>Ga0105251_10001031_pt1 | contig 24472 bp, 17 predicted proteins | sample KBSS64metaG_FD_80424 | JGI IMG/M metagenome (GOLD analysis project Ga0105251, IMG submission 80424) | Switchgrass rhizosphere microbial communities from Kellogg Biological Station, Michigan, USA - KBS S6-4 metaG | ecosystem: Host-associated > Plants > Roots > Rhizosphere > Soil | place...
AATCCGCAAGGTATTGAAGATCGCTAAAGAGCCGATCTCCATGGAAACCCCGATCGGTGATGACGAAGACTCCCACCTGGGTGACTTCATCGAAGACTCGACCATGCAGTCGCCAATCGATGTTGCCACCGTTGAGAGCCTGAAAGAAGCGACTCGCGACGTACTGTCCGGCCTCACTGCCCGTGAAGCCAAGGTACTGCGCATGCGCTTCGGCATCGACATGAATACCGACCACACCCTTGAGGAAGTCGGTAAGCAGTTCGACGTTACCCGTGAGCGGATTCGTCAGATCGAAGCCAAGGCGCTGCGCAAGCTGCGCCACCCGACGAGAAGCGAGCATTTGCGCTCCTTCCTCGACGAGTGATCACAAAAACCCCGGCCCAGGCCGGGGTTTTTGCTTCTACAGATTAAATCCTCGCTGCCTCCCCTCCCCCGCAATGCCCGTCTACACTCGAAACATTCCCCGTGCCATAACGAGACCGTTATGCCCAGATTGCCGACCGTGTTACTGCTGTCGCTGCTGACCTGGACCGCAACGGCTGGCGCGTTGACTCTCACCGATGAAGAGCGTGGCTGGCTGGCGGACCACCAAGAGTTGCGCCTGGGCGTCGACGCCTCTTGGCCCCCCTTTGAATACCGCGACGAAGACGGTCGCTACCAGGGCCTGGCCGCCGATTACGTGCGGCTGATGCAGGATCGCCTTGGGGTCCGGATAAAGCTGATCGAGCCGGTAAACTGGAGTGCGGTGCTGGAGCAGGCTCGCAACAACCAGCTCGACCTGCTGCCGGGCATCATGTCCACCCCGGAACGCCAAGGCTTCCTGTCGTTCACCCGACCCTATCTCGACTTCCCCATCGTCATCCTCGCCCATGAAGGCGGTCCGCAACCGCGCAACCTCAAGGACCTCTATGGGCTGAAGATCGCCGTGGTGGATAACTATGCCCCTCACGAACTGCTACGCACTCACCATCCCGACCTCAATCTGGTGGCCATGCCCAACGTCAGCTCGGCGTTGCAGGCCCTGGCCACCGACAAGGTTGATGCCGTGGTCGGCGATCTGGCGTCCAGCGTGTGGAGCCTGCGCCAACTGAAACTGGAAGGCCTGTACGTCAGTGGCGAAACGCCCTATCGCTATCAATTGGCCATGGCCGTACCCAGCGACGACAAGATGCTGGTGGGCATCCTCGACAAGGTCCTGGCGGATATCAGTCCGGCTGAAACCGAGGCCATCCAGCAACGCTGGGTCGGCAATGTCATAGACCACCGCACCCTCTGGACGGATGTACTGCTCTACGGGCTACCGGCCGTATTGTTATTGAGCATCGTGCTGGCGGTGGTTATCCGGATCAATCGCCGGCTCAGTTCGGAGATTTCCCGCCGCGTCGCCCTCGAACAGGAACTGCGCAGCAGCGAATACCACTATCGCGGCCTGGTGGAGAGCCTTTCCGCGATTGCCTGGGAAGCCAGCATCAGCGATTTCACCTACAGCTACGTGTCGCCCCATGCCGAGGAGCTGCTCGGCTACCCCCGCGCCCACTGGCTGATCCCGGGCTTCTGGCGCAACATCATCCACCCCGCTGACCTGACCCGCACCGAATCCTATTGCTACGCCGAAACCCGGGCCAACCGCGACCACAGTGTCGACTACCGCGTAATCACCGCCGATGGCCGCTGCCTGTGGGTACGAGACATCGTCAGCCTGATCGAGCACGGCCACAAGCCAGTGCTGCGCGGCCTGATGATCGACATCAGCGAAGCCAAGCGCACCGAAGAAGCGTTGCAGCTTTCGGAGCAGAAGTTTGCTTCGGTGTTCCAGCAATGCCCCGACATCCTGGTGATCGCTCGTCTGTCCGACGGCTGCCTGATGGAGGTCAATAAGGCATTCGAAGACCAGATCGGGCTAAACGCCGAAGACGTCGTGGGAAAAACCGCCACCGAACTGAATATCTGGGGCATTCAGGGCGTCGGCCCCGGCCTGCTGCAACGGGTACAGACCACCAGCATCCGCAACCTGGAAATGCCCTTCCGGCGCAATAACGGCCAGGCCTTCACCGGGCTGATCTCCGCCGAACCCTTTCAACTCGATACCACCGAAGCCTTGGTGGTCGTGGTGCGTGACATCACCCAACTGAAAGAAACCCAGCAGCGCCTGCAAACCTCCGAAGAGAAATTCGCCAAGGCCTTTCACGCGTCTCCCGACGGCCTGCTGCTGTCACGCCAAAGCGACGGTTTGCTGATTGAGGTCAACGAAGGATTCAGCCACATCACCGGCTTCAACAGCGCCATGTCACTGGACCAGTCCACCCTGGACCTCGGCATCTGGGTCGACTTGAACGAACGCAAGCACATGTTGGAGCTGCTGCAACGGGACGGATTTGTCCGCGACTTTGTCTGCCACATCCGCCGCAACGACGGCGAGGTTCGCCTGTGTGAAGTCTCCAGCCGCCCGCTGCCCATCGGCGACGACGACTGCATGCTGACCATCGCCCGGGACATCACCGAACGCCAACTGATGCAGGAGAAACTGCAACAGGCCGCCACCGTGTTCGAGAGCACGGCCGAAGGCGTACTGATCACCGACACCCGGCAAAATATCAGCGCCGTGAACCGCGCCTTCAGCGAGATCACCGGCTACAGCGAAGCCGAGGCCCTTGGCCAAACCCCGCGCCTGCTCGCCTCCGGTCTGCACGACAGCGCCTTCTACGCGGCCATGTGGCACCAACTGACGGCCAACGGCCACTGGCAAGGCGAGATCTCCAACCGGCGCAAGAACGGCGAGCTGTACCCCAGCTGGCTGACCATCAGCGCGGTGCGCAACCGCGAGGAGTCGATCACTCACTTCGTCGCCGTGTTTGCCGACATCTCCAGCCTCAAGCACGCCCAGGCGCGCCTCGATTACCAGGCCCACCACGACCCGCTGACCGGCCTGCCCAACCGCACCCTGTTCGAAAGCCGCCTGCAGGCCGCCCTCAACAATCAACAGGAAAACGGCGGCCAGGGCGCCGTGCTGTTCCTCGACCTCGACCGCTTCAAACACATCAACGACAGCCTCGGCCACCCGATTGGCGACCTGCTGCTCAAAGACATCGCCGTGCGCCTCAAGGACCAACTGCGGGACGTCGACACCGTCGCCCGCCTGGGTGGCGACGAATTCATCATCCTGCTGCCCGGCCTGCAGCAAGCCAGCGACGCCGAGCACCTGGCCAATAAACTGCTGGCCTGCTTCACCCCACCGTTCCAGGCGGGCGAGCATGAGTTCTTTATCAGCGCCAGCATCGGCACCAGCCTGTATCCACGGGACGGCATCGATGTCGCCACCCTGGTGAAAAACGCCGACGCCGCTATGTACCGCTCCAAGGCCAAAGGCCGCAACCGCGTCGAAAGCTACACCCAGGACCTCACCGCCCAGGCCAACGAGCGCGTGGCGCTGGAACACGAACTGCGCCGGGCGATTGAACGCGACGAATTTTCTCTCTATTACCAGCCGAAGCTGAGCCTCGACACCCAACAACTGATCGGCGCCGAAGCGCTGATTCGCTGGCGCCACCCCACCTTCGGCGAAGTGCCGCCCGAGCACTTCATTGCCCTGGCCGAAGAGAACGGCATGATCCTGCAGATTGGCGACTGGGTACTGGAACAGGCCTGCCGGCAGATGCACCACTGGAGAAAAGCCTTTGATGACTTTGGCCCGCTGTCCGTCAACCTCGCCGGCGCGCAACTGCGCCACCCCAACCTGCTGGCGCGCATCGAACAATTGCTGCGGGACAACCGCCTGGAGCCTGGCTGCCTGCAACTGGAGATCACCGAAAACTTCATCATGAGCCAGGCCGAAGAAGCGCTGGAGGTGCTGCACCAGCTCAAGCATCTGGGCGTGCAACTGGCCATTGATGACTTCGGCACCGGCTATTCGTCCCTCAGCTATTTGAAGCGCCTGCCGCTGGACTTCCTGAAGATCGACCAATCCTTCGTGCGCGGCCTGCCCGATGACCCACACGATGCCGCGATCGTGCGCGCCATTATTGCCCTGGGGCACAGCATGCAATTCACCATCATTGCCGAAGGTGTGGAAACACCGGCCCAGCAAGCGTTTCTGGCGGCGGAAGGGTGTGAGCAGATGCAAGGCTACATCGTCAGCCTGCCGCTGCCGCCGGACCTTTTCGCCGCGACTTTCCTTCGTATGAGCGTTTCGGACTTTTCGGATGGCACAGCGAAGAAACCATCGCTATAATCCGCGACCTACTGAGGGCCTATAGCTCAGTTGGTTAGAGCAGAGGACTCATAATCCTTTGGTCGTAGGTTCGAGTCCTACTGGGCCCACCATACTCAAAGCCGCGCACTGCGCGGCTTTCGTGTTTTTGGGCAGCTCGTCCTTCGGCTTGTTTCTCGTTTGAAAAAGCAAAAGTGTCCACAAAATGTCCACTTTCATTTTGGATTGGACGACGAGCTGCTTCTTTGAGCCTATAGTCAGCACTGAAATTCGTGAACGTTTGAGCCATGCCCAACGCCACATGCGCTGACAATTTTGGTAGTTTTCGTTGATTGTCGCCTACGGCGCATAACGTTAGTCTCTTCGCGTCGCTGCTCATCAGCGACCGGGCCTGGAAACCCGATAAGAAGACGCTACAGCGTCGTCAAAGAACAGCGGGCGCTTTTTTTAGGCCCGCCGTTTGTGCTTTATGGCGGCTGTGCGTGGGAGACACTCGTGTCTGCCGAGTCGCTTCTTCTCGGTTTCCAGCCTGCGTACAGCTGCCACCTTTCGCCTGGAAACGTCAGTGGCAGCTATTTGGGTTGTACCAAAGGAGCAAGATAATGCCACACGAAAAAACCTCAATTCCCACGAGCCAATACTTCCATTGCTCTCCAGTATCAGGAGATGCGCAATGAGTGCCACATCGTCAGTAGCAACCATCGGCGTAGTGACCTTCGCGGACTGCGGAGAGAAAAAACACGAAATGAAAGTGCTGCGCGTTAATGCCGGCGTCCCGCTCCGGGAAGCGCTGGAACACGCCTCTCACCTGCTCTACTACGCAAAAGTTCTTTCACTTGAAGCAGCCATGGATACCGGGGGAGAGCACTACGCTTTTGCCTCGCATTATCTGGGCGAGATGGGCAAGGCCATCGTTGACGACATATCCCAAGCCTTACTAACCGACGGACCTGACTCACAGTAAACAATAGAGCCTTCCAGGCGCCCGATATCGCATTTCGAGCGCCTGTTCTACAAGATTATTTTTATCCGCCTGACTGAAAAGTAGATCAGTCACTTTTAAGCCCATGCGCTTAAAGACTAAATATTGCTTGCACCCCATTCACGGCTTACCCGTAGCTGTTGCGGGCAAAGTAAAAGCCACTCGCCAACTGAGCGACTTTGTAGCGAAAGGCTGCATCGCCCGACTGCCGGGAGGGGGGCGCAGTACTCACTACTAGGTAAATCGGGCAAGCAATGCCCCGCCTAAATTCCACGACAGGGCCGCACGTGCTTAGCGGCTGCAATACTATCGTGCCATTACGCCAAATTTCGGTAAGATCCGGTTAACTCACGATTACTGAAGGTTGGGAAATGGACTTCACCCCCGTCATTGCGCAGGTATGTGGCATGCCAATCTGGTTTATTCCAGCAGCACTGCTGCTCTGTCTGCTCAGGTCGCCCTGGCCCAAAGGTCATATTGGCGAACTTCCGGTGCGGCTATTCGCTCATTGGGAGCCAAATAAACAGACCTGCCGTATTCTGCACAATGTCACTCTGAACACACCAGACGGCACCACGCAGATCCACCACGTATTCCTCTCACCTTACGGCATCCTAATGCTGGAAACGAAGAACAAGAGCGGTTGGATCTTCGGCGGCGAGAAGCAGGCACAGTGGACGCAGAAGCTCTATAAACGCACCTTCAAATTCCAGGACCCGCTGCGGCAGAACTACAAACACCTCAAAGCGATGGAAGCCGTCCTTGGCGTTAACCCCGAGCACCTGCAATCAGTGATCACTTTCGTTGGCGACAGTACCTCCAAAACTGAAGTGCAGCCCCACTTGACCCAGGGCATCGGCTTTATCCGCTACATCAGGGCATTCCAACAGCCAGTATTTAGCGAGGCTGAAGTCGACGCCATGCTGCACGTCCTGCAAACCGACCACCGCGCACCGACACTCGCCACTCATCGCGAGCATGTGCAAAACCTCATACGCCGAAGTGATCCGACAGCCGAGAGGAATTGCCCGAAATACGACAGCGCCCTGGTTATTTGCAACCGTAAAACAGGCGCCAATGTCGGCCAGCAGTTTTGGGGGTGCTCGACGTTTTCAATGTCCCGGACGATGCAGAGTCTACGAGTGGCGTGGCAATGGTCAATCACAACACCTGCATAGTAACAATAAAACTATCCACTTTGTCCTAATGGCTAATTTGAGTGGACTGCCCTGGTGAAGTCTCCTGAGTAAACAACGGAGTAAGTATGAAGAGAAGTTGCGTAGTTTTTGTACATGGATTCACAGGAGGAGCAGGAACTTGGAAAAACAGCACGGGTGAGAGTTTTTCGGGTTTGCTAAGCGCCGATGATGAAATCGATCAAGCTTATGATTTTTATGAATTCGATTACTACACAAAGATCACTAGCTTAGTCGATTCTGCTCCAGTAGTGAGGCTACTAGGTTTGTTTGGCTTCGGCTCGGGAAGAGCTAAGAGAAACCAGCCAATCAGACGCATTAGCGAACTACTAGGAACCTTTGTCAGGACCAAGCTAGGTAGTTATGACAGGGTTATATTTGTCGCTCATAGCATGGGGGGACTGATTGTTAAAGACTATATCTTAAACCATGAACGTGGAGACAACCCGGAACCAATAGGTTTTCTATCTCTCGCAGTTCCTCATAAAGGATCCATTGGCGGATATTTACTAGGCCCATTTAACTTGAACGCAAAAGAACTTCAACCATTAAACGCCTATAGCGACGCGCTTAATAATGCTTGGATTGACAAAAAAGAGAGCCTCCCCAAAGTCCAGTACTATATCGCACTACATGATGAATGCGTAGACGAGGTCAGCGCCCTGCCGTTTACTGTGAAAAAGTCAGATAAATTTGTCTTCGATCATGACCACATATCTATTTGCAAGCCATCTGACTCTAATGATCTAGTTTGCGCTCAAGCAGCTACGTTCCTAAAAGCCTGCGCTTATGACTTCACGATGGCAGAACTAGCGACAACAATATTTCAAACGGACTCTAACTCATACGAGAAAGAGATATTTGTTATTAAAATGATCTTATCGAACGTCGGGGAAAAAGGAATCGATGACGCTAAAGGGTCTTTTTTTCACGCAGAGATAATAACTAAAGCAGCAGACAGAAAGGACCGAGCCACTCTCCAACATCTACAAACAAAGGTTCTTTCCCTATACCAACAATCTTACAATAAAAACTCTGGAAAACTTGAAGCAAACGAAGTCTTTTCCAAGGTGCACGATCTCCTGCTAGAGCAAGATGCAGAAGTCTTAGCTAGCAGTGTGGATTATATTAATTTCATGCACAAGAAAGGGTTATTGCATCAACTTGCAAATAAACTAACCACCCAAGTAGTTTGGTCTGACAAGATTGGAATCCAAGATATTTCGGCAAAAATGTAGAGGCCACCATGTTTTCGATAATAGATTATCGTGAAGAATTTTTTGTTCGTCTTTATCGGTGCTGGCTGATCGTCAGCATTTTGGGACTTAATAGGAAGGGGGAGAAAATCCTATCCATCCCTAAAGCGGCCTTCTTCGATTTCTTGGTGAGAAACCCTAAATCACTCCACGAATTTCTCGTGAAATTTGGACGACTTTCGGAAGAAAGTCCATATAAAAACGTTCTATACCCTAATAATATCGGCTACGGTGCATTCCAAGACTATCAGGACTTCTTGAAAAGCGCTTTAGTTTTAGAAAGTGAAGAATATTTAAAAATTACGCGTGTTGGAGATGAGTTTCTCGTAGAGACAACTGATAAAAAATTTGCTGAAGGATTGCTAGAAAATCTCAATTGGCGAATGAATATTGAGTTACTAAAACCGTTGACAAATAAGTCTCTCAGCGTCCTTTATAAAGGGGTTCTTAGCAAATGAATACGGAAAACAGCCCTTATATTTTTGTAAAAAAAATTATCATCCACGGGTTAGACACCTCATATGAGGCAAAATTTGAAGATGGTATAAATCTGATTTGGGGGGATATGGATTGTGGTAAGTCCAGCATTCTTAATCTGATTGACTACTGCCTGGGAGGAAGTAATGACACACTCACATATGGTGAGATTTTGGCAAAAGGTAGAGTGGCTTACTTAGAGGTAGACCTCAACGGCAATGTAATCACCTTCGAACGACCCATTCTGGACTCATCTGCTCCAGCAAAGGCATATCGAGTTCCCTATTCGTCAATTTCGACAACATACCCCGTAATCTTATCTGTCGACTCGAAAAAATCACTTCCCGACGGCTGGATTTCAGATTTCATTTTGGATGCTTTAGGGATTCCTAAAGTAAGCATTAAGGAGTCTCGGTACCGTGATGACGCGGACTCTGACCGCCTAAGCTTTCGCGATCTAATGAAACTGATGTACCTCAAACAAACAAAAATTGGCGCCGATAGTTTGCTGAACTACGGCAACCCCGCCGTATTCAATAAAAACATTGAAGTTCAGAAATTTATTTACAATATTCATGATGACAAACTTGCTCTATTGAATAGAGAGCTTCAGTTAGAGACGCAAGTTCTCAATCACCTGCAGGCCTCTGAGGTTTCAATCTCTAAATTTTTACGAGACGTAAATATCGCAGCGAAAGACGTAGAAGATAACGACGAATTTATTACTTCAAAAGAGCTCTTCTTAACTGAATTGGAAGATAACTCAAAAAAGCTAAAATCAGACTATGAATTCTCTAGCGCCGTTTCTCTTGAGATGGCACACAAGATCATACAGATGAGATCAGACCTTTCTCAAGTGAAGTCAGAGCGTCTAAATACAGAGAAGCAGCATAAGAATTTTTCCGACCTAAAGAACACATATCAAAGCGATCTAGAATCCCTTAACATATCCAAACTTACAAGAAGCTCCATATCCAATCGCAGTATTATAGACGCCACCCTTCCTTGCCCACTGTGCTCTAGCGAAATTAGCTTAGCGTCTCCTAAACTTACGGATAGTGATATAGAGGCAGAAATAAAATCAATTAAAAATAGGCTTGCCGGGGCACATGTAGCGCTAGAAAGTCTTTGGTCTAAAAAGATAGAACTTCTGGATGAAGAAACCGAAACATCAAACAAACTAGGATCACTAACCATTGACTTTGACAAATTCAACATAGAAAACATATCAGCACTATTATCTTCTATCGAAGCGCTTGAGCGCTCAAAGGTAGAAATCAAGGTTAGCATTGCAGCGGCTAAAAGGGACTTGGCCATCAACAACAAGTACTCTGATATCTCCAAGAGCATTCACGATAAAAACTCAGTCATCTTTGCGCTAAAGCGGAATATAAAGTCGGTAGAGGACGGACTCACCGGTCTTGATGATGTAGTGAAGAGCCTGAGTAAAATATTTAAGAAATATATTGAAAATAGCGGACTTCAAAACATACACGACATATACGTTAATGATAAATTCATTCCTCACTTTCGCGGTATAAGTTATTACAATACGACTTCCGGCGGAGTAAGAACTATCACATCTATCGGCGGATTTGTATCTAGGATGGAGTACTTGCTCTCTACTGCTGGAAATCTGCCTACTTTCTTAATGGTGGACACACCTGGTCAAAATATAGGCCGAAGGGGGAGAAAGGATGATGACTCAGCCCTCTCAGATCCAGTTCTCTATAACAATATATTTAAGCAATTCCTTGGCTTGGTTAGTAAGGCGCGATCAGATAATAGGCGCTTCCAGATAATTGTTGTAGATAATGACTTGCCACCAGTTCTAGAGGACGGAGGGGATTATCATTTGGTGAAAAGATTTAGCAAGAACGGTGGTGAGTTTGAGAAGGGGTTGATTAACGATTATTAAGAGTCATAGGGGACAGATCACTGCTTGAGGAAACTTAAACTTGGCCTCTCCCTTTGGCTCACTCACTACTACTTCCAATGGGAGCGCGGACTAGCAAAAACAAAGCACACCTCTGACTTTCGATGCATGCACGTCTGAGCAAGTAAGTACTGAGCTCCAGTGCTAATAAACGCTGGCAGATCAATACCTGATCCGCATCACAAATCAGTAACATTACGTGGCCAGACGGCTAAATAAAAATAAAAGCTTGGCCATTTCGCGGTACAAAAACGGTACGCTAGCGGTACAGTGCCCAGCTACTACAGATTTCGCTAAATTACACTTAAACCCATCTACGATGGCTACTTTCAACTAATTTTACTTGCGCTAAGCTAAGCTCAACTTCACTGGGCTTACAGCGTTTCTAGGCAATTCATAATCCCTTGGTCGTAGGTTCGAGTCCTACTGGGCCCACCATACTGAAAGCCGCGCATTGCGCGGCTTTGTCGTTTCTGGCGCGTGAGTCGTGCAGCAATGAAACATTAGTTAGTTGTCCCGAACGGCTACGGCACTGACCATGATTCCCAGTCAACGCCAATTCAGCACGAGGGAAACTTGTTCCATGCATCAGCAAAAACGCTCGCCGCGCAACGCAATCCACGGCCTGGGCATACGTGCCACAGCCGCCGTCGCAATCACCCTCGCCACCTTGAGCGGCGCACAAGCCGCCCCCGCCGCCACTGACTCCATCAAGGCATTCAAGCTGTGCACCGGCGCCGACAACAATTCGCACGTACTGGAAGGCACCATCGACCAAGGCATGCGCAATGACGTGACCGCCACTCACTTCAAGCAAACGGCGGCGCATTCCTCGTATAGCTGGCATAACGACCCGGAGCCACAGTACGTCATGACGCTGTCCGGCACCCTGGCGTTCGTGACACGCGGCGGTGAGAAGTTCACGTTGCATCCGGGTGAAGTACTGATCGCCGAAGACAACACCGGCACAGGGCATCGCTGGAATCTGGTGGATGATCAACCGTGGCGGCGAGGGTACGTGGTGCTGAAGCCGGGCGCGCCGGATTCGTTTATCCCGAATGATCCGGCCGCTTCGAAGGTGTGCAAGGGGGCATAGTCTCGCTGATCACACCGTCTCGGATAAAATAAAGGCTTACGCTTTGTGGCGTAAGCCTTTTTTGTACTGTGTATTCTCTCAGCCCGTTATCAAACGGAAAGTTCGCGCAAAGCCGCCGTCGCCAGGAACCCAGAGCGCGAGGCATAGCGATGGTCTTTTTGCACTCGCTCATCGATACGATTCAAAAGTTGCTCAGGCAGTGAGGCGGTGAACCTGACTGACTTGCCCAGGTAAGGAGTTAGATCAAAGTCGATCACCGCCCACACGCCACCCGCAAAGTCCGGATTCTCCAAATGGACGTCGACCTCTCTAGCCTGAGGAAGCCGCTCCTCATCAGCAACCAATCCCTCGAGGTGCAGCGCTAAAGCTTCGCGGACATTATCCAGAGCTTCGGAAAAGGTTGTGCCCGCAGAAAAGCAACCTGGCACGTCCGGGACGGTCACGCTGTAATCTGAATCAGCGCCTTTATGCATCACCACAGGGAATTTCATTTTTCATCCTCTGAATGAACCGCCTGGGGCTCACTCAACAGATCAGCAACGTGTTCCCCCATAGTGCCTTTCAGCTTACCAACGCATCAACAATGACTTGCGCCGTACCCAGCAACGGCGCATCTCCTCTAAACGCCCCAATCACCTGCAACCCCACCGGCAACTCCCCTTCCCCACGCGCCACCGGCACATTCACCTGCGGCAACCCAAACGCGCCCCAGAACTTGATGAAGTCCGACGGGCCCGTGATCTCCAACCCCACCGGCGCCAACATCCCGCAGGAAACACTCAACATCGCATCAAACGGCTGGCAGATTTGCGCCAACTGCGGGGCCAGTTGTGCCAGGCGCGCCTTGGCAGCCGACTCCTGTTCCCAGCTGGTAGCCTTGGCACGCTCGATCATGGCCAACATCGAATCACTGAGTAATTCGGGATAAGACTGAAACTCCTTGGCCAATGAGCGGGCACCTTCGCAACCGTTGATCAGCTGGTGATCGTCGAATACTCCGTCGAACGCCTCGGGCAACACGACTTCACTGACAAGAGGCCCCAACCTGGCTATAGCTAGCTCAATCGCCTGGGCCACCACCGGCTGCACATCCGACCAGCGAGAGGTACGGCAGAAACCAAGCCGCAAAGGCCGGCGCCCTGCCTCAACAGCCGGAAACCCCGGGATCAACACTCGCGCCACTCGCTCAAGATCACGCACCGAGCGCCCATACCAACCCACCGTATCGAAGCTCGGCGCCAGGGGTTTCACGCCTTCCAGCGAGACCAGTCCAAACGATGGTTTGAAGGCATACAACCCGCAATAAGCGGCTGGCTTGAGCAGCGACCCAGCCGTCTGGGTCCCCAACGCCAACGGGAAAAACCCGGCCGCCATCCCCGCCGCGGAACCCGCACTGGAGCTACCCGGCGTGCGGGAAAGATCGAGCGGATTACGCGTCGGCCCCGTGTGCATGTAGGCAAATTCAGTGGTGTGGGTCTTGCCCATGATGATCGCGCCCGCCTGGCGCAACAGTGTCACCACATGAGCATCCCGCGATGGACGATTGCCTTGGTAAATCGGCGAATAGAACTCCGTTGGATGGTCGGCGGTATCGAAGATGTCCTTGACCCCAACGGGCACGCCGGCGAGCAGACCGGCGCAGAACCCAAGGGCTTGATTTCTCACGGCCTCAGCATCGAAGGATGCAAACGCCTGGATATCTGGCTCGTCGATACCGATCCGCCCAATAAAGTGTTCAGCAACCAAAGCGGGCGTAATTGCACCAGAGCCCACCGCCTCGGCGATGCCCGTTGCATCTAGGCCATTCATCAGCACCCTCATTTGGCAAACAACTGCCCAATGTCCTTGAACGCCTTGAACTCCAACGCATTGCCGCATGGATCAAACAGAAACAACGTCGCCTGCTCACCCACCTGACCTTTGAAACGAATGTGAGGCTCAAGCACAAATCGCGTATTCCGCGCCTGCAATCGCTCCGCCAGCGCATGCCAATCATCCCAACTCAGCACCACGCCAAAATGCGGCACCGGCACATCGTGGCCGTCCACTGCATTGGTGTGCGCCGCTTCTTGAGAAGCGGTTTTCGGATGTTCATGGATGACCAGCTGATGCCCGAAGAAGTCAAAGTCGACCCAGTGATCACTGGCGCGCCCCTCCTCCAACCCAAACACTTCACCGTAAAACTGCCGCGCAGCCGCCAGGTCGAATACCGGAATTGCCAAGTGAAAGGGAGCCAGTGCCATCAGGTCTAACCTCTGTGGGTATTAAGTCCTTCCGAGTCTAGCCTTGCCGTCATCGATGGAAAGACGATAGTTTTCGCAGCGAGCTCAAATTATTTTGATCAATCGAGACGTCCATGCTGCGGGAACTGAAAACCTTTATCGCCGTTACCCGCCATGGCACGTTCGCCGCGGCGGGCATGCATATCGGGCTGACGCAGTCGGCGGTGAGCGCGCAGATTCGCCAGTTGGAGCAGGTGCTCAGCGTGCAGCTGTTCGATCGCACCGGGCGCCAGGCCACATTGAATGCGGCGGGCATCCGCGCGCTGCCGTTGGCCAGGGAGATTCTCGAGACGTTCAACCGCATGGCCGTGCCGGTGGATGCCAACGAATACCGTGGCGAATTGAAAGTCGGCGCCATCACCACCGCCCAGACCGGCCTGCTGCCCCAAGCCCTGGTGCGCCTGCGACAGGCGGCGCCGACGGTGGAGTGCAAGTTGGTGCCCGGGGTTTCTCTGGAGTTGCTCAGTCAGGTGGACGCAGGCGAGCTGGATTCGGCGATCATCATTCGCCCGCCCTTCGATTTGCCCAAGGAGTTGCATGTGCAGGTGCTGCGCAAGGAGCCGTTTGTGTTGATCGTGCCGCACACGGTCAAGGGTGATGACCCGCTGCAACTGCTCGAAGCTCATCCCCATGTGCGCTACGACCGCGCTTCGTTTGGCGGGCGGCTGGTCAGCCGTTTTCTGCGGGAGCAGCGGCTGGATGTGCAAGTGGCGCTGGAACTGGACGAGATCGAGGCGCTGGTCAAAATGGTCGAATGCGGCCTGGGGGTGTCACTGGTTCCCCATGCCGGGCTATGGCTGGATCGCACGCCACAGGTGCGCGTCATCCCGCTGGGCGAACTGACCTTTCACCGGGAAATCATCCTGCTGAGCCGCTATAGCCAGCGCAACCTCCCGGTGCCACAACTCTTTGCCCGATGCCTGCTGGCTGACGTGATCTGAGACGCAAAAAAAAGCCGCACATCCGTGCGGCTTTTTCAGGCCCTACTTCTTGGGCAACGCGTAGGCAATCACATAGTCCCCACGGTCCGGCGACTGTCGCGCGCCGCCGGCGGTTAGCACGATGTACTGCGTGCCAGTCTTGGGCGACACATAGGTCATCGGCCCCGATTGGCTACCCACAGGCAGGCGGGATTTCCAGATCTCATTGCCGTTGCCGGTATCGAAGGCGCGCAGGTAGAAGTCCTGGGTGCCGGCGAAGAACAACAGACCAGACTGGGTCGCCAGCGATGCGCCAAGGGTCGGCATGCCAATCGGAATCGGCATGTGCATGCGGATACCCAGCGGCCCGGTGTCTTCAACCGTGCCCACCGGCACTTGCCACATCAGCTTGTGGGTTTTCAGATCGATGGCCGACATAGTGCCAAACGGCGGTTTCTGACACGGAATGCCCGCCGCCGAGAGGAAGCGCTCGCGCATCGCACCGAACGGCGTACCGTCTTGCGGCACTACGCCCATTTCGATGCCACTGGCACCGGCGGCGATCTTGTCGCGCGGGATCATGTAGTTGGCCAAACCCAGGCGCATGTCGTTAACGAACATATAGTGGGTGTTCGGGTCCACCGACACGCTGCCCCAGTTCATCCCGCCCAGGGAGCCCGGGAATTGCAACGCCCGGTCCAGGCCTGGCGGCGTATAGACGCCCTGGTGACGCATGCCCTTGAACTGGATGCGGCACATCAGTTGGTCAAACGGCGTGGCGCCCCACATGTCGGATTCGGTCAGCTGCTGATTGCCGATGGAAGGCATGTCCACCGAGAACGGCTGAGTCGGCGAATAACGCTCGCCGGGCACGTTGCCCTGGGGCACCGGGCGCTCCTCAACCCGGGCGATGGGCACGCCGGTTTCGCGGTTGAGCAGGAAGATCTCGCCTTGCTTGGTGACTTGAGCCAGTGCTGGCTGTACGCCGCCGTTGCCGTCCGGAATGTCGTAGAGCAGCGGTTGCGCCGGCAGGTCAAAGTCCCAGAGGTCGTGGTGAGTGGTCTGGAAGTGCCAGCGCACCTGGCCGGTCTTCACGTCGAGGGCGACGATGGAGGAACTCCACTTGTCGTCATAGGCGGTGCGTTCACCGGCGAAGAAATCCGGGGTGGCGTTACCGGTAGGCAGGTAGACCAGGCCGAGCTTGGCGTCGTAGGACATGGCCGACCACACGTTCGGCGTGCCACGGGTGTAGGTCTCGCCCGCAGGCGGGCGTTTGGTGGTGTTCGGGTTACCCGGGTCCCAGGCCCACACCAGTTCGCCGCTGTGCACGTCGAAGGCGCGCACCACGCCTGGCGGTTCGCCGGTGGAGAAGTTATCCGCCACGCGTCCGCCAACGATCACCACATTGCCCGCCACCAGTGGCGTCGAGGTTTGCTGGTAATAACCGGGCTTCACTTCGCCCATGTCGGTCTTCAGGTCGACGGTGCCGTGGTCGCCGAAGTCGTCGCAGGGCGCGCCGGTTTCAGCATTGAGCGCAATCAGTCGGGCATCGCCGGTCGGCAGAAACAGACGTTTCACACAGGCTTTGGCGCTGGCAGGTTGCTCGCTGGCGCTGCTGTCGAAATAACCCAGGCCACGGCAGCGCTGCCAGTTGGGGCCGCTGCGCTGGGGGTCGAATTTCCAGCGTTGGGCGCCGGTGTCGGCGTCCAGGGAGAAGACTTTGCCGTAGGCAGTGCACACGTAAACGCTGTCACCGATCTGCAGCGGGGTGTTCTGGTCTTCGGCGCCGGCGCCATTGCTCTCGGGGATGTCGCCGGTGTGGAAGGTCCACGCCACCTGCAACTTGTCGATGTTGCCTTTGTTGATCTGGTCCAGCGCAGCAAAACGATTGCCGGCGGTGGTGTTGCCCCAGTGAGCCCAGTCTTTTTGCTCGGTGCCCGGCGTTACCGGCGTCACCGCCGGCTCGCTGCTGGCCTTGACCACATGGGTCGGCACAAACATGTACGCCAGGGTGGCGACTATGCCAAGGCCCAGCAGCCCCGCAACGCCATAGGCGCCGCGCCCGGGTGTCGATCCCGAGGCGCGGGCGAGCTGTGGATAAATCAGCGCGACCACCAGGCCGATGACGGCAAAGGTCAATACTCGTGAAACAAGCGGCCAGTATTCCAGCCCGGTGTCCCACACCGCCCAGACCGCGGTCAGCACCAACGCCACGGCGTACAGCCAGGCGCCCTGAGGCCTGCGCTTGGCGATCAGTACGCCGGAGACCAGCATCGCCAAGCCCATCAGCAGGAAATACCAGCTGCCGCCCAGCGCTACGAGGTAACCGCCACCGCCTGCCAAACCCAGGCCGATCAAGGCGATCAGCAGGCCCAGCCCAACCAGCAACACTCTGCTGCCGGTGGCAGCCCCAAAGTTATTCATCGCGCAAACGTCCTTCCTGTATACCCAACTGGAAATAATGTACCAAACAGTTACTTTTAACAATCTGGCACAAATTAATGTGTTCGATCATCGGCGAAAATAAATTCCGAGGCTTACTTGAAGTGGAATTTTATTTCCAATAGTGTCTACTTCAGAATCTTTTTCGCGCCAAAAACAATAAGAAGGAATCTCCCATGAAGCGCCTGCTTGGCTGTGCCTGTGCCCTGCTGTTGTCCACCGCCGCCCACGCTGAATTGCGCATCGGGGTATCCGTCGGACAATTCGATAACTACGTTTCCTACCTGGTGCAGGCCATGCAGGACCGCGCCAAGGCCTCGCCTGATGGCGTCAAGTTGCAGGTGGAAGAGTCCGCCAGCGACGTGGTCCGCCAGTTGAACCAGGTGGAAAGCTTTATCAGCCAGAAAGTCGACGCGATCATCGTCAACCCGGCCGACACCGCGGCTACCCGCAAGATCACCGAGAAAGCCAACGCCGCCGGTATCCCGTTGGTGTACATGAACAGCCGTCCCGAGGTCGAAACCTTCCCGCCAGGCGTGGTCTTCGTCGGCACCGACGAGCGCGCCATCGGCCGGATGCAGATGGAGTACCTGGCCGAGAAGATGGGCGGCAAAGGTAATCTGGCGATCATCCTCGGCCGTCTCGCCCACAGTGATACCGGCAAGCGCACCAATGGGGTCAAGGATGTACTGGCCAAATACCCCGGAATCAAAGTCGTCGAAGAACAGTCCGGCGACTGGCAGCGGGAAAAAGGCATGGACCTGATGAATGATTGGCTGACCAAGGGCCAGACCATCAACGCCGTGGCTTCCAACAATGACGAGATGGGCATCGGCGCCGCCATGGCCCTGCGCCAGACCGGTCGCCAGGACATCCTGGTGGGCGGCATCGACGGTACGCCGGACGGCTTGCAGGCGCTGAAAAAGGGCCAACTGGCAGTGACCGTTTTCCGCGACCCGGTGGCCATCGGCGCTGGCTCGGTGGACGCCGCGCTGATGCTGATCAAGCATGCCGCCCTGCAAGGCGATGTATGGATTCCTACGCAACTGGTCACCCCGGAAAACTACCAGCAGTTCCTGCGCAACTGAGCCAGACGCCGCCGCGAGCATCAAGGGGACCGAGCCTGTAACATGCTCGCCCATTGATGCCCGCGCCGGAGAACACCTTGCCCGCCTCTCACCCTCCCGTCCTCGATGAAATCGATCGCCAGTTGATCGCCGCGTTGCAGATCAACGCCCGCGAAAGCGTGGCCATGCTCGCCCGGCAACTGGGCATCGCCCGCACCACCGTCACCTCGCGCCTGGCGCGCCTGGAAAAAACCCAAGTGATTACCGGCTACGGCGTGCGCCTGAGCCAGCGCGTGGCAAATGGCGGCTTGCAGGCCTATGTGGGGATTACCGTACAACCGCGCTCCGGCAAGGAAGTGCTGCGCCGGATCAGCGCCATGGCGCAGGTTCAGCAACTGTGTGCGGTCAGTGGCGAGTTCGATTACGTGGCCTGGCTGCGTACCGATTCGCCGGAACAGCTGGATCAACTGCTGGACCAGATCGGCAGCGTCGACGGTGTAGAGAAGACCACCACCTCGATCATCCTCAGTAACAAACTGGATCGTGGCCAACCAATCTGACCACCTTCGTCGTCACTCTGACTAAAAACAATTCATTTCGACAACACATTGCGTCTTATTAACGAACGCTACGCTCCCTAGAATGGCTGCCATCTTTTCCTATACTCAGCGGGTCGCGCCCCGCCGAGTCGCCAGCAAGGTCAGCCATGAGCATTCCTTCCAGCACCATCAGCAAGCCCAACCGCCACCCCGCCACCGGTAAAAAGCCGATCACTATCTTTGGCCCGGACTTCCCATTCGCCTTTGATGACTGGATCGAACACCCAGCGGGCCTTGGCAGCATTCCGGCCGCCAACCACGGCGCCGAAGTGGCGATCGTCGGCGCCGGGATTGCCGGGCTGGTGGCCGCCTATGAGCTGATGAAGCTCGGCCTGAAACCCGTGGTGTATGAAGCCTCGAAAATGGGCGGCCGCCTGCGTTCTCAGGCGTTTGAAGGCGCCGAAGGCATCATCGCGGAACTGGGCGGCATGCGTTTCCCGGTGTCCTCCACTGCGTTCTACCACTATGTGGACAAGCTCGGGCTTGAGACCAAACCCTTCCCCAACCCACTGACTCCAGCCTCCGGCAGCACGGTCATCGACCTCGAAGGCCAGACGCATTACGCACAGAAACTCGCCGACCTTCCTGCACTGTTCCAGGAAGTGGCTGACGCCTGGGCCGACGCCCTGGAAGCCGGCTCGCAGTTCGCCGATATCCAGCAAGCGATACGTGACCGTGACGTACCGCGTCTGAAAGAGTTGTGGAATACGCTGGTTCCGTTGTGGGACGACCGCACCTTCTACGACTTCGTCGCCACTTCCAAAGCGTTCGCCAAGTTGTCCTTCCATCACCGTGAAGTGTTCGGCCAGGTTGGCTTCGGCACCGGTGGCTGGGACTCGGACTTCCCCAACTCGATGCTGGAAATCTTCCGCGTGGTGATGACCAACTGCGACGATCACCAGCACCTGGTAGTCGGCGGCGTCGCCCAAGTGCCCATGGGTATCTGGCGCCATGTGCCGGAGCGTTGCGCCCACTGGCCGGAAGGCACCAGCCTCAGTTCGCTGCACAACGGCGCGCCACGGGCCGGGGTCAAGCGCATTGCCCACGCGCCGGACGGCCGTTTCGCGGTCACCGACAACTATGGCGACACCCGCGAATACGCCGCCGTGCTGACCACCTGCCAAAGCTGGCTGCTGACCACCCAGATCGAGTGCGACGAAACCCTGTTCTCGCAAAAGATGTGGATGGCCCTCGACCGCACCCGCTACATGCAGTCGTCGAAAACCTTCGTGATGGTCGATCGGCCATTCTGGAAGGACAAGGATCCGGAAACCGGCCGTGACTTGATGAGCATGACGCTGACGGATCGCCTGACCCGTGGCACCTACCTGTTCGACAACGGCGACGATAAGCCAGGGGTGATTTGCCTGTCCTATTCCTGGATGAGCGACGCCCTGAAAATGCTCCCGCAGCCCATCGAGAAGCGCGTGAAACTGGCCCTCGACGCGTTGAAAAAGATCTACCCGAAAGTCGACATCGCCGCGCGGATCATCGGCGATCCGATCACCGTATCGTGGGAAGCCGACCCGCATTTCCTCGGGGCTTTCAAGGGTGCACTGCCGGGCCACTATCGCTACAACCAACGGATGTACGCGCACTTCATGCAGAAGGACATGCCGGCGGAGCAACGCGGTATTTTCATCGCCGGTGACGACGTATCGTGGACACCGGCGTGGGTTGAAGGCGCCGTGCAAACCTCGCTGAATGCGGTGTGGGGCATCATGACTCACTTCGGTGGCAGCACTCACCCGCAGAACCCGGGCCCGGGCGATGTGTTCGACGAGATCGGGCCAATCGCTCTGCCCGAATAAGGAGTTGCCCATGCGTGTCGCCCTGTATCAATGCCCGCCTTTGCCGCTGGACGTGGCCGGCAATCTCAAGCGTCTGCATCAGTTGGCGCAAGAGGCCACCGACGCCGACCTGCTGGTACTGCCGGAGATGTTTCTCACCGGCTATAACATCGGCGTGGAAGCGGTCGGCGCCTTGGCTGAAACCCGGGACGGTCCCGCTGCACAATCCATCGCCGCGCTGGCGAAAAACTCGGGCGTGGCGATTCTGTATGGCTATCCGGAGCGCGGTGCAAATGGGCTGATCTACAACGCCGTGCAGTTGATCGACGCCAACGGCCAACGCCTGTGCAACTACCGCAAGACGCACCTGTTTGGCGATCTCGACAACTCGATGTTCAGCGCCGGCGACGATGATTTCCCGCTGGTGGAATTGAACGGGTGGAAGCTGGGTTTCCTGATTTGCTATGACCTGGAGTTCCCGGAGAACACCCGTCGCCTGGTGCTGGCCGGGGCGGAGTTGATCCTGGTACCGACGGCCAATATGGTGCCCTTCGATTTCGTCGCCGATGTGACGGTGCGGGCGCGGGCGTTTGAAAACCAGTGTTATGTGGCCTACGCCAATTACTGTGGGCAGGAAGGCGAGATCCAGTATTGCGGGCAAAGCAGCATCGCCGCGCCGGATGGCCAGCGGATTGCCCAGGCGGGGCTCGATGAGGCGTTGATTGTCGGCACTCTGGATCGGCAGTTGATGGTCGACTCACGCGCGGCCAATCGCTACCTGCTGGACCGGCGTCCCGAGCTTTATGGTGCCTTGCACAAGCACTGATCCGGCAGGTTTGCGCTAGCATAGGCACTTCCTACGTTTCGGAAGTGCCCATGCCTGCGCCGGCCCACACTCATCACCTTCAATTGACCCTGGCCAACGGCCTGCGGGTTTCCTTGCGTCATGCACCGCGCTTGAAGCGCTGCGCGGCGGCCTTGCGCGTTGCGGCGGGCAGTCACGATGTGCCCTTGGCCTGGCCGGGACTGGCGCATTTTCTTGAGCATTTGCTGTTCCTGGGCACCGAGCGTTTTCCTGCAAATGAAGGGCTGATGGCCTACGTGCAGCGTCAGGGTGGGCAGGTCAATGCCAGCACTCGCGAACGCACTACCGACTTTTTCTTTGAGGTGCCTGTTTCGGCAGTTGAAGCAGCGTTGGAGCGCTTGGGGGATATGCTCGGCCATCCGCGCCTGGCCATCGAAGACCAGCTTCGCGAGCGAGAAGTGCTGCACGCGGAGTTTATCGCCTGGTCGCAAGATGCCACGGCGCAACAGCAACAGGCGTTGCTGGAAGGTATTGCGGCGGGTCATCCGTTGCGGGCGTTTCATGCGGGCAATCGGGATAGCTTGCCGGTAGAGCGTGAGGATTTTCAGCAGGCGTTGCGGGACTTTTATGAAGGCTTTTATCAGACCGGGCAGATGACCTTGAGCCTTGCGGGCCCTCAGTCGCTGGCGGAGTTAGAGGCATTGGCGCAACAGTTTGGCGCTGCACTGAAGACTGCACCGCTGCTGCCACAGAAGCCTGCGCCCGCGTTGCTGGCCGGCAATCAACGTAGTTATCAACACACCGATGAGCATCACTGGCATCAGGTCGTGGTGAGCGAGGCATCCGCTGATGCGCTGGACTTCCTCTGTCTGTGGCTGAACGCTTCGGCGCCGGGCGGATTGCTCGCCGAGTTGCAGTCGCGGCAGTGGGTCAGTGCCATCGACGCAACAGTGCTGTATCAGTTCGCCGGCCAGGCTGTATTGGATATCAAGTTCACTCTGGACACTCATGGTGCCCCGCAGACGACGCTGATCGAAGAACTGCTGCACGACTGGCTGAGCTTTTTCGCCCACAGTGACTGGACCCTGTTGCGGGAAGAGTACGCGCTGCTGCTCGCTCGCAAACTACAGGTCAGCGGTGCCCTGGCCTTGGTCCGACAGAATCACGAACCCGCCCTGTCAGAAGATGGCGCCGCGTCCCTTAAAGTCCTGTTGGACTCGCTGCAATTGCCGCCGTCCCGGCACACCTGGCAACTGCCGCCCCCCAATCCGTTCCTGCGCCCGGCCATCAAAGAAGAGCGCCCGGGACTGATTCGCGGCCAGACCAGCGCCCATCGCGGTTTGCGCACGTTCGCCCAGGATCGCTCCCGTGGCCGAAAGGATCTCTCGGCGTTGACCTTCAGCCAGGCGCTGCCAGGCGACACGGATGAAGGCGCCCTCTACCTGCGCTGGCATCTGGATTCGCCGCTGCATGAAGAGCTTTTCCCACGGTTGCGTGAGAACGCCAGCCAGGCTGGCGTCCAGCTGTCTTTCGAGACAATTGGCGGTTACTGGCAGTTGAAGATGGTCGGGCTGCACGAACCCATGCCCGCAATATTAGAGGAAGTGGCACGCGGTCTGACCCAGCTGGATGAAACGACCGTGACGCACCCCGCCGCTGCACAGACTATGGCGATCCGGCAGTTGCTCAAGGCATTGCCCGGCTATTGCGCCGGCATCCCACCGGCAGAACAGACGGCCGGCCAAGATCGGTGGTCGACCGCTCGCTGGCAAGGGCTTGCCGTCGGACTGCCAGCCGCCTGCGAGATGGCGATAAAAAGCGCAGCAGGGAAACTGCCGGGGCAACCGGACGCGGCTATCAGTAAGCTTCCATCAATCAGTGGCCAGCAGGTGTGGCATGAAGTGAGCACCGACTCCAGCGACAGCGCGCTGCTGCTGTTCTGTCCTACACCGACCCAGTCCCTGGCCGACGAGGCATGCTGGCGTTTACTCGCGCATCTGGTGCAAGCACCGTTCTACCAACGCCTGCGGGTCGAACTGCAACTGGGCTACGCGGTATTCAGCGGGATCCGACAATTCAACGGACAAACCGGCCTGCTGTTCGGAGTGCAATCCCCGAACGCTTCCGTCGCGCAAATCCTCGATCACCTGCACGCGGTCCTGAAACAGTTGCCCACGCTGATCAACGCCAGCGAACTGCCAAACGATCTGGCCCGGCAATTTTCCCTCGACGCCCTACCCACCGCCCAAGCCGCCGAACTGCTCTGGCACGCGCACTTGGCAGGTCACCCGTCGGATTACATCCAGCAGCTGCAAGATTTCATCCAGACCCGCACCCGCCAGGATTTAATGCACGCGGCACAGCGTCTCAATGTTGCTGCAGGCGGCTGGCGCTGCGTGGCTAACAGCGCGTGCCTGCCGGCTCCCTGGCAGTTATCTGGCTGATCATTGCCGCTTCGGTAAAAGGCTTTTTCCCACAGGACAGCGCTATCTTCACAAGAAGTACGTAACATTCACATGCACACCTCTGAACATCTCCGCTTGGAGGTGGACTATATGTATTGGTAGTAAATGTCCCATCCATCCGTAGGAGTAAGAACATGACCTGGTCCAAACCTGCTTACACTGATCTGCGTATCGGCTTTGAAGTCACCATGTACTTTGCCAGCCGCTGATTGGCTTTGTATCGCAATGCAACGCCTCGGCCCGTCCGGGGCGTTTTTATTTTTGAGTTATGTGTAGTGGAGCGGCCATGTTTGTCCAGATTCTAGGTTCCGCCGCGGGCGGTGGTTTCCCGCAATGGAACTGCAACTGCGTGAACTGCGCAGGTTTTCGCGACGGTAGCCTGCGGGCCAAGGCGCGTACCCAGTCGTCCATCGCGATTTCCGATGACGGCGTGAACTGGGTGCTGTGCAACGCTTCGCCAGACATCCGCGCCCAGCTTCAAGGGTTCGCCCCGATGCAACCCGGTCGCGCCCTGCGGGACACCGGCATCAGCGCGATCATCCTGATGGACAGCCAGATCGACCACACCACCGGCCTGCTCAGCCTGCGCGAAGGCTGCCCGCACCAGGTGTGGTGCACCGACATGGTCCATGAGGACCTGAGCACCGGCTTCCCGCTGTTCACCATGCTGACCCACTGGAATGGCGGCCTGGCCTGGAACCGCATCGAGCTGGACGCCAGCTTCACCATTCCGGCCTGCCCTAACCTGCGCTTTACGCCATTGCCCTTGCGCAGCGCGGCGCCACCCTACTCGCCTCACCGATTCGACCCACACCCGGGCGACAACATCGGCCTGATCGTTGAAGACCAGCGCACCGGCGGCAAGCTGTTCTATGCGCCGGGCCTGGGCAAGGTCGACGGGCCGTTGCTGGAGATCATGGCCGGCAGCGATTGCCTGCTGGTGGACGGCACG
>Ga0105251_10001040_pt1 | contig 24313 bp, 17 predicted proteins | sample KBSS64metaG_FD_80424 | JGI IMG/M metagenome (GOLD analysis project Ga0105251, IMG submission 80424) | Switchgrass rhizosphere microbial communities from Kellogg Biological Station, Michigan, USA - KBS S6-4 metaG | ecosystem: Host-associated > Plants > Roots > Rhizosphere > Soil | place...
AGTTGCATCATCATCACCGTCAGTTCCGAGGTGCGGACCTGGGCCGGTTCGACGTCGGCCGGTTCCAGGAAACGCGTGAAGATATCCAGCCGGTCACGTTCCACCGGATAGGTGATCAGGGTTTCGCTGAGCAAGTCTTGCGGGACGATGTAGGCCTTGCTGGCCAGGCGGTGCTGGTTCGCCACCGCGAGCATCGCTTCATAGGTAAACAGTGGCACATAGGTGATCCCTACCAGCTCCACCGGGTCGGACGTCACCACCAGGTCCAGGTCGCCACGGGCCAAGGCGGGCAGTGGGGCGAAGGAGAAGCCCGAGGCCAGGTCCAACTCGACTTCCGGCCAGGCGTCGCGGAACTGGTCGATGGTCGGCATCAGCCACTGGAAACAACTGTGGCACTCGATGGCCATGTGCAAGCGTCCCGCGGTGCCACCGGCCAGCCGCGCGATGTCGCGCTCAGCGGCGCGCAGCAGCGGCAAGGTGGCATCGGCCAGTTGCAGCAGGCGCAAGCCGGCACTGGTGAAACGCACCGGCTTGGTCTTGCGCACGAACAACGGCATGCCCATGCGTTCTTCAAGTTCCTTGAACTGATGGGACAGCGCCGACTGCGTCAGGTGCAGGCGGTCGGCTGCATCCACCAGGCTATCGGCTTCGCGCAAGGCGTGCAGGGTCTTCAGGTGACGGATTTCAAGCACCGTGGGGCTCCATGAGGAAAACTTGTGATCAACACGAAAAGGTTGAGTTTGTCTCATGATGGCTTCGCTGTCGACAATAGCGCCATCTTTTACCCAGGAGCAATTCGACATGGCCGTAGCCCACACCCTTGGTTTTCCCCGCATCGGTGCCGACCGCGAACTGAAAAAAGCCCTCGAATCCTACTGGAAGGGCGACATCGACCAACAGGCGCTGAAAAACGTCGGTCGCCAATTGCGCGCCCGCCACTGGCATTTGCAGAAAGACGCCGGTATCGATCTGCTGCCGGTCGGCGACTTTGCCTGGTACGACCAGGTACTGACTCATTCCCTGGCCTTCGGCGTGATCCCCGAGCGTTTCGACATCACCCGGGATAAGCGTGGCCTGCCGACCCTCGACACGCTGTTCGCCATGGCCCGTGGCGCCACGGCGAGCTGCTGCGGCTCGGAACAGGGCTCAGAGCAATACGCCCAGGAACTGACCAAGTGGTTCGACACCAATTACCACTACCTGGTCCCGGAATTCAGCGCTGACCAGCAGTTCACGCTGAGCTGGGAACAGCTGTTCGATGAAGTCGATGAAGCCAAGGCCCTGGGGCACACCGTCAAGCCGGTGATCATCGGCCCGTTGACTTACCTGTGGCTGGGCAAAGTCAAAGGCCAGGACTTCGATAAACTCGACCTGTTGGAACGCCTGCTGCCGGTCTACAACGAGATCCTCGTGCGTCTCGCTGCCCAAGGCGTGGAGTGGGTACAGATCGATGAACCGATCCTGACCCTCGACTTGCCGCAGGAATGGAAAAACGCCTTTGAACGGGCCTACCACATCCTGCAGTACTCGCCGCTGAAAAAGCTGCTGGCCACTTACTTCAGCGGCCTGCAGGACAACCTCGGCCTGGCTGTCGGCCTGCCGGTGCAAGGCTTGCACATCGATGCGGTGCGTGCGCCGGATCAACTGCTGCACGTGCTCGATCGGCTGCCAACCTACAAGATTCTCTCGGTGGGCTTGGTCAATGGCCGCAACGTCTGGCGCTGCGAGCTGGAACCGGTGCTGGCGCAACTGCAATTTGCCCAGGAGCGTTTTGGCGACAACCTGTGGGTCAGTACCTCCTGTTCGCTGCTGCACAGCCCGGTGGACCTGGAGCGTGAAGACAAGCTTGATCCGGAACTGAAAAGCTGGCTGGCGTTTGCGGTGCAGAAATGTGGCGAAATCGCGGTACTGCGCGATGCCTTGAATGATCCGCAAGCACCCAAAGTGCAAGCGGCGCTGGCTCAAAGCCGTGCCATTGCGACCAGCCGCGCCGAGTCGCCACGTATTCACAAGGCCCAGGTACAGGCGCGGATCAACGCCATCGTTGCCACGGACAGCCAGCGTCATTCACCGTTTGCCAAACGCATCGAGCAACAGCGCGCACGCTTGAAGTTGCCAGCGTTCCCGACCACCACCATCGGCTCGTTTCCACAAACCGGCTCGATTCGCCTGGCGCGTCAGGCCTTCAAGCAAGGCAAGCTGTCGGCCAACGATTACACCGATGCCATGCACCACGAAATCCGCCATGCCGTGCAGATTCAGGAACGCTTGGGGCTGGATGTGCTGGTGCATGGCGAAGCCGAGCGCAATGACATGGTCGAGTACTTTGCCGAGCAGCTTGACGGGTATGCCTTCACCCGCTTCGGCTGGGTGCAGAGCTACGGTTCGCGCTGTGTGAAACCGGCAATCATCTATGGCGACCTGAGCCGTCCCAAAGCCATGACGGTTGACTGGATCAGCTACGCGCAAAGCCAGACCGACAAGGTCATGAAAGGCATGCTCACCGGCCCAGTGACCATGCTGATGTGGTCGTTCCCCCGCGAAGACGTGTCCCGCAAAGTGCAGGCGCAGCAACTGGCCCTGGCCCTGCGCGACGAAGTGCTGGATCTGGAGGCCGCCGGCATCAAGATCGTGCAGATCGACGAAGCGGCGTTTCGCGAGGGCCTGCCGCTGCGCCGGGCGCAATGGCAGGAATATCTGGACTGGGCGGTGCAGGCATTCCGTTTGAGCGCCAGCGGTGTGCGCGACGAAACCCAGATCCACACCCACATGTGCTACAGCGAATTCAACGATGTGATTGAAGCCATAGCGGCGATGGATGCCGATGTGATCACCATTGAAACATCGCGTTCGGACATGGAGTTGCTGCAAGCCTTTGAAGCGTTCGACTATCCGAACGATATCGGTCCGGGTGTCTACGACATCCATTCGCCACGGGTGCCGGACACCGCCGAAATGGTCAAACTGATCAGCAAGGCCGTCAAGTGGATCCCGGCCGAGCGGTTGTGGGTCAACCCCGATTGCGGTTTGAAGACCCGGGCGTGGCCGGAAACCGAAGCCGCCCTGGTGAACATGGTCGCCGCGGCACGGCAACTGCGCAGCCAACTGGCTTGAGGACATCAACGGGAGAGGACCGACCGCTCCCGTTTTTCCTGTCAGACCTGATCGAAATGGCGCAATACCGGTGACCGTTTGCCGATGTCGGCGTAGGGAAGGGTGGCGTCATCGGCGTGGGTCAGGAATCGATACTGCGGCAGCTTCAGGTGTGCCTTTTCGAACTCGGCGAAGGCGGGCGCCGCCTTGCCGTAATGAAAATGGGCATACCACAACACCTTGGGCGGCATGGCGGTGCGGTCCCAGATTTCGTATTCCTGCAAGTAATCGGCTCGGCCATCAGGGCGTTTTCGCAGGCTTTTTATCGGGCTGGTTTTACGTATCTCCACCGCGTTTTGGCTGATCAGGTCATCGAGCATTCCATCCGTAGGGTTCTTGCTGCTCAGTGACTGGCGGGTGCGCATCAGGCGTCCGGTGGAAATCAGTTCGGTCGCCTTGTTACGCAGTTGCGCGATGACGGGACTCTGTGGGGCAACGGCTTCGATATCGAGCGCTCGGCGCGACAGTTCGCCGGCCTCACTGACCATCATGTGCTCCAGATCAACCGGGAGCATGTCTTGCGCTGCATAGGCTTCGATCTTCGCCTGGTAGGCCGGCTGCGACTGCAGGCGGCTACGGGCCTCTTCGACCATGGCACCCGGGTCCCTGTGCGCGGGGCGAGCGGTCGGCTGCGGTGGGTTGAGCAGGCGAAACTTGCCGTTTGCAGCCTGTTCCCATATTTCCTTGACGCCACCCTGGCCGGTCAGGATGTATTGGCGCTTCTGGGTAGTCGGTTCCCAGCGTTCCACCCCGATCAACAAGTGGTCGTCTTCAGTCATGAAGACTTTCTTGCTGCGTTGCCCGGCTGGCATGACCGGAGCCGGCAGGTCGATGGCCTTGCGTGCCCGTTCGGCCATTTTCTCGATACCCTCCAGCAAGGGACCCACCGCGTCGAGATGAAAGTGTTGGGGATAGCTGGCGGTCCAGGCATTCATGCCCCGGCGGAATTGCCGGTAGTGCTCGAGGCATTCCTGGAGGATCTGATTGCGCTGGGCCCGAGTGGCGCTGACTTCCGCCAGGCTGTATTGGGTGAACAAGGCACGGTCAACCTTGGTCCGCAGGCTGTCGGCCTGGGCCTGTAGATGGAACCAGGAAAGATCCTTGGTGGTGTCGAAGCGCTTGACGGTTTCCAGCAGATGCCCGGTTTTCAGGTAAAGCAGATTGGATTCGCTCAGGCGTCCGTTCAACATCGTTACTTCGGGGGTCAGCTGGGCCTTTTCGCTGCTGACCGTAATGCGCTCGTACCACCGGTTGAGCTCGCGCATTGCCGTTTCCATCTGCTCCAGATGGCCAATGAATTCCACGCGCAGCTTGCGGATGTCGTGCAGGATCCGAATGCGTTCGGCGAGTGCATTGTCCGGCAGTGCGTCCAGTTGGTCGACTAAGGCGTCGATCTTGCCCATGAGCGGATCAGCCCGATGGTTGGCGAAAAACACCCGTTGCTTTTGCCTGTCGGCGATCACGAGGGCGTCATGACTTTGCATGTCCTTGAGCGCGCGTCGTTTGTTGCCGTGGGTCAGGGGCGTCAGTTCGACCAGCGTCTGGTAGTGTCTGCCGGCCAGTTCGATATCGCCGATACAGGCCGCTTCGGTAGCCGGCAGCAGGGCCGGGCGGGCTTGCACGGAACTGTTGTTATAGTGCTCCAGCGCCGCGTTGGTACGCTGGACCTGGCTGTCGAGTTGCGGTGCCAGGTTGTCGGCGGTGCTGGTCAAGGCGGTGTTGCGGCGGAACACCCGATCGGCCCACCAACGTGGCAGTCGTTCGCGAATGGTGGCCGGCCAGAGCGGGTCGAGGGTGTCGGCCAGATGCCCGAGTGCGCCACCACCCCCCAGCCCGCCGCCCTCGAAGGTCGACCCGTAGACACCGAACCAGGTGTCCCAGCGGCCTGCTTCATCCAGAGCGACAGGTTGCTTGTAGGTTTTTTTACGAGTACCGCTCAGCCGCCAGCCACGTGAGTCCTTGCTCGGTTCAACCTGGAAGATACGGCCCTGGCGAGTGATGAAATCACCGTCGGCATGTCGGTAGACATTGCGATAGATACCGTGCCTGGCCGGTTTCAACCCGAGCAGGGATATCGGTTTCTCGTACTCATAACCGGCGAAGCGTTCGGCAATGTGCCGCGCCTGGTGCCTGGATGTCTGTGGCAAGGCCATGGCGCCGTTGCCGAGCGCCCCCAACTGACGAGCGCGCGTCAGTGCGCGGGCGCCCGTGGCCGTTCTGGTGCCCGACGTACCGGGAAGAATGTCCATGGCCGCATCGATCAGAGACAGTAGCACCGACTCGATCTCAGCAAGGCCTTCACCCACGTCGGCACGTAACAGCGCCGCGACGGCCTGGTTGGCACTGCTCCAGGCATCGTAGAGAGAAACGGCGGTGCCGACAAAAGGCACGACCCCCACGGCCATTTTTATGTAGTTCAGCGCCTTGGGTCCGCTGAGTGCGTAGCGTTCGAGGAATAACGCATCGTTGGACCGCGATGTGCCGCGATGGGCTTCGACCAGGCGCCCCATCTGGGTATTGAGCAGGTGCGCGGCCAGCGAAGTGAGTGCCGGCCAGCGCATCCCGACACCGATCATGGCGTCGAAGTGTTTGAGGACGGCCTGGTTGATCCGGCTTTCATGAGCCCGCACGTCACCCTGCAAGGCGCGACCGGCCAGATAGCTGACCATCTCGCTGTTCAGGCACAGGTTGAACAGGGCCTTGCGCGCCTGTTCGAGGCTGCCGTAACGGCGCAGGCACTGACCGTCGGGACTGTCGGGCAGGTACAGCAACGTCACGCCACTGACCTGTTCCTTAATGAACGTCACGCCGGACAAGGTCACCGGGCCTTCGTTGGGGGTGTCCTTGCCGCCCGCATTCAGGTAGGCCGGCAAGATCTCGATGCGCTTGCCGCCCGCGTGCCAGGCTTGCGGGGTATCGGCGGCGATGGCGATGTCGAGGATCTGCAGGTCGTTGAAACTGATCTGCCTTTGCAGGCGTGCGCACTCACCTTGCAGCTTGAGGGTCTGGCGCCAGGGTTCGATCAGGCATTCCCGGCGATGTTCCCTGACAAACAGCGGCTCGCTGTGACTGCCCATGAAGGTGTCATGGATCAGTTGCTCGTAGGTCTTGGGCAGATTCAGCGCCGGTAGCGTCTTGCGCAGGTAGGCATGGGTGATGCCGGTTGTGAGGGTCCGGCGTTCACTGTCGTCCAGGGTCGTGACTTCCACACGCATGAAACCCAGGCGCAAGGACAAAGGCTCAAGCTGCATCGACGGGGTGTTGTCGATGTTGAGCTGGGCCAGTTCCTCGAGGGTCATCTTGCTTCTGGCGGTACTGGGTACCGCCACCAGTTTTTGCGGGGTGCCGGGAGCCGCACCGTCGGTCAGTTGTTTTTGCAGCGTGACGGAATCGGGCAAGTCGAGCTGGACGTCGAAGTCTCCTTTGAGTGAAAAGTCTTTGCGCAGCTGCGCCTGCAGGTGTCGACGGGTGAATGTGGTGCGAGGTATCAGGATTGTTTCCAGTTGCTCGTGGCTGCGCTGCAGGGCCTGGATACAGGCGCTGGTCAGGCTTTTGAGCCTGGCAGCGTCGGGTGCTGCCAGGGTGGCCAGCCAGGTGGGAAGACGGGCAACCATCGAGGCACTGCGGCGTTGTTCCTGCAGGTGCGTAAGCGCCAGGCTTCTTGCCGCGTTTACCGGGACCTGCAGCAATGCCAATGTTTGCCTGCGCAGCTTTTCCAGTTCCTGCGCACGTTGTGATGCCTGCGTGCTGTCAGGATAGCGTCGGCGTATTTGCGCAGCCTGTTCTTCGAAATGGCTGATCTGTCGATTGAGACTGTACAGCAGCGGATCTGTCGAGATGGTCGTCAGTTGCAGGGCCAGCACCGGGTCCTGGCGCTGGATTTTCAACAACTGCTGTTCCAGGTCTTTGCGGTTGGCGAATCGTTGCAAGCCGCCGCCGATGCCGGGCCAATAAAGCAACAGACTGTGAGGCGAATCCGGGTCGGACAGGGCTTGCGAGCAGGCAATGACTAACACCCCGTCAAGCTCATGGCGCAAAGGTTCACCGGTGTCGGTTGCCATGCTCAGCGATAGGCTGGCGAAGGCAGCGTCAGGGTCGTGTTCGGCGGTGTCTGGCGTGTCCAGCAGGACCTTGAGCCAATCGAGTTCAGTGTCGTCGAGCTGATTGAGCGTGCGTTGCAGTTCAACTTCGGCCTTCAAGCCGTCCTTGTGCGCCTGGTAAAGCGCGTTGAAGCCACGATTGAACGTTATCAGGTCCAGCGTGCGCGATCGGTAGAGCACGGTGGACGCGCCCGTATCTGCCGCAAGCGCTGCGGTTTCCAACGCCTTGAGTGTGTCGTCGAGCGCCTGTTGGCGGTCGCTGTCGAGTGCCTCGCCCAGCAGTGTTTCCAGCGCCGCTCGCTGTTTGTCCAGCGAGGCCTGGCGCAGTGCCCGTGGAATATCGGCAGACAGGCTATCGAAGGGCGATGATTGGTCTGCATCGCCAAGGCCCTCAGTCAGCTCCAGGTTCGCAAGGGTCGGCGCCTGGGCGAACACCTCGGCAATGCGGGCCTGCACCCCGGGCGTAAACAGCTGCGCGATGCCTGTCGTCAAAGGGCCGGTGCCGGCCGTGTATTCAAACCTGTAATGACTGGGCAGCTCGGGGGGAGCGAGTAGTTGTGCGGACAACCAATGCTCCATGTCGCCACGTTCGTCGAAGGCCTGGACCGGAATCGGTCGGGAGGGAAGGTACAGCAACTGCGCGGCAGGTTGCTGGTTGCCCACGCTGATCACCCAGGCCGCGGGGAGTTTGCGGATGCTGTTGTCGCTCAACTTCAGCGCCAGGTGTTCGCAATGGATCAACTGATCGTCCAGACCCATTGCCGCAGTTTCGGCGTCCAGAACCTGCCACAGCGGCTTCAGTTGTTCGGCGCTCAGGGATCCCAGGGCGAATCCCGCGTGGGCCGTAGCTTCGATATGATCGCGGTACAACTGACTGGCCCGATCACGCCGCGACAGCGGTGTACCGGGGGCGCGGGCATTCCAATAGGCATCAGCGCCAACGTTCGGCGGCGCGTCCGCGAACAGTGACTGCAAACCTTCCTGGCAGGCTTGCCAACGGCTCAAGGCACGTTGCAGCAGGGTCTGATCGATGGTGCCCGGCAGCGTTGAAAACTCGGGCATGACGATTGGCGATGGGGTGGAGAGGGAGGGTGGCAGCAGTGTCGGCAGCAGTCTTTCGGTCATGGTGACGGGGCTCTTTCCTGGGGAGCGGCGGGTCCACTCCGGATCAAGCCATTAAAAAAAAATGCCCCGGGCCTGTGGCACTACATAGTTATCGCATTGACCACTGGGCGGCGTTCACGAAACTGTCATGCATTTGTGGCAGCGCGCTTGAACAAACATCATCAGACTCGCGCTCTACTGGGGTTCTGCGTTTCGGTGTTTTTCATGCGTGCACGATTTTTATCGACAGCGGCCTTTTTGGCCTCGTTGTTGTTGAGTTTTCCTTCTTTTTCGGCGTCCCGCTGTGACGTCAATGTGGCCACCGAGCGGGTCAACCTGGATCAGGTAAGCCTGGCGTACCAGAGCATCGGTCGCGCTTCGGACCCGGCATTGCTGCTGGTGATGGGCCTCGGTGGGCAGTTGATTCATTGGCCTGACGAAGTGGTGGTTGCGCTCTGTCAGCAAGGGTTCCGGGTGATTCGTTATGACAATCGCGATGTCGGCCTGTCGACCTGGCGGCAACCCCCGGTCGAGGCCGACCTGACCTTCGAAGTGTTGCGCTATAAGCTCGGCTTGCCCGTGTCGGCGCCTTACACCCTGACCGATATGGCAGATGATGCCCTGGGCCTGATGGATGCGTTACACATCGAGCAATTTCATGTACTGGGCGCCAGCATGGGTGGGATGATTGCCCAGCACATGGCGGCGATGGCGCCACAGCGGGTGGAAAGCCTGACCCTGATCATGAGTACTTCCGGCGCCGAAGGTTTACCCGCACCCAGTGCGGCGCTGCTGCAGTTGCTGGCGCGCCGGGGGGCGCCCAACCGTGAAATCGCACTTGAGCAACAGGCGGACCTGCTGGCGGCACTGGGCAGTCCGTCGGTAACCGATGATCGTCAGGCACTGCTGTATCAGGCGGCACTGGCGTATGACCGGGCATTCAATCCCGAGGGGGCCAAACGGCAGATCCTGGCGATCCTGGCCGAGCCGAGCCGAGTGGCACTGCTCAACCAGCTACGGGTGCCGGCGCTGGTGGTGCATGGCACGGCCGATCCATTATTGCCGGTGATGCACGGCGTGCACCTGGCGGCGCATCTGCGTGGCAGCCAGTTGAAGTTGATACCGGGGTTGGCTCATCGGTTTCAGGAAGCGTTCAAGGCGCCGTTGCTGGCGGCGGTGTTGCCATATCTACGGGCGCATCGAGAGGACACTTCGCATTGGGCGCAGATTGAGCCGGTGTCTGATCACAACCTGCTTTAACGCACGATCTTGTCCACGTGAATGCCCAGTTTCTTCAGCCGGTACCAGAAGCTGCGCTCGGAGATGCCGATCAACTGCGCCGCCGCGGCCTGCACACCGTTGCTCTGCTCAAGGGCTGCCAGGATGTAATTCCTTTCGACTTGCGCCAGTGCGGCTTCGAGGTCTGACGGCACACCCATGCCTTCATTGGGAATGGCACTGCAGGTGGCCGCCGATGCAGCAAACAGGTACGCCGGCAGATCGTCGTCGTCGATGACCGTCCCAGACGCGACGATGGTCGCGCGTTCCACGCAATTTTGCAGTTCGCGAATGTTGCCAGGCCACGAGTAATGGGCCATGGCCTGCAACGCCGCGGGGCTGAAACCGCTGATGCGCTTGCCGGCCGTGGCACCCAGGATTTGGGCGAAATGCCGGGCCAGCGGGGCGATGTCTTCAACCCGTTCGCGCAGGGCGGGGAGGGGGATGGGAAAGACGTTGAGGCGGTAATAGAGGTCTTCGCGAAACTCCTTGTTGGCCACCGCGTCCAGCAGGTTTTTGTTGGTTGCCGCAATCACTCGTACATCCACCTTGCGCTCGCGAGGATCGCCCACCGGCTCGATCACACGCTCCTGCAGCGCCCGCAGGATCTTCGCCTGCAAGGCCAGCGGCATTTCGCCGATTTCATCGAGAAACAGCGTGCCTTTGTCCGCTTGCAGGAAGCGTCCGACGCGGTCGGCGACGGCTCCGGTAAACGCGCCTTTGCGATGGCCGAACATTTCGCTTTCCAGCAATCCTTCGGGGATGGCCGCACAGTTCACCGCGACGAAGGGCTTGTCGGCGCGATTGCCGTGCTTGTGGATTGCCCGGGCGACCATTTCCTTGCCGGTGCCGCTTTCGCCGGTCAGCAAAATCGTCGCATTGCTTTCACGCACCGAATCGATCGCCTGCAACACCCGACGAAAACTCGGGCTGTCGCCGATCAGGCTGTCGATCTGTTGGTGTTCGTCGAGTTCGGCGCGCATGCGCTGGTTGTCTTGGAGGATGTCGCGAAATTGCAGGGCCTTGCTGACGGTGATATCCAGCTCATCGATGTCGAACGGTTTGGCAATATAGTCGAATGCCCCGTTGCGCATCGACTGCACGGCGTTTTTCACGGTGCTATAGGCCGTCATGACGATCACCGGCAGCTGCGGAAAGCGGTTTTTGATTTCCCCCAGCAACTGTGGACCGTCCATGCCGGGCATGCGCCAGTCGCTGATGACCAGGTCGATGTCTTCGACCTCCAGTACCTTCAGGGCGTGCAAGCCATTGCCCGCGGTGAACACCGTGATGCCGTTCTGACCCAGCGCCGACGCCAGCAGGTCGCAGAGCTTGGGTTCGTCGTCGACCACCAGTACGTTATGCGTCATCGCTGGCCTCATCGGACTCGTCGCCATTGCCCGGAATGTAGAGGCTGAATGTAGCGCCGGCGTTTTTTCCACTGCTGCACTCGATGCGCCCGTCATGACTTTCCATGATCGAGTACACCTTCGCCAGACCGAGGCCGGTACCCGAGGCCTTGGTGGTGACGAACGGCGTAAAGATACGCTCGAGCATGTCCGGTTCGATGCCCGGGCCGGTGTCGCGGATGCTGATCACGGTGTATGGCGGATCGCTGCTGATCGCAAGCGTCAGGTGCCCACCGTCGGGCATGGCGTCGATGGCGTTGACGATCAGGTTAAGGCCGGCCTGCTTGAGTTGCCGCGCGTCGGCGTAAAGGGTGGCGCCGGGGGCCTGATCGTCAATGTGCGCGTCGATTTGGTGGTTGGCCAGCTCTGGCGCGCAGAAACCCATCCATTCCTCTACCAGCGGCCGTGCCGCTTGCATGGATCGCAGGGGCGCGCCGGGTTTGGCGAAATCGAGGAAGTCGGTGATCAGGTCGTTGATCCGGCTGACTTCGCTGACGACGTATTCCAGGTGGCGCTTGTCGGCCTCCGGCAGATCGGCGCGCCGATGCAGCAGTTGGGTCGCGGTCTTGATGATGCCCAGGGGGTTGCGGATTTCATGGGCCAGGCCCATGGCTACTTCGCCCAGGGCGTGTAGTCGGTCGCGGCGACGCAGCTGTGATTCCAGATGTTGCAGCTGGCCAAGGCGTTCGCTCATGTGGTTGAAGGTGCTGCTCAATTCCGCCAGTTCGTCGCCGCCGGTCACGACCAGGCGCTGGCGGTAATCCCCGGCAATGACAGCTTGCACGCCCTTGGACAGACCGCGCAGGGGTTTGGTCAGACGCTGCGAAACCAGCCAGCCGACCGCCAGCGAGCCCGCCGAGCTGAGCAGGAAAATCAGGATGAACAGGTTGCTCTGGTTCACCAGCCCGACCAGGCTGCTGTGGCGCAACAAGCCACTGAAGATCACGCCTTGCAGCTCGCCGTTATCATTGAGTATCGGTTGGTAGATTCCGCTGTAGCGACTGGTGAATTGCTCGATGGGCTGTTTGCTCAGGCGCATCGACTGTTCGATTTTTGCCGGCACCTTCAGGGGATGATCCTGGAAGCGTTGGGTCGAGAAAATTTCCGGGAAATCATCGGCCTTGGCCAGGTACAGGCGCAGGTCCAGGGAATGAACATCGGCCACGCTGGTGAGGAAGCTGTTGTCCAGGTAGGTGGCGATCACCAGTTGGTATTGGAGGCCGTCCTGCTCGGTCTCGAAGGTCGAAACCACGGTGCCGGTCGCTACGCCTGCGACTTGCAAGGTTTGCAGCACGGCTCTGGGGGCGGTGCTGATCTGGCGAATCACATTGTCGGCGACACTGCTGAACACCACTTGGTGGTCGTTACTGCGAACCAGCGCCACCACGTCGATGCCCATTGACTCGGCGATGTCAGTGGTCAGTTTGTCGTGTCGGGTCGACAGCCGGTCGGTGGGCGGGCGCGTATAGCGCAAGAACAACTGCGCAGCCCGGGCATGGTCGCGCAGGATCTCGCTGATTTCGTCCTCGACGATCCGGGTCGATTCCTGCAGCCAGATCCGCACGTTGCTGTCGAAGATCTGCGACAACGTGGTGGCCGCGAGTTCGGCGGCGATCATTGTCGGTATTACGCTGACCAGCCAGAAAGCCAGCACCAGTTTGCGCTGCAGGCTCCAGTCGGAAAGGGCGAAAGTTCGGGGGGTGGGGCGTGGGGCTTTGGTCATCGGGTTTCGCTTATCGCAGCAGCCATGGCAGGGTCGGATCGGTCAGGACGGATAAACACTTTCAACCCGCGCAACAAGCCGTTGATCCAGCGGTTTCGGTGGCGAAAAAACACGGTGTTTCCGGTGAACGAGCAACCCAGGCGCAGCTTACCGGCATAGCCGGCCTGGCCGCATGCATAGATCGTAAGGCCATGTTCAATGCAGTAGTCGACATTGGCCAGCCAACTGCGCATGTAGAGGTTGTGTTGGCGGGTGCGGCTGAGGTCGTGGGCGAAAAACTTGTCCACCAGTCGCTGGCCATCCAGCAATACCAGGTTGAACGCGACCAGGTCTTCGCCAAGCCAGTAGAGTACGCAGGCGGCTCGTTCATCGAGTTGTTCCAGCACCTGGCGGAAATAGGCCGCAGGCAAGCGTTCGAACTTCAGGTCGCTGCGGTTCAATGTGGCTTCGTAGAGTTGCATCATGACCGGCAGCAAGTCCTCCACTTCCCGTCGCCACTCGATACTGGGCCCCTGGGTGCGCAAGGTGCGGCGCAGGTCCTTGCGGGTGGATTTGCCGAGGGTGCCGAGGTAGGCATCGAGGCTGTGGAAGGAGATGGGCAGTTCGGCGCCGGGCAAGCCGGGCATGCTGTGCAGGCCTGCGTCTTGGCAAGCCTGCAACCACTGCGGGTCACTGTGCGACGCGTCCTTCACGGCCAACAGGCCAATGCCGGCCTTGTCCGCATCGTCACGGGCCAGGATCAATAATTGTCCGAGCAGGGCGGGGCGCCGGGCAGGCTCGATATGCCGGGCCGTGCCCGCATGGCAACGCTCGGAGACCGGTGAGCCCAAGGCGTAGAGCGGGATATCGAGCAGTCCCGGGCGCCAGCGGCGCAGTCGCTCGCAGATGCGTTTGCCCAGGCCTTGAACGGTGGTGTCCAGTGAATAGGCGGTGGTGAACACCACCGCTGCCGCAACCACGCTCTGGTGCTCATACAAAACCAGATAGCGCCATTGAAAGTCGGCAATGCCTGCCTGTTCAACGGCCCGGTAGTAATCCCAGTCCTCCAGCTCGGCAGGGAAGCAGTCGTTCCACGCACCACGGTCGATGTCCTCAATGGTCGAAAAGGCATGGCCGGTGATCACGGGGGGGGCTTGCCTCATACCCATGGCCGAAAAGCCTGGCCCGTGGCAAGCGCAGTGCTGGACTGCTGCTTGAAACGTTGCTGGATGAAATCCACGCTCAACTCCACCACCCGTCGATACTGCAGGTCGACGGTGATCATGTGGTAGCAGTCGTCGAGGAGTATTTTCACCACCGGACCACCGAGCTTGCGTTCCACATAGTCGGCGTTCCAGCGGCTGGTGATATCGTCTTCGCGCGAATGCACCACCAGTGCCTGGGTGGTGATTTGCGGCATGCGTTTTTTCACTGCCGCGACCAATCGGTGCAATTCGCGAACACTGACCCCGGACATGGTCAACAGCCCGGCATTCCCACTTTCGCCTGCCTTCATTTGCCGCTCGACGATTGCCCGCAGGCGTTCGTCCTTGATGCCGAAGGGGGATTTTTCATTGAAGCGGCACAGGTGTACACCAAAGGGGATCGCCATCAGCAACGGCGTGAGGACAGCCGCCTTGGGCATGTTCCAGCCGTCGTAACGCAAGGTCGTCGAGTACAGCAGCAAGCCTTCGATCTGTCCCGGGTGTTCGGCCGCCAGGTACATCGACAGCACGGCGCCCATGGACAAACCACCGACGAAAACCCGTTCGTGTTTATGGCGCATGCCGCGGTAGGTGTTGCGTGCACTCTCGTACCAGTCGTGCCATCGCGTGGCTTGCAGGTCGGCGTTGTTGCCACAGTGGCCGGCCAGGGTCGGCACGTAGACGGTATATCCCGCTTCCGCCAGGCCCATGGCCACGCGACGCAGCTCCCTCGGGGTGCCGGTCAGGCCATGAATCAGCAACACCGCGACCTTTCCGCTACCGAGAATGTAACCGAGGTTGCCTTCGCCGACGTCGATCGCTGCGGGTGACAGCGTGGCGTTCATCGGTGCATCGCCCGATGCAGCAGGCGATCGAGCAGGGCGATGGCCAGGTCGATTTCCGGGTAGCTGATTTCCAGCGATGGCGCCAGGGTGATCACGTTCTTGTAGTAGCCCCCCACATCGAGGATCAGGCCCAGCCGTGTGCCGTCGATTTCGATGTCGCCCTTCATGCCTTCCTCGACCATGAAGTCCAGGGTTTCCTTGTCCGGTGTAAAACCGTCCGGACCGCATATTTCGCAACGCAGGGCCAGCCCGAGACCATCGACATCACCAATGATCGGGTATCGTTTCTGCAAATCTTTCAAACCGTCGAGAAAATATTTGCCCTTGTTCATGACCATCGCGCCGTAATCGACTTCGCGGGTCATCTTGAACATTTCCAGGCCGACTGCCGTGCCCAGCGGGTTGGAAGCAAAAGTCGAATGGGTCGACCCCGGCGGGAAAATCGTCGGGTTGATCAGCTCTTCCCTGGCCCACAGGCCGCCGAGCGGATTGAGGCCGTTGGTCAAGGCCTTGCCGAAGACAATCACATCCGGTTTGACGTCGAAATGTTCGATCGACCACAGCTTGCCGGTGCGGTAGAAGCCCATCTGGATTTCGTCGACCACCAGCAGGATGCCGTGTTGGTCCAGTACATGCTTGAGTTCGCTGTAGAAGTTCATCGGCGGAATGACATAGCCGCCGGTACCCTGGATCGGTTCGACGTAGAATGCCGCGTATTCGCACTGACCGACTTTCGGGTCCCAGACGCCGTTGTACTCAGTCTCGAACAACCGGGCGAATTGCTTCACGCAGTGGCTGCCGTACTCTTCCTTGGTCATGCCTTTCGGGCCGCGAAAGTGGTACGGAAACGGGATGAAACTGGCGCGTTCGCCGAAATGGCCGTAGCGGCGTCGATAACGGTAGCTGGAAGTGATCGACGAAGCCCCGAGCGTGCGGCCGTGATAACCACCCTCGAAGGCGAACATCAGGCTTTTGCCCTGGGAGGCGTTGCGTACGACTTTCAACGAGTCTTCGATGGACTGCGAGCCTCCCACATTGAAGTGCACACGTCCGTCGAGGCCGAATTTGTTCTTTGCATCGACCGCGATCATCTCCGAGAGCTCGATCTTGCCCTTGTGCAGATACTGGCTGGCGATTTGCGGCAGAGCATCGATCTGCTGTTTCAGCGCATTGTTCAGGCGCGGGTGGGCGTAGCCGAAGTTGACCGCCGAGTACCACATCTGCAGGTCGAGATAGGCCTGGTCGCTGGTGTCCCAGACATAGGAACCTTGGCAGCGGCTGAAAATACGCGGTGGCTCGATGTAGTGAACGGTGTCGCCGTAGGAGCAATAGCGGGCTTCTTTATCCAGAAGGACCTGGTCTTCGGCGGTGGCGATGCGAATATCAGACATGGTGGAAGAGTTCCTGTGCGTCGAATTTGAAAGAGGTGGCGTTGGCGGCGCTGACGCTGGGCAGCAGGGCCAGCAGGGCTGGAAGTTCGGCAAAGCTGTCGAAGCGTGCGTGAGCAATGTCGTGACGTTCGCAGTGCTCGGCCAGGCGATCCTTGGCGAACACGAAGTCAGCGGTGGCAGCCACGCACAGGTCGGACTGGCCGTCGCCGATGACCAGGATCCGGCGGGCCACGGGTGCAGACCTGCACTTGCAATTGCCGGCCGCGGCGCGACAGGCGTCATTGGCATGGGGGAAGTCGATGCGCCAGTGGCTGTGGTCGACCTGGCGCAAGCGGTTGGCGAGGATCGGCAGGAGACTGACGTAGTGGCGCGCCAGGATCCTTGCGATGGCTTGTTCGATGCCGTCGCTGACCACTTCCAAGGATGCGCCCAGGCCAATGACGTGGTCGACGAAGTCGGGGAAGTGCGGATCGATTTCGATGCTGTCGAAGAGGTTGAGCAGTTCGCTTGGCGTGGCCTTGACCAGCGAAAGCTGGCGGCCAAGGCATTCCCTGGAGCCGATGTCGCCCGCGAGCCATGCATTTTCGATCGCTTCCCAGCTCGGGTCGGCGAAACGCTGGAGGATGCTGTCGATCACGTCGGTGCGGGTGATGGTCCCGTCGAAATCACACACGATATGCCAGTCAATCATCTGTTGTACCTATTGGGCAGGGTGCGCTCTGCGCGCTTTCCAAGGGGTAGAGCAGGGACTGTGCCAATCGTGCCCGGCCCCGTGGCATAGGGGGTTTGCCAGGTTTTGTGGTGGGCGCAGCTACAATTTTTGTAGGTCCCTACAATCAACATGAGTGCTTGCGTGGCCAGGGCAATCCGGGGATTGATGCGCGCATGTCCCGCACCAGGAATTGCCTCATGTCGAGGATTGCTTTTGTATTGATCAACGCCCTGGCCTGCCTTTCTGGCAGCGTCATGGCCGATGGCGTCACCGGTGAAGCCGGTCCTGGCTTCAGCTATCAGCCCCGCGAACCGAGTGGTAGTGGGTACCAGACCCGCCCGGTGCCGTACCTCGATCTGGATTGGGGTGAACTCAGCCTGGGCAGCGATGACGGGATGACCTGGGACGCGTTGAGCGCCAGCGGTTTGAGCGTCGGTCCATTCGTCAATTACCTTCCTGGCCGCACCGCCAACGGCCAATTGCAGGGTTTGCGCGATGTGCCTGACAGGGCGGTGACGGGCGGGTTTGTGCAATACGCCCCGGCTGATTTCTGGCGGGTATTCGCTTTTGTCGGTCAGACGGTGGGCAGGCGTGGCAGGGGAGTGTTGGGAAGGGTCGGGGGCGAAGTGGGTTATCCACTGGGTGGTGCAATGATCGGCAGTAATAACCTGACCGCGCACTTCGCCAATGCCCGGCACAACCAGACATTTTTTGGCGTCGATGACGATGAGGCTCGTGCCTCGGGGATTGCCCCGTATAGCGCCGGTGGCGGCTTGCAGAAAGTGACCCTGAGCCAGAACTTCGAGTTTCCCCTGGCGACGGACTGGTCGCTGCTGAGCAGCGCCAGCTGGACTCACCTGAAAGGTAGTGCAGCGCAAAGCAGTATCGTCAAGGCCGTTGGCGCCCGACGTCAGGGCGAAGTTCAGGCGGCACTTGCCTATAAATTCGAGTGAATCCCGTATCGCCTGCAGGAGCCAGACTTGCCGGCGAACCCTACGACACGCCGTATCAGGCACGCCGCTTTCGCGGGCAAGTCAGCTCCTGCAGGGGCGATGACAATGGTTGGGATCAGGCTTCCTCACCTGCGGCCAACATCACGATCCCTGCCATGATCACCGCCACGCCTACCCAGTGCAGCACGCTGATGTGTTCCCCCAACCACAGCCAGGAACCCAGCAATACGCCAACAAACACTAGCGAGCTCAAGGGAAACGCCAGGGACAACTGGCTGCGGCGCAGGATGAGCATCCACACGAAGAACGCACAGACGTAGCAGGCAATTGCCAGCCAGACCCCGGTGTTTCCTGCCACAGCCACCAGCCACTGCAGGTTGAAGTCCATTTGCCCCAGTTCATCGCCGCCGACCTTGGTCGCGATTTGGCCTGCGCTTTCCAACCCGATCAACAGCACCCACAGGACAAGGGTGCCGAGGCGTTCATGCAGCCAGTCGGTCTTGATACGGATCGTCGTGGGTTCTTCATGCATGGACGGCACACACGAGCATGACGCCCGCCGTAATGACCAGCGTGCCGAGCCAGCGTCGTCGGCTGACGTATTCGCCGAGGATCAGCTTGCCCGCCAGCACCACGCCGCAATAGGCCAGCGCCGCCGCCGGAAATAACAAACTCAGTGGTGCCCTGGACAGGGCTTCGAGCCAGATGAAAAACTCGATCACGTAGGCGCCGACTCCGCACCACAGTAGTCGCGCGCTGAACACCTGGCCCCAGAATGCATTCAGCCGAAAACCGCCTTCGAGCGCCGGCAATCGGTCCAGGCCGAGTTTGAAACAGAGCTGGCCAATCACGTCCAGCACAATGGAAATGGCCACCAGCACGATCACAGTGAAGGTCATGGGAACAGCTCCTCCAACAACTCGATCAAGGCCTGGTTGGTCGCGGCATTGCGCAGCAGGTCGGCTTCGCTCCAGCGCTCGGCCGGGGGTTGGTCAGACCTGGCTTCCCAGCGTTTCAGGGCATTACTGAAGCCCGGTCTGGCGTAATCGCCGCAGACGTCGATGCCGAGGATGCGCTTGTCGGCGGCCAGCATGCGAATCGCCTGCAGCAGATGGGTCAGGCGCATGGCGCCCTGGTCCCAATTGGTCGCGGCGTCCTCACTGGCCAGTACATCCTTGTCGATAGTGATCCACACCGCTGGTGTCGGCAGGCTGGCAATCAGTTGCTGGAGAAACGCCGACCAGTCCAGCCCGGCCAGGTTGTGCCAATGCAGCAGGTTTCCCTGTTGACGATGCCCGGCACCCTCGCCGATCAGCCCCCAGATTCGGGACGGCACGTGCTGCCAGGGAAAGATTTGCAGCACGCCGCGCCGCAGCGCGCGCAAGTTGCCGCCTTTGAGTTGTGGCCTTTTCAGGTCGTCACTACAGGGGCCGAGGGTGACGATACGCTGGATGTTCGGCAGTTTCAGTGCCTGGTTGACCCATGAGCCACAATGCCGGCGCGGCGCGAACCGGACCCAGTCGGGGTGGTTGTCGAAGTGGATCAGGCTAATGGGTTCCGGCAAGTCGGTGAGAAAGGCCGGGGTCAAATGATGGTAGTCGCCGGAGCCGACGAAGAAGATTTCCGGCTGCGGGCCGCTGTGTTGGGGGCGTTGTCGCAAGCGTTCGCAAAAACGGCGCCAGGTTCGCTCGCTGGACCAAAGCCGCAGTTTGGGGCCGAGGTCGAGCAGGTCCAGGCGATTGGCGCGGCCGCTGTCGAGCAACCGCGCAATCGGTGCCTGGGCAGTCAGGCTGTGGTCGAGATCTAGAATGTTCAAGGTCGGAATCTACCCTTGCCATACCCCTCCCGGACACCGGCTTCATCGATTATGAGGGCCGGCCGAGGGGCTTTAGAGGGTAGGTGCAAGGGACGGGCCAGCAACTGCGGGCAATCCTGAGCAGCTGTAACAAGAGGTTTTGATCAGCCGTGCAGGCGAACCCAGACGCTGACCAGCGCCGTCGCCGCGATCAACCACGCCACCGCCGCCACGGCCAGCGATGTCTCGAGGCGCATGCGATCGACCAGCACATAGAGGGTTGCCAGGTAGATGAAATAAGGAATGATCGACCACATGCCAAACACGATGGTGGTCTTCAAGTCTTCCAGCGAACGACCCTTGCCGACAATGTAATGGGCAATCAGTGCAAAGGTTGGAAACAGTGGCACCAATCCGGCGATGTAATAATTTCTGGTCTTGGCCAGGGCCGCGAGGATCACCACCACCGCCGCGCCCAGGGTTGCTTTGAGAATCAGATCCATCAGTGGCTCAGCCCGTACTTTTTCACTTTGTCGAACAGCGTGGTCTTGGCCATGCCCAGTTCCTGGCTGGCCTGGGTCAGGTTGCCGCCGCTACGTTGCAAGGCATCGCTCAGCAAGTTGCGCTCAAAGGCCTCCACCGCTTCAGCGAACGCCAGGCCTTGGGCGGCACCGCCCGCACCCGGTTTCTTGAATGCCGGCAGGCCCAGGGCAAATCGCTCGGCGACGTTGCGCAACTCGCGCACGTTACCTGGCCAATCGTGGCTCATCAGGTTTGACAGGGTCTGGTTATCCAGTTCCGGTACGTCGCGGTCGAAACGCAAGGACGACTGCTGCAAGAAATACTCGAACAATTGCAGGATGTCTTCGCGACGCTCGCGCAGAGGCGGCAGTTCCAGGGTCACCACATTGAGGCGGTAATACAGGTCGCTGCGAAATTCACCGGCCTTGCTCGACTCGTCGAGATCGGATTTGGTGGCGGCAATCACCCGGCAGTCGACCGCCACGCTCTGGTTCGAACCGAGGCGTTCGAGAGTGCGCTCCTGCAATACCCGCAGCAGTTTGATTTGCAGGGGCAGGGGCATGCTTTCCACTTCGTCGAGGAACAGCGTGCCGCCGTCGGCATGCTCGATCTTGCCGATCCGCCGTTTGCCTGCGCCGGTGAAGGCGTTGGCTTCGTGGCCGAAGATTTCGCTTTCGAACAGGTTTTCCGGCAGGCCACCACAATTGAGCGCCACAAATTGCCGGGTGTGCCGGCGACTGAAATCATGCAGGCAGCGCGCAACCAGTTCCTTGCCGGTGCCGGTTTCGCCCTCGATCAGCACGTTGGCTGAAGTATCGGCAACATTGGCAATGAGTTCGCGCAAGTTCTGCATTGCCGGCGAACGGCCGATGATTCGACCTTCAAGTGAGTCGCGCTCGGCCAGTTGCCGGCGCAACGAAGAGACTTCTCGTGCCAGGCTGCGTTGCTCCAGGGCACGACGCGCTACATCCACCAGGCGTTCGGGAGAGAAGGGTTTCTCCATGAAGTCGTAGGCGCCTTTCTGCATGGCGCCGACGGCCATGGAGATGTCGCCGTGACCGGTAATCAGCACTACCGGCAAGCTGCGATCGCGGGCCTTGAGTCGGTTCAGCAGTTCCAGTCCATCGATGCCGGGCAGGCGAATGTCACTGATGACGATGCCGGCGAAGTTTTCGCCCACCCGCTCCAGGGCTTCCTCGGCACTGCCGACTCCGATGCAGGGAATGTCTTCCAGGGTCAGTGCCTGCTGGCAACCGAGCAAAACATGGGGGTCGTCTTCGACGATCAATACACTAAGGTCGTTGTTCATATTGGCTCAGCGGAAGTGGGGCTTACCAACGGTAAACTGAGGACGAAAGCAGTACCACCGCTGGCCGGGTGTTCGACACCCAGGTGACCGCCAGTGGCGGCGGCCAGGCTCGCGGAAAGGGTCAGGCCGAGGCCCAGGCCTTGTTCGCCGGGCTTGGTAGTGAAAAATGGTTCGAACAGGTGTTTGCGCGCTTCGGCATCGATGCCGTGGCCATTGTCCCGTACACGCAGCCGATATTTACCCTCCAGTGCTTCGCCTTCAAGCCACAATTCGGGCTTCGGCTGCGCCTGCATGGCGTCCAGGGCATTGCCGACCAGGTTGACCAGGATCTGCTCCAGACGGGTCTGATCGATCTGCATTTGCACATCGTCGAAGTGGCGATGCACTTGCAGATGGGCGTTTTCCACACGCCCGCCGAGCAATTGCAAGGCGGCGTCCACGGCTTTGCCAAGACAAGCCTGGCCCTTGTCGTCACCGCGTCGGGCGAAGGAGCGCAGGCTGGCGGTGATCCGGCCCATGCGGTCGATCAATTCGTTGATGGTCTTGAGGTTGGTGCTGGCCACATCCAGTTGACCGCGCTCGAGAAACCGCACGGTGTTGCCGGACAAGGTGCGCAGCGCCGCCAACGGCTGGTTCAATTCGTGGGCGATGCTGGTGGACATCTGGCCAATCGCGGCGAGTTTCCCGGCCTGCACCAGTTCGTCCTGGGCACGGCGTAGCGTCTCTTCGGCGTGACGACGCTCGCGGATCTGCCCCTTGAGCCGCTCGTTGCTGGCGCGCAGGTCGGTGGTGCGTTCGGTAATCCGACGCTCCAATTGGTTGTTGGCTTCCTGCAAGGCTTCTCGGGCAGCGAGGCGGGTGGCGATCACTTTGCGTCGCTCGTTCCAGGCGATCAGCAGGAACGCCACAAGGGCAAAGGCCACGGCCACCAGTATCCCCTGGTTGATCGCTTCGCGGCGCAGATCCTGCAGTGGCGTGAGCAGGGTGAAATTCCACGGGGTATCGCTCAAGGGACGCGTTTGCGCCAGGTAGCTGATGTTTTCGTCAGCGGAATCCAGTTCGCTATTGGCGGGGAAGGTGAGTTTCTCCACGCCCTCGGACAGGGTTTCCCGGGCCAACGGTTGCAATTCGTTCAGTGGGAACCAGTAGTACTGGAGACTGCGGGCGAGCTTTTCCTTGGTTTCTTCGCTCAGCGGCACCACCGATTTCAGGCGTCGAGCGGGGTCACTGGAGAGAATGATGATGCCGTTCTCGTCGCTGACGAAGGCTTCCAGGCGCGCGCGTTGCCAACGCTCCTCCATGGCCTCGAGGCGGACCTTGACCACCGCGACGCCGATGATCTTGCCGTGTTCTTCCAGGCCATGGGCCAGGTAGTAACCGGGTTCGCCGTTGGTGCTGCCAATGCCATAGAAGCGCCCGGGCTGGCCACGCACGGCGTCCTGGAAATAGGCACGGAAAGACAGGTCTTCACCCAGGTAGCTGTCGACGTCGCGCCAATTGCTGGTGGCCATGACGCGGCCGGTGGTGTCCATCACGTAGATGGCCCGGCTGCGGCTGCGCCGGTTCAGGCCTTCAAGGTAATCATTGACGGTCTGCCGGTGCTCCGGCGTCGGGTCGGCCAACAGCTTAGAAACACTGGTTTCGAGTTCCAGCAGGCTGGGTAGGTATGTGTATTTGCTGATCTCGCTCTCGACAGCGCGGGCGTGCAGTTCCAGCTGGCGCTGGCCATTTTCGCCGAGGCTGCGAATACCATAGTGCTCACTGGTCCAGAAGCCGATGTAACCCAGTCCGATCATCAGCGCGATGATCAGCGGCGGCAGGAACAAATGACGAATCAGGCGAGGTTTCACGGCGAGTGATGGCGACGTGGCGCGATAGAGATTGGGGTCGCATTTCATCACAGATGCCTTGGGTCAACCAGCGTCGGCCTCCTGTAGGAGCGAGCATGCTCGCGATGGTCGTCAACGAAGACGCGTTCATCCTGGATGTACGCGGTGTCCTTGAGATCATCGCGAGCATGCTCGCTCCTACAGAGGGGCGGCCGTGTTGCTGTTAATGTTGCAGGATCTTGTTGAGGAAGTGCTGCGTACGCTCGGCGCGGTGGCTGATATCGCCGAAGAACTCCTCTTTCCTGCAGTCTTCGATGATCTTGCCCTGGTCCATGAAAATCACCCGGTCGGCCACTTTGCGGGCAAAGCCCATTTCGTGGGTCACGCACATCATGGTCATGCCTTCATGGGCCAGTTGCACCATCACATCCAGCACTTCGTTGACCATTTCCGGGTCCAGCGCCGAGGTCGGTTCGTCGAACAGCATGACGATCGGGTCCATCGCCAGCGCGCGGGCAATCGCCACGCGCTGCTGCTGACCACCGGACAACTGTCCCGGGTGCTTGTGGGCGTGAGCCGAGAGGCCAACACGCTCCAGCAGTTGCAGGCCTTTCTTGGTGGCCTCTTCCTTGCTACGGCCCAACACCTTGATCTGCGCGATGGTCAGGTTCTCGGTGATGGTCAAGTGCGGAAACAGTTCGAAATGCTGGAACACCATGCCCACCCGCGAACGCAGTTTCGGCAGGTTGGTCTTCGGGTCGGCGATGGACGTGCCGTCGACCACGATGTCGCCTTTCTGGAACGGTTCCAGGGCATTGACGCACTTGATCAGGGTCGACTTGCCGGAACCGGATGGCCCGCACACCACGATCACTTCGCCTTTCTTGACCTCGGTGCTGCAATCAGTCAGCACCTGGAAGTCCCCATACCACTTGTTGATGTTTTTGATAGAGATCATACGGCGAACCTTTTTTGCAGACGCTTGACCAGCAGCGAGGCGGAAAAG
>Ga0105251_10001044_pt1 | contig 24259 bp, 19 predicted proteins | sample KBSS64metaG_FD_80424 | JGI IMG/M metagenome (GOLD analysis project Ga0105251, IMG submission 80424) | Switchgrass rhizosphere microbial communities from Kellogg Biological Station, Michigan, USA - KBS S6-4 metaG | ecosystem: Host-associated > Plants > Roots > Rhizosphere > Soil | place...
CGCACATCCCCTGGCAGGCCGTGCTCGGCACGCTCGTGGCAGCGTTGCTCCTGCTGCCGATCCGGGTAGCCGCGCGGCGGCTGGGGCAGCGTTACCTCATCGGCAATGCCCCGGGGCATCGCATCCGCCGCTCGGGCTATGCGCTGTGGCAAGTGGTCCTGGGAACGCTGGCCCCGATCCTGGCGGCGCTGGTGTTGGTCCAGGGCACGCGATGGTCGGCTCTGTTCCCGCAGTCATGGGACGAATTGCTCGACGGCTTCGTCACCGCCACGGGCTTTGCGGCCTTCACCACCTCGCTCGCCGGCGCGGTGCTGATGCGCAGCCAACCCTCGTGGCGGATCGCGCCGATCAGCGACGAGACCGCGAGCCGGGTCCGGCCCGCGACCTGGTTGCTCGCGGCCATCGCCTTCCTGAGCATCCTGCTCGACACGTTCAATCGGGCGGCCGGCGTCAGCCGGGCGGCGATCACCGCCTCGCAGGCGGCGGAGGCATCCGTCCACCTGCTGTGGATCGGCACGCTCCTGCTGCTCCTCGGCCGCGAACGCGCGCGCCGCGCCGAAAACCCGGCCGAGGGCGAGGCGCCTGTGCAGACGACGGGCGCGGGCCTCGCCGCGCTGACGCTGCTGGCCTGGACGCTCCTCGTCGTGGCCCTGGCCGCTCTTGCGACCGGATACATCAGCCTCAGCCTGTTCATGGCGCGCAGCATCATCTGGGCGGCGATGCTGGCGGCCACGCTCTACCTGCTGCTGGGCTTCGCCGACGACGCCGCGACCACCCTGTTCAGCCGCGACAGCCGCCTGGGCACGACCATGATCCGCGGCGTCGGCCTGCGGCCGAGCGTCGTCGACCAGTTCGGCATCCTGACGTCCGGGGTCTTGCGGCTCGTCCTGGTGCTGGTCGCCGTCGCCCTGCTGATGACGCCGTTCGGCGGCGGCGGGAGCATCGCGTCAATCTTCGGCCGGCTTGGGGCGTTCGCGCAGGGCATCGAGATCGGCGGAATAGCGATCTCGCCCGGGGCGATCGTGCGCGCGGTCGTGGTGCTCACCCTGGGGCTCGGGCTCGTACGCGCCTTCATGAGCTGGCTGGAACGACGCTACCTGCCGGCGACCGATCTCGACGGATCAGCGCGCAACTCCGCCAGCCTCGTCGCGCGCTATGTCGGTATCGCGTTGGCGATCATCTGGTCGCTCGCCTCGCTGGGTATCGGGGTCGAGCGCATCGCGCTGCTTCTCTCCGCGCTCTCGGTCGGGATCGGTTTCGGCCTTCAGGCGATCACGCAGAACTTCGTCTCGGGCCTGATCCTGCTGGCCGAGCGACCGATCAAGATCGGCGACTGGATCCGCGTGGGCACTGACGAGGGCGACGTGAGGCGCATCAGCGTGCGCTCGACCGAGATCAAGTTGCCGGACCATTCGACACTGATCGTCCCGAACTCGGAACTCATCACCAAGGCAGTGCTCAACAAGACCCTGTCCGGATCGCTAGGCCGCATTCAGGTGAAGTTCTCCGTGCCGATCGAGGCTAATGCCCAACACGTCGCCGAGATCGTGCTCGACACGTTCGCCCGGCAATCGGCGATCTTGGACGACCCCGCGCCGAAGGCATTCATCGATTCGATCGCGGACGGGCGCATCCAGTTCAATTGCTTCGCCCACGTCGCCTCGCCCCGCGACGTCTATAGCACGCGCAGCAAGGTGTTCTTCGAGCTACTCAGCCGGTTCGATGAGGCCGGGATCGACATCGGCTCGCCGCCAACGCGCCTGGAGCTCGCCCCCGGCGAGCGCCTGGAACCTGCCGAAGACAAGCTCCAGGACGGCGATTCGCCGTAAAGCCGCTCAGGCCTTCAAATGCTTGGCGAGATGCTTGTTCATCTCGAACATGCTGGCCTTCTTCCCGCCGAAGATCTTCTCCAGCTTGTCGTCGGCAAGAATCTCGCGCTTGTCCTTGGGGTTCTGGAGGTCGTTCTTCTTGATGTAGTCCCAGACCTTCTTCACCACTTCGCTGCGCGGCAGCTTGTCCGACCCGACGATCTCGGCCAACTCGGGTGAGGGCTGAACGGGGGCGGTGATGCCGCCGCGTGCGCCGCCGGCCGGCTTGCCCGTCTTCTTCACTTTGGCAACGGCGGCCTTGGTTTCCTGCTCGCCTCGCTGTTCACGCGTTTTCGCCATCGTCCTCGTTCCTTTCTCCAGCACCGTCTTCGCGCCCGTTCGAGCGAACACATGATGTCCGCGCGCAACAAGTCACGAATCGGCAAGATGTTGCCTGCAGAACCGCTCAACTCTGCTTCGGAGCGGAAGACAAGCCCGAAGGTTGTGCTACATCGATCTGGCACGGCAAGGAGAACACCGTGGAAATACGCGTCGATGATCTGAGCGGCGAGCCGACGCGCGATCTCCTGCGCATCCACTTGCAAGGCATGCACGCCAACACCCCGGCGGGGCACGTCTTCGCGCTCGATCTGTCCGGCCTCAGCACGCCCGACGTCACGGTATGGAGTGCGTGGCGCGACGACCGGATCCTCGGCATCGGCGCGCTCAAGCAACTGGACGCTACGACCGGCGAGATCAAGTCGATGCGCACCCACCCCGACCACTTGCGCCAAGGCGTCGCGGCCCGACTGCTCGATCGCATCATCGAAGAGGCGATCGAGCGCGGACTCACCACCCTGAGCCTGGAGACGGGCACCGGCGAAGCCTTCGAGCCGGCCCTGGCGCTCTACCGGCGGCGCGGCTTCGTGCCGGGTCCGGCCTTCGGCGACTACGCGGCGAGCGACTTCAATCAGTTCCTGCACTTGCCGCTCTCCTTGGCCGCGCGGGATCGCCGCGCGCCCTGACCCGAGCGCCGAGCGAGAGTCGTCGGGCGCTCCGTCTTCATCGCACGGCCACGTTTCGGCACCCGACGGCCCTTCGTGCATTTTGCTCCCGGAAGAACACAACCGGGGAGCGCTTCATGGTCGACAAGTCGGAGAAGGTCGTGCTGCTGGCGCGGCTCGGTTACGGCGTGCGCGGGCTGGTCTACATCCTGCTAGGCTACCTGGCGATCTCCTCGGCCAGCGAGCGCCAGGTGAGCAACGGCACGCGCGGATCGCTCGAATACTTGCAGTCGATCCCCGGCGGCACGGCGATCCTCTCGCTCGCCGCTGTCGGCCTGTTCGGCTACGCGCTCTACAAAGTCATCGCCGCGACGTTCGACACCGAGCATTACGGCCATGACGCCAAGGGCATCGGCCACCGCGCCGCCTATTTCGGCAGCGCCTTCATCTACATCGGACTCGCCTGGACCGCCTTGCGCCTGGCGGAAGGGGCTCGCGTCGACAGCAGCGACCAGACCCGCGAATGGGCGGCCAAGGCGCTCACGTTCGATCTTGGTCCGGTGGCGCTGGGCATCGCCGCGATCGGACTGCTGGTGGGCGCCGGAGTGCAGGCCAAGAACGCGATCGACAAAGGCTTCATGAAGCACATCTCCTCGCGCGCCCCCACCGGCACGTGCTGGATCGGGCGCTTGGGGCTTTCCGCGCGAGCGGTCGTGTTCGGGTTCATGGCCTGGTCGCTCGCGCGCTCGGCCTGGTTCGCGAACAGCGCCGAAGTGCGCTCGCTCGGGCAGGCGCTGATGGACTTTCGCGAGATGGGGTTCGTGTTCACCGTGGTTGCCGCCGGGCTGGTGCTGTTCGGCGTGTTCAGCGTCATCACCGCGCGCTACCGCATCATCCCCGATCCCGACCCGCATCTGAACATGCACCTGCGCACCGCCTGAGCGTCTACCGCCCGCGCCGGGTGCCGGGCCGAACGCTCATTGCCTGGCTCGCCGAGGCTAACTGGGGCCTAGACTGGGCCAGACGCTGTGTGCCTGGCTACCCCTTATGGGCTGTGCCTTGCGCAGGAACTGCCTCGGCCGGCTGGCCGGCGCAGCTCACTTGCCCCAGCGAATCGAACGCCACCCGCTCGCTCGCATCGTGAATGACGAGGCGGCTGGGCCAGGAATCCTTGCCGCCCGGCCCGCGGCCCTGGTTGCCCGCCTGGGCGACCAGTTCGATCCAGTTCGACATACCGATATAAGTCGAGAACGCGCCGGAGGGCAGCTCGGCGCTGCCGCCCTTGACCGCGAGCGGCTCCAGCTTGCCATCGATCTTCAGATAGCCGCGATCGGCCTGGGCCACGAACAGCGGCTGCTCTGCGGGATTGTCGCCCGGACGGAACATGCAGCCGCTGCGCGCCAGGTCATAGCGGTCGATGTCGTCGGCGGTGAACGGCTCGGGGCGGATCGGCTTGAACGGCGCCTTGCTGAGTTTCTCGACCAGCGCCACGTCCTGCGCGTCGTGCGCCGCCTTCTTGGCCTGGCTCTTGCCGCCGCCGCAGCCGCTCAGCGCCACGAGCGCCAGTACCGTCACCACCATCGCCTTGCGCATCATTTCCGCCCGAACAGTTTCTCGATATCCTGATGGGCAAGCTTAACCCACGTGGGGCGGCCGTGGTTGCATTGGCCCGAGCGGGGGGTGCGTTCCATTTCGCGCAGGAGCGCGTTCATCTCGGCGACCGAAAGCGCGCGGCCGGCACGGACCGAGCCGTGGCAGGCCATGGTGGCGAGCACGAGATCGAGCTTTTCGCCCAGCAACAGCGCGTCGCCGTGCTTGGCGAGATCGTCCGCCACGTCGCGCACCAGCGCCGCCGGATCGGCCTTGCCCAGCACCGATGGCACCGCGCGCACCAGCATCGCGGCGGGGCCGAAGCGCTCGATCACGAGGCCGAGTTCGGCGAGTTGCGCCGCCTTCTCCTCCAGCCGGTCGCAGTCGGGCTCCTCCAGTTCGACCACTTCGGGCAGGAGCAGCGCCTGGCTGCGGTTCGCGGCCGCCTGCGCGCCGGCAGCCTTGAGACGTTCGAGCACCAGCCGCTCGTGCGCCGCATGCTGGTCGACGATGACGAGCCCGTCCCCGGCCTCGGCGACGATATAGGTGTTGGCGACCTGCCCCCGCGCCACGCCGAGCGGGTATTGCTCCGCCGGCGCCTCGTGCGCTTCCTCGGCGCGGGCGGACGGGGGCGCCATGACTTGCGCCTCATAGCCGCGCCAGGCAGCGCTCGCCTCACGCACGCGGCTCGGTTCTGGCGCGTACTGGCGCGAGAACAGCGATTGGAGCGAAGGGGTCGGCGCCGGCGCGACGGGTTCGACCTGCCAGGCCGCCATCGCATCGGCGGCCGGCGCCTGCGCGCTCCTTTGCCCCTGCCCTTCGAGCGCATGGCGCAGCGCGCCGACGAGGAAGCCGCGCACGAAGGCGGGATCGCGGAAGCGTACCTCGGTCTTGGCCGGGTGAACGTTGACGTCGACGTCCTCGGCCGGGATCTCGAGGAACAGCGCCAGCACCGCATGACGATCGCGCGCCAGCATGTCGGCATAGGCGCCGCGCACCGCGCCGATCAGCAGCTTGTCGCGCACCGGCCGGCCATTGACGAACAGGTACTGGTGGTCCGCGACGCCGCGGTTGAAGGTCGGGAGGCCCGCGACGCCCGTGAGCCTGGCCGGGCCACGCTCGGCCTCGATGACGACGCCATCCTCGACCAGTTCGCGCGCGACCAGGCGGGCGACGCGGGCCGCAAGCCCCTCGTCCGGCTGCACCGCCAGCGCCTTGCGGCCGTCGTGCTCCAGCATGAAGCCGACCTCGGGGCGCGCCATGGCCAGGCGGCGCACCACGTCGAGACAGGCGGCGTACTCCGAGCGCGGGCTGCGCATGAACTTGCGCCGCGCCGGTACGCGCGCGAACAAGTCCTCGACGCGGATGCGGGTGCCCGGCGGCAGCGCGGCGGGACCGTCTCCCACGAGCGCGCCGTGGTCGACGACGCGCCGCCAGCCCTCGGCCCCGTCGCGCGGGCGGCTTTCCAGCGTGAGCCGCGCGACGCTGGCGATCGAGGGCAGCGCCTCGCCCCGAAAGCCCAGCGTCTCGACCAGCTCGATCCGCTCGTCGGGCAGCTTGGAGGTCGCGTGCCGTTCGAGCGCCAGCGCCATGTCGGGGCCGCTCATGCCGCAGCCGTCGTCGGTCACCTCGATCAGGTCGAGCCCGCCGCCGGCGAGGCGAACGGCGATGTTGCGCGCGCCCGCGTCGATCGCGTTCTCCACCAGCTCCTTGAGCGCCGACGCGGGGCGTTCCACCACCTCGCCGGCGGCGATGCGGTTGACGAGGTCCTCGGGCAGGCGGCGGATCTGGGGCATGGGGTTCCGGCAGGAGCGGTCCGCATCGGTGCGGGTGCCCAGACTAGCGACGAAATGAAGCCAATTCGAGACCGGCGCGCAGAATCCCACCGCGCTGTCGACACAAAATTTTGGCCTTTCTAGATGGCTTGGGTTAAGGGGTCCCCCTTCCTGACCCACTCCGGTTGCTTACCGCCTTTCAGCTGCGGGCAAGTGGCCGATTACCTATGGATTTTAGATGGCTTCGATCCTGTCACGATTCTTCCGGTTCGGCTCGCAGAACATGGCGATCGACCTGGGGACGGCGAACACCCTCGTCTACGTGCAGGACCGCGGCATCGTGCTCAACGAGCCCTCGGTCGTCGCCATCGAGACGCTGAACGGCATCAAGAAGGTCAAGGCCGTGGGCGACGACGCCAAGATGATGATGGGCAAGACGCCCGACAACATCGAGGCGATCCGCCCCCTGCGCGACGGCGTGATCGCCGACATCGAGATCGCGGAGGAGATGATCAAGCACTTCATCCGCAAGGTCCATGGCAAGAAGAGCCTGCTGCGCTATCCCGAGATCGTGATCTGCGTGCCCTCGGGCTCCACCTCGGTCGAGCGCCGCGCCATCCGTGACGCCGCAAGCAACGCCGGCGCCAGCCAGGTGCACCTGATCCTCGAGCCGATGGCCGCCGCGATCGGCGCCGACATGCCGGTTACCGAGCCGGTCGGTTCGATGGTGGTCGACATCGGCGGCGGCACCACCGAAGTCGCGGTGCTCAGCTTGCGCGGCCTCGCCTACACCACTTCGGTGCGCGTGGGCGGCGACAAGATGGACGAGGCGATCGTCTCCTACGTGCGCCGCCACCACAACCTGCTGATCGGCGAATCGACCGCCGAGCGCATCAAGAAGGACTACGGCATCGCCGTGATGCCCGCCGACGGCATCGGCGAGACGATCCACATCAAGGGCCGCGACCTCGTGAACGGCGTGCCCAAGGAAATCACGATCAGCCAGGCCAACGTCGCCGAGGCGCTGAGCGAGCCGATCGGCGCGATCATCGAGGGCGTGCGCATCGCGCTGGAGAACACCGCGCCCGAGCTCGCCGCCGACATCGTCGACCAGGGCATCGTCCTCACCGGCGGCGGCGCGCTGATCCAGGGTCTCGACGAGTACTTGCGCGAGGAGACCGGGCTTCCGGTCAGCGTCGCCGAGGACCCCCTCTCCTGCGTGGCGCTCGGCACGGGCCGGGCGATGGAAGATCCGATCTATCGCGGCGTGTTGATGACCGCCTGATCGCGTAAAGCCGGGGGCTAGTTGCAAGAGGGGTGGGCGCGCATCAGGGTGGGCGCGCCTGAGGAGGAGACCAGCGCATGGCGCCGCCCGCCAATCGGCGCTCCGGCTATTCCCGCAGGGCGCAGTACTCGATCTTTTTCAGCTACGCGGCGGGCGTGGTCGGCGCGCTGCTGGGCGTGATCCTGCTGGCCGTCTCGTTCTTTCAGCCGAGCCTTTTCGATACCGTGCGCACCTGGGCTGCTGATCTCGTCGCCCCGGCCGGGCAGGCGACCGCGTCCGCCCGCAATTCCAGCCGCGACTCGTTCCAGGTGATCGCCGGCTTCTTCAAGGCGGGCAGCGAGCACGCCAAGCTCGAGCGCGAGCTGGCGGAAGCCAAAGTGCGGCTGGTCCGGGCGCAGGCGGTGGAAGTCGAGAACCGCCGCCTCAAGGGGCTGCTCGGCCTCTCCACGCAGGAACCGCGCCCGGTCGCCACGGCGATGCTGACCAGTTCGACCGCGGCGAGCACGCGGCGCTTGGCGACGCTCTCGGCAGGGCGCGACAAGGGCGTGGAGAACGGGATGCCGGTACGCTCGGCGATGGGTCTCGTCGGGCGCGTCCTGAACGTCGGCCTCGGCACGTCGAGAGTGCTGCTGATCACCGACACCGAAAGCCTCGTGCCCGTGCGCCGCGCGCGTGACGGGGTGCCGGCGTTCGCGCAGGGAGCCGGCGACGGAACCTTGCGCATCAAGCTGATCAGCCTCGGCCTCAACCCGCTGCGCCGCAACGACGTGCTCGTCACCTCCGGCTCGGGCGGCCTCTACCGCCCCGGCACCCCGGTCGCGATCGTCACCCAGCTTACACGCGACGGCGCCATCGCCCGCGTGCTGGCGAACCCGTCCGATACCGATTACGTGATCGTCGAGGATCGTTTCGCCCCGCCGCCGCCCACTCCCAGCGAGCCGCCGCCGGAGGTCAAGTGAACCTGTTCGGCTGGCTCCCGCGCAACGCTCTTGCCCGGCAGCGGATCAATCGCGCGCCTTCGCCGCTGCTCGCCCGGGGCGTGCCCTGGGTCACGGTGATGCTGGGATCGCTGATCCCCAGCCTGATGTTGATCGCGTCCGGGCCGGTGCTGCCGCCGTTCGGCTTCCTGATCTTCATCTCCTGGCGCCAGCTGCGACCCGGCCTGCTGCCGATGTGGGCCGGCCTGCCGCTCGGCCTGTTCGACGATCTCTACTCGGGCCAGCCGTTCGGATCGGCGGTGCTGCTGTTCTCCGCCGCCACGATCGCGCTCGACATGATCGAGGCGCGGCTGCCGTGGCGCAACTTCTTCACCGAATGGCTGGTGGCGATCGGACTGATCATCGTCTATATCGCGGCCGGAGTGCTGCTTGCCAACATCCAGGGCGGCGCAACTCCGCTTCGGGTCATTGTGCCGCAGATCGTGATCTCCATCCTCGCCTATCCCCTCGTGGGCCGCTTCGTGGCCAAGTCGGACCGCTTCCGCCTGCTGCCCTTCGCGGAGATCCGATGAAGTTCTTCCGCGCCCGCCATGTCAGCATGGCAACCTTGCGCAACAGCTTCGACCGGCGCAGCATCGTCATCGGCTCGGTCCAGGGCGGGATCGGCGCGCTGCTTGCCGGGCGGCTGGGCTATCTCGCGATCGCCCAGAACGAGAAGTACAAGCTCGAGTCCGAGAGCAACCGCGTCAATCTCTCCCTGATCCCGCCCAGGCGCGGCTGGATCCTGGACCGGCACGCCCTCCCCCTCGCCTCGAACCGTGCCGACTTTCGCGTCGACATCATCCCCGAGCGCATGACCGGCGGAGCCGAGACGATCGGCGAACTCACCAAGCTGCTGCGCCTCACCCCCGTGCAAGTGCGCGATCTGCAGGACAAGCTGGAGAGATCGCATGGCTTCGCGCCGGTCGAGGTCGCCTCCGGGCTCGATTGGGACCGCTTTGCTGCGGTGAGCGTCCGCCTGCCCGAGCTGCCCGGGGTCATCACCCAGCGCGGCTTCTCGCGCTTCTATCCCACTGGGCCGTCGGTGGCCCACCTCATCGGCTATGTCGGCCCGGCGACGGCCGAGGAATACGACCGCGACCGCGACCCGCTGCTCATCACGCCGGGCTACAAGGTGGGCAAGGACGGCCTGGAAAAGGTCTTCGAAAAGGAGCTGCGCGGCCAACCCGGCGCGCGGCGCACCGAAGTGACCGCCACCGGCAAAGTCGTGCGCGACCTCGACTCGCGCGAGGATGTGCCCGGCCATCCGGTGAAGCTCACCATCGACGGCGCCCTCCAGGACTATGCGGCGCGGCGCATCGGCCTGCAATCGGCCGCGGTCGTCGTGATCGACTGCCACACCGGCGGCATCCTCGCGCTCTGCTCGATGCCCGCGTTCGATCCCAACAGCTTCGCCGACGGCATCGGCCGCCTCGAGTGGAAGATGCTGAACGACGACGACCACATCCCCTTGCTCAACAAGGCGATGCGCGGGCTCTACCCACCCGGATCGACGATGAAGCCGATGGCGACGCTGGCCCTGCAACTGCACGGCGTCGACCCGGCCGAGCGCGTGAGCTGCCCCGGCGGCTATCGCCTCGGCAGCCGCTTCTTCCGCTGCGACGCGGTGCACGGCTCGGTCGACATGAGAAGCGCCATCGAGCACAGCTGCAACACCTACTTCTGGTCGATGGCGCACCGCATCGGCTATGATGCGATCGCGCCGGTCGCCAAGATGCTGGGGCTGGGGCAGGAATTCGACCTGCCGGTGACCGGGCAACGCTATGGCACCATCCCCGACGCCGCCTGGAAGATGCGCCGCTTCCACCAGGAGTGGAGCACGGCGGATTCGCTCAACGCCTCGATCGGGCAGGGCTACGTCTCGGTCTCGCCGCTGCAGCTCGCGATCATGACCGCGCGCATCGCGACCGGCCGCAACCTGAACCCCTCGCTCCTGCTCCACAAGCCGATGCCGCTCGGCCCCGCCCTGCCCTTCACGCCCGAGCAGCTGGCCGTGCCGCACGACGGCATGTTCCGCGTGGTCAACGGCAGCGGCACCGCGACGGCGAGCAAGATCAACATCAACGGCGTGCTGATGGCCGGCAAGACCGGCACCGCGCAAGTCCGCGCCATGACCTCTCGCGGGCGCATCGCCGACTGGAAGAGCCGCGACCATTCGCACTTCATCGGCTACGCGCCCGCCGACGCGCCGCGCTATGCCATGCACTGCGTGGTCGAGCACGGCGGCTTCGGCTCCAGCGCCGCCGCGCCGATCGCCAAGGACGTGATGACCTTCCTGTTCGACCCCGGCAAGGCCTGGGACACGCTGCTCGCGCTCGAAAAGGACTGGGGCGGCACGCCGACCGAGCGCATGGCCGCCAAGTACGCGAGCTTCGTCCAGCAGTACGGCACCACCGCGCCCAAGCCCGCCGACGACGAGCAGGTCAGTGCCGCGCTCAACCGCAGCGAGAACAACGAAGTGCCGACCGATGGTGTCATCACCACCGCGCCCGACGCACCGCAGCCCGCCGGCGCCCCGCCTGCGGCCGAAGAGACGCCCGCCCCGGCTCCAGGCGCCACACCTGCCGCGCGGTCGAGCGCCGCAGCGGCCACGAACCCGGACACGAAGTCGCCCTGATGTTCCGCACCATCGTCCCCGAAGCGATCGCGCGTCAGCCCTGGCACATGCTGGTGCCGCTGGCCGGCTTGGTGTGCCTGGGCGCTGCCGTGCTCTATTCCGCGGCAGGTGGCCACTGGCAGCCTTACGCGCTCTCGCACCTCATCCGCTTCTGCCTGTTCCTCGGCATGGCCTTCGCCATCTCGCGGCTCAATCGCGAGTTCTTTCGCTTCTGGGCCTATCCCTCCTATGCCGGCGTCATCGTGCTGCTGGTGCTGGTCGAGCTGCTCGGCGCGATCGGCGGAGGCAGCCGGCGCTGGCTCAACCTGGGCTTCATGACGCTCCAGCCCAGCGAGCTGATGAAACCGGTGATCATCCTCGTCCTCGCCCGGTTCTACGAGAGCCTGCCGCCCTCGATGACCGCGAGTTGGCGCGGGCTGGTGCCGGCGGGTGCGCTGATGGCGATCCCCGCCGTGCTCGTGATGCTGCAGCCCGACCTCGGCACCGCGCTTGCGATCTGCTTCGGCGGCGCCGTCATCATGTTCCTGGCCGGCCTGCCGCTGTCGTGGTTCGTCGGGGCCGGGGCGGTCGGTGCCGTCGCCGGGCCGATCGCCTTCTTCACCCTGCTCCACGACTACCAGCGCAATCGCGTGCTGACCTTCCTCGACCCCGAGAGCGATCCGCTGGGCACCGGCTATCACATCACCCAGTCCAAGATCGCCATCGGTTCGGGCGGTTTCCTGGGTAAAGGCTTCGGCAACGGCTCGCAGAGCCACCTCGACTACCTGCCCGAATCGCACACCGACTTCGTCTTCGCCACCATGGCGGAGGAGTGGGGCATGCTCGGCGGCCTGTTCGTGCTGCTGGTCTTCGCGCTCATCATGCGCTGGGGCTGGAAAGTCGCCCGCAACACGCCCGACCGCTTCTCCAGCCTGCTCGCCGCGGGGATGACGGTCACGATCTTCTTCTACGTCGCGATCAACCTGATGATGGTCATGGGGCTGGCGCCGGTCGTCGGCATCCCCCTGCCCTTCATGAGCCACGGCGGCTCGTCGATGATGACCAACATGATCTGCATCGGCACGATCATGGCGGTAAACCGCTGGCAGCGACAGCCCTCGGGCCTGCGCTGAAAGAGGCTCTTCGAACGAGGCGAATTTTCCGCTTCACATCGGATCGCCGGCCGCTATACGGGCCGCTCCCCGCCGAATCGGGGAGGCCAAAACGGCCTCGCGGTCAGGCAGTGTGGACGCATAGCTCAGTTGGTAGAGCAGCTGACTCTTAATCAGCGGGTCCTTGGTTCGAGCCCAAGTGCGTCCACCAAAATCTCCAGATAAAGCAATAACTTAACTGCCTTTTTGGGCACTCCCTTCCGTCGCTGCGAACCTAGGTTTCTCTATAGGTTCGATATAGGTTCGCTTGGGGGTGAACCGCAGCGGGCCGGTTCCTCGTAGATCGTCTTAGCCCATTCAGGACCAAGAGGTCTGATTTTTGGGCAGTCGGCCGTTCGGATCATAGACGGAGACCCTCTGCGGAAGATCGGAGCCCCACCGCCACAGTACCAAATTGTGATGCGACGCCGGCGCTCCCGGAACGAAGCTCGGCACCAGGACGCCACAGAAGTCCTCCTTGCGAAGGCGCTCCGCGACCAGCCAGGACGGAGCTTCGCGCCGCTCGACCAGGCAGAAAAGCCAGCCGCAGGAAAGGTCGGTCAGATCGACGCCATGCCGCGTACGTTCATCCTCATCGCGAAGGTCCGCGACCTCTGCGCAGTCGACGTCATATTCGCACATCGTCAAAGGCTGCAACCGATGGCTGAACCCCTGTGTACACTCCGAGACGGCTGTCATGATGTCCAGCGCCAGATAAAGCGCGCGCTCGCCCTTGCGATTGAAGCGCCCACCGGTGATCGCAGCGCCTTCTCCCGAGAGCGGCGTGAACGACCACGCAGGATCATGCCCGCGAAAGCAGCGCCCTTTGAATCTCAAGCAAAGCCACCGAGCGCCATATGGTCGAGATAGTCGCGTACCGCGCCGGCTTTGCCCGATTTGACAAGCGCTTCCGGAGTCCGTCCGTCGAGTGCCGGGATCGGCTGTGAGCGATACCATGCCATCGCCTGCGCCTCGCCGCCCGCCCACTCGCGAATGCGACTGATGATTTCGAGCATTTCCGTAACCCGGGTCTGAGCACGCGGCGACGCCCGGCGATCGGCCTTCGAAACCGTCGCGACACCCAGGCCTGCCGTTTCGGCGAGCTGACCCTTCGACATGTGGAAAGCGTCAGCGACCCGAGCAACGTCGACGAATCCACCTGTATCCATGAACCGTGCCACGAAGGTGCCGCTGGTCGAGCTAAATTGGCCCGTGGCGAGACGTCCCGTGCGGTTCCCGCGCCCGGATCGGGATGCCCCTTGGATCGCTTTGTGGGAACCTGCCATGTCTAAAACTCCGTCCGAATTCTGGACATAATATGGGACAACATGTAATCCCGTTCAAGCGTTTTGGCTTGCCCAGCCCATCCGACGTTAAGCTCATTTTTCAACCGAGCCGCGCTACCAGATAGATGAAGCGACGAACGCGGCGGATGGCAGCGGTTCGTGGCCGACAATCTCGAGTTCCGGCTCGGCGCCGTGGTCGCGCAGGCCTGGTCCGGAGGGGCGGTCGACGCTTTCGCGGTGCCGACACTCGCCGACTGGAAGGAGACCACGGGCATGCCATGGTTCGGCTTCTGGGCACGCGAGTTGCTGCGGTGGGGAACCCACGATCCCTTAGTCGCCTTCGCTTTGCCCCGGGATCTCGCCCAATCGCGTGAGGCGGCCGCGGCGCTGGATCGATCCTGCCGGCTCCGAACTGGCCCAATCCGACGATTTCTTTGACGAATTCGAGTCGGGCGTTATTCGCGATGATTTCGAGCTGCGCACCGATGGAATTGAAGCGCATGTGCGCCGCGTCTTCGCGGCAGGCTTAGCGCCAACTTCGATTATCTGGATCTTTAGGATGGTGGCCCAGTGCACCGCTTGCCAGCATCCCGCTTATCCTGTCGTTACGACTGAATGCGACCTTCATCATAGACTCAGGGCTCGAATTATCTCGTGTGCCTTTCATCTTGCTGCTTCGTGCTCGTGCGGCCTCGCCGAGCGGTGAGAAATGCACGGAGGCTGTCTACCGGTACCAAGGTCGACCGTCCGACCTTGATCACTTCGATCTCACCAGAAGCGATGAACTCATAGAGCATGGATTTCCCCATTCCCAGCATATGCGCCGCCTGCGGCACACGCACGGCCAGTGGTTCAATCGATTGATCGGTTTGATCGGCTTTCATCTTCCTCACAGGCCTTTTCCTTCTGATCGACTGCTGTTTGGGTATCCGGTTGATCCGGCCACTGGTGTCCCAAAGGCGAGGGCGCCGAACCGGCGTTGGAGATGTTGGGCCACACTCATGGCGTATCGACGTTGGCGCCAAGCGGTCGGGCTGTGATAGACTCCGACCGCCATCCAATAGCTCCGGGTGGCAGCCAGTCCGGACAGGAAAATCCAACGAGCTGCCTCCGCGTTGAAACAGGCGTCATTCGTCAGCCAGTAGCGGACGTGATGCTGGGGGCGATCGAGGATTGCGGCAAGGCGCGGCACCCACCAGCTGTTGATCTGCAGTGGGCCAAGATCATGGCTGCCGTTGGAATTCAGAACCTGAGCGCCGATCCACCCCGCCTCCTGATCTCTCAGGCCCCAGAGCGTCTTTTCCAGCCAAGGACGCCCCTGCGAAGCTTCTCGGATGCAGCGTGCGATTTCGCGCTCTTCGACGCCTCTTTTTGTAACGTGGGACGGCGAAGCTTTCGCCGTTTTGCTACAGGTAGCGAAGGCGACTGTGACACAAGCCATGCCCAGAAGCATTCTAAGTGCGAACCAGTTCATGATCCGCCTCCAGGCGGAGAAAAAGGACCGCCTGTGATCAGACCGATTAATGCTTGGCCTGAAATCACGGAGATGTACCCCGATTCAGCAATGTGGGCTCGGCTGCATGGTCCTGTTCTGCCAGTGTGGATTAACAGGCCTCGCCTTCCCCGGCGTCGGCAGAGGGCCGCGAAAGCCTGAACATGCTCAGGCCGAATGGACCCGGCATATCGTTTCGCCTGGATCAGCCAGACCTCTCCAGCGATGATAACCTGGCCGTCTGTTCCGCCGTCACCGGTGTACCTCGCGTTACGCACCACCCGGTGTCCAAGGGCTTCAAAACTCTCGAGAAGCAGCTCTTCAAACGCCAAAGCGTCCATAGCTCGCAAACGCGCATAGATGAGGGACGGCGGTTGAAGTCGATCACGCCCGCGAAGTGCGCGGGACATCGCTCGCGCCTGCCGACGTCGCCAGCGATGGCGCAGATGCACGCGAAACCGCGGCACAAGCAATAGAGCGAGAATGACAGCGATGGCGGATAGGAGGAGCATACCCATTTCCATTTCAGCGGTCGTGTCCATGTGAAGGCTCGGGCTGGGGCGAGGATCGTGAGCGCTCGGTCCGGTCTGCGGGTGAGCGGTCGAGAACGGACTGGAGGAAGCGATCGAGCGCCTCCGCGACGCTTCGCGCGCCTTCAGCGAGCTGCTCGCCGAGGCCATTCGGCGCTTTTTCCTGGCGCCCCCTCCGCCGCCCGATTTCCCGATCGCGCCGTTCTTGCCGGGTACGCTCCTGCTCTTCGCGCTGGTCGCGGATGCGGTCAGGATGGCGATCACGAAGCGCCTTGGCGGAGGTATTCGAGAGGCGATCTAGCCCCTCCAGCGACGAGGTCTTTTCGCCGGATCGCTGTTCCAAGCGCTGGATCAGCCTCTTCTCGTCTTCGGTCCAAAGCTTGACGCCAAACTTCGCGCGCGTGATCGCAGTGTAATAGTTCTGCGCGTTGACCAGGCTGGAGTTCACCGGCGCAAGCACGTAGGCATGGGCATAGGTTTTCGACTGGGAGGAATATACCGTCTCCGCATAACCATGGTCCCAGGTCTTATGCGCGGAGAGGTCGACCTGCTGGACATGGTCGCCGCGGTCCCAGCGAATGGTCGCCAATGTTCCGTCTAGATTTTCAACTGATCCGCGCTCGGCATTCTTCAAGCCGAGAGGATTGTTCGCAAGCCGCCACTGGATGCGATCGCCTTGCCCCAGATCGCGCTCTTCTCGGTTGAAGACGTTTACCTGGCGGGCATTCCCGAGACGCGGATCCCAGCGGATGACACGGCCGTGTTCATCGACCAGTTTGACGATCTGTCGCCCATTCCCATCGCGCCCGACCCCAAGAACTCGATATTCAGCGTCCCGTGCAATCCCGAGTCCAGCGACATCTCGTCCGAAAGTGACCACCTGCCCGCCGGAGTAGAAGCGCGCATTGTGTTTCTCTTCGTCGGAAAGACCAGCAGGCGTGAGCACCTGAAGCCTCGTACCCTCGGCGGCGACCACCCCTTCCCGCTTGAGGGTCTCGCGGACAGCGGTGTTGACGACGAGCCGCGTAGCATTGTCGAGGACTAGGATGTTCGTGTTGGCGCGGTTCTCGGGCCTGAGCCGGGTCCACTCCGCCACCATCATCTCGGCGAGCTTTTCCGGCCCCGCCCCGCTGACCACTTTATCGAGACCGGTGAGCGAGGCGGCGAAGTTGCCCGCCCTGGCCTGCGTCACCGCGTTCTTCATCGCCTTGGTTTCCTGACGCATGGATTCGGTCAGTTCAGCCGTCGACAGGCCCATCTTTTGAAGAAGCCAGAAAGCCTTCCCGTGCTCGATCGCCCCGGTTTGTTTATTGTCGCCAAGCAGGATCAGGCGCGCGCCGGTCATTCTGCTGATCTCGAGCATACGCAGCGCTTGTCGGTTTCCCAATTGGCCCGCTTCATCGAGAACCAGAACATGCCGATCGGTGATTGCGTGGCCGCCGCCGGCGAGAAGGCCGGCCACGGTCCGCGAGTCGATACCGGCGGTGCGGCCGAGATTGGCGGCAGCAGACGAGGTAGGCGCGATGGCCAGGAGAATTGTCCCGGGCTCAGCCGCTTCGCCAAGTGCCCGAACGATTGTCGACTTTCCCGCGCCGGCGACGCCGTGCACGCCGGTGACGCGATCGCGCGATAGTGCAATATGAACGAGTGCCTGTTCCTGGGACGGGGTCAGGCCCGCTTGCTCGAGGACGGGCAACAACCGGTCCCCGCTTGCGATCGGCCTCGCGTCGTCGAGAGCCAAGGCGAGATGCTGCGCTAGTGCCTGCTCGCGGCGCAAAGTGCGGCGGCTGGTTCGCCCTCTGGTGTGAACCCGGTCGCCGGTCGGGTGGTGCGTTGAAAGGAGCTTACGGCGTTCCTCATGACCCTGGAGGAGCGGCCGAATGTCGGTGAGGCGAACTTCGCCGACATGGCTCGCCAAGCTGTAGCGGACCATCAGCCCCAGATTGTTGACCGCCTCTCGGCTCTCCGCCTGCCGGATACCGAAGAGCGTTGCCCTTCCCGCTAGCGCATTGGGGACGCCAAGCTCGCGCTCCCCCTCCTGGTCACTTTGCTCGCGCAGGCCGTCGAGCGTATCGCGATGCGCGCCCAAGCGATTCGCCCACTGTTCGTGGAGCGTATCGATACCAACCTTCACCTTAGGCGGACGGGTGGTATAAAAGGACTCGCGCCGCGCCGCCTGGCCGGAGAGGCCGTTCTCTTTGGCATGCTCGTCGATCTGCTCGGCTCGACGGGAGAAATCGCGCATGAGCTGTTGCGGGACACCGTGAATTTCGAACAAGCCTGACTTGGGGTCGTGGTCGATCCTGTACCCAAGCTCGCGAAGGCGGTGGGCGAGGTCGTTACGGTATATCTGTCCCGCGACCATCTGTTCGGCATACATGGCGCGGGTTTCGAGGCTGGCCATCGGCTGACCATCCTCGCGGTTGGTAATATTCAGGACGACAGCGTGTGTATGGAGGTGGGGGTCGAGCTCTCGGCTCGCATGCTCGGTGAAGCGTGCGAAGATCAACCGGGCCGTCGTCTCATGGATGATTTCGCCATCGTCTCGGCGCCGCAAGGTCGCATGTTCTTCGAGATAGCCAAGAGCAGTACCAACCGCCTTTTCATGGGCAGCGATGATCCGCTCGCCCCCGGCAACCAGCGCCATGATCGAGACCGACTTCGGAGCGTTCACCGCGAAGTCCCAACCGGGATGATGCTCGATCTCGCCATTGAGCCGGTGCCGGCCAAGCTGCTGTTCGCCCACGCGACCGGCAAGCAATTCCTTGAAGACGGAAGGGTTGACCGGTCCCGACAGGCCGAGTTCCTCGGCGATGCGCCCTCCCCACTCGGAATGCTCGTCGCCGCTTTTTGTATAATAATCCCCAACCGTGTAATATTTTGCGATGTTGGCCGGGGTGCCCTTGAGGCGTCGCGGGTGGATCATGCCGGCCTCGCGGGTTCACGCGGACCGTCGGCCCGACCATGCTGCACAAGCTCTGACTTGATGTCGCCCTGGCGTGCCGCGAGAACCTCCCAAATGCGACGGGGGGTGGTCGGCATTTCGCCAACCGGCGCGTTGAGGATGTCATCAACCTCGAGCTCGTCGGCGATCGGCGGCGTCCCATCCGAAGAGAAAAGATCCGGCTGTGGCGCTGCGGCTGGCGCGTCTCCAGCGTCGGCTGACGGCGGCGGCTGCGTTGGCGCAGTGCCCTGCCGCTGCTCCTGCTCGATGGCCTCGCGAACCTTGGACTCGGCCCGTGCGAGCTTGATCAGCTTGGTCGCGGACACGAGACGGATCGGGGGCGCCGTCCGTTCGACGAAGGCGGCCGATGTGGAGGGGATGTCGTTGAACCGATCGGCAAAGCGCACCACGGGCAGATTGCGGCCGAACCTGAGAAAGCCGGAAAGGTTTGGAAGGTTCGTGACCTCCGTGTGCATCACAAGTGGACGCGTCACTTGCATACGGGACAGGTTCACGCCGTCGCGCATGTCGTTCACGCCATACGACATGCCTTCATTGGCTTCGACCTGCTCCACCTGGCCGAGGTTTTCCGAGACATGCTTCGCGGTTGGGGTGTCGTTTGCCCTGAGCGCCACCCAGGTGGAGCAGTATCCGGTGATCGCGGCGGCATCCTGGATGCCGTAGGTCGCCTCAAGCTGCGGATAGGACTGGAAACCCAGTATTCCGCATCCGCCATATTTGCGGGCGCGTGCGAGGAAGTCGGAAAGCGAGGGTAGTTTCTGGAGGGTCGGCAACTCGTCGATGACGCAGTACAGGCGGCGATCCCGGTCGGGGACCAGGCTCATGATCGCGGAGATCGCGATATCGAGCCAGACGGTTATCAAGGGACGGAGCGACGGGAGCTGGTCCGCCTTGACGGTGATAAAGAGCCAACTGCCGTCTGCCCCAGTCTCTACCCATTCGCGGATCGAGAACCCGTCTTCAGTATCGTCAAGATAGGCGAAGCTGCGCATCACCGATGCGAGCTCGGCCTGGATGCCGGCGGACGTCCGTTCGCCTTCGGTCGAGATGAAGGCGGCGGCGTCGGTGCCCGCCGCGAAGGCCGCGAGGTCCTTCAGCTTGGAGCGCAGCAGCCGGTCCAGGAGCAGAGAGACAAAGGTGTGCTTCTGTTGCGCAAGCTTCCGGAGGACGGCAACGAGCGTGCCTCGCGCGGCCTTTGCCCAGAACGGGTCCCCGGTCTTGTCGGGTATCGTTGACTCGGCGACCTGATCGTAATGATAGTCCCGCGGCACGTCGACCCAAGGGGACCATCGGGCAGTGCGCTGATCGAGCGGGTTGAGGAGCATATCGACTTCCGGACGGAAGAATTTTTCGACGAAAGTCCCGGCCGTATCGTACACGATGGCGCGCTTGCCAGACGTGCGGATGCCCTCCAGCATTGTGACGATGAGATTGGTTTTGCCGGTGCCGGGCGCGCCACACAGGAGGATATGCTCGGGCTCGAATGCGCTCGGAACGGGGACACCGCCGATCGTCAGCGCACCCTTTTTATGGCGCCACATTGCCCGGCGAACCTGTCGGAGGGTGCCGAAGCGAGCCCCGCGCAGATACTCGTTCGAGCCCAGACCTTTTCCCGTGCGGGTGAAATAGAACCAGGCCGAGGCGAGCGCACCCAAGGCGAAGATTCCGGAGATGAGCGCCCCATGGACGAGGTGAACCTCGAAGCTGTGGAGGATCCGCTTGGCAAGCTTCGATGCCAGCAGCCAGTCAGCCGAGGTCCAGTACTGCCGGCCCTCGGGCGTCTTGAACAGGACGGGGTCATTCGTGCCGGGCGCGGCGTCCGCCTTGAAGGTCGCCTCGATGATCTTCATCGCGACGAACCGTTCATACTCGGTGGATTTTTCCAGCGCGTACCAGACCGTTCCCATCACCCAGATCACCAGGCCGGCAACGAAGGTCTGGAAGAAGACCTGGGTGGTCATCCGGACGTTGTGGACGATGGCCTGACCACCCCTCGTCCAGGAGCCGAGCGTGTCGTTGCGGAAGATGCTCATTGGGGAGCATCCTGTCCAAGCAGTCCCCGCTCACGGAGCAATGCGCGGGCTTCGGCCATCCCCTGCTCGAGGGCTTTGGGAGACTGTTGGCCGGTGGCGGTCGCGACGATCGAGAGTATCTGGATACAGGTCGCGAGGATCTCGTCCTGGGACGAGTAGATGTACCGGCTCTGAGAGTCGGCCGCCTGTGAGAGAACGGATCGAATGAAGGCGGAAAGTGAAAGGTCAGCACCATGCGCACGCCTGCTGAGGCGGGCGTGCAGTGCCTCGTCGATGCGGAAATTGACCTTGATCACACCGGGACTCCAAATGCTGGAGCCCTGGCGGGGTAATGAAGCGACGCCTTTATAGGTGAAACGGGGCGGTGGTTCAACCAAAACCCGGCCGTGTGCCGCGTATCACACGGAAAAGGCCGGATTTACGCCAGTCCTGGGTGGCCGTTTTCGTCTGGTGATCCTTGTATCACATCACCTCGCCGTGCGGCACACCAGTGCCACGGGCTTAAGATGTTGATTTTACTGAGGAACTGGCCCGCAGCACCCGTGCGTACGGTGCATTACAAACTACGCCTTTCAGGCGTGCGTCGAGACAACCGCATGGCCTTGCGCCATGCGCCTGAATCGACGCTCGATTGGGCGGCAAATAGCTGGTTCAGCGTTATAATTTCTCGAATCTGAGCCTGCCGGGAATGCTCCTCGGAGCGACCCGAAAGACCGTACGCAAGGACGCTTCTCATAAATCCCAGCGTGCCCTGGGGATGATCCCCGAAGGCGCGCGCTCTCCGGCCCCAAGCCGGGATTTATGGAGTGCCGGCCATGCGGAGCGCCGACCGTTTCGACCTCGCCGATTTCGACGTCCTGACCATCGAGCTGCCCGCCAGCGGGGAGCGCAACATGCGCGATACGCAGGCCTCGAACCTCGCGCTTCGCCTGCGCGCGGGCGGCTCCCGGACATGGATCATTCTCCGCTCTGAGGGTGGAAGAACGATCCGCCGCACGCTCGGCGATGCCACCTCGATCCCGCTCGCGTCCGCGCGGTCATAGGGCAGGCCCTTGAGGTCTTCACTTTCAAGGCGACCGAGCCGCGAGGTGTGCGCCGTCCAATGGCCAAGTTCGTGCAACGCTGTCCGATACCAGTTGATCTGATCGCGGTACGCCTGCTGCGGCGGCACCTGAATATAATCCTGCGAGGGCACGTAGAACGCCTCATCGCCCCCGATCCGGAAATCCGCGCCGGTCGCCGCAATCAGCGCCTCGGCCTGTGGGATCAGTTCGCGTTCCGGCAACGCCTGGCTCGGTTCGGCGGCGATGGGCCGCGATACCCCTTCGCATTGCTCCAGATTGAAGACGGTGAAGCGCTTGAGGAAAGCAACCTGCCGCTGCTCCTCGCCCTCCAACGGCAATTGCACGCCATCGTTGCTCTTCGGCGTGAAACGATCGGCATAGAAAACCGTCGTCCCGCGTTCGCCCTTGCGGACATAGCCGCCAAGGTCCTGCGCCTGCCTGTAGGTGATCCAGCGCTGCGACCCGAAACCCCGCTCGGCCAAGGTGTGCCAAAGGATCAGCACATTGATCCCGGATAGCGACGGCCGGTCCCGGCGTTGCAAGGAAGGCCTGCCCCGCCGAAACCCTTATCCTATGGCCGAACCCAAGGAAGCCGCCCCGCCTCCAGTTCGGCGATGATCCGATCCGTCACCTCGGCGTAGAGGCTGTTGACCGGACGCTGCACATGATCAGAAGTCGTCATCTTCTCGCTCCTTTCTCAACCACCGCAACCGGCGCCGGAATGGCGGGGTGGGCGGCAGGAGCGGACCGGCAGTCACGCTTGAGCGGCGGGCTGCATCCGAAGGACCGGAACGAAGAGGAGGAGCCGGGCTTTGCCCGGCTTGCGGCTTGCCGCGGCGGGACTAGAGGGCAGCGACGCCCACCCCGCTATTCAGACGCCGGAGGCCAACGCCATCGCGCCCGCGATGTCCGCAGCCCTTCGCAGCACAAGCGCTGTCCGGCTCCAGCGGAGCCCACAAGGAAGCACCCTCGAATCCGGTCGGCCGTCGCGGCGGCGTGCGCGCGGGCCCGGGGGCCAGCCGTCGTCGCGCCCTCCGGCCGGATCGAGCGTGCCACGCGGGAAACGAAAGGCCCTGCGACCCCTGGCGGCTTCGCAGAAGTCCGTCAGTGCGCGCTCACTTGAACCCGCGTTCCGCATTGCCGGCCAGCAGCCGGCCCCGCGTCAACGATTGTCGCCCGAAGGGACGAGACGCCGAAGGTGGCTCGGTGGAGCGAAGCGGAATAGAGCGCGGTCACCCGCCAGGGTGGGGCGCCAATATCCTTCCACGGACGGTTCATCTTATATCACTTACGTGATATCATCCCGGACGATGCGCTGGCGCTATGACGCATGATAATATCAAAGGCCACATCCCGAATCTCCTTGGCCACTAACGGCGTCTCGCCGCCCACCATGCGAAGTGCGACGATAGCGGGTTCCACAACAACTGCGTTCGGGTGTTCGGTGAGAAGCCGCAGGAATTCGTCAAGTTGGCCGATATCAATGGCTCCCATAAGAACAGCGACGAAGGCCGGAATAAGTTCTCGGCGCGTTGCAAGCTGATCAAGGACGGCGGCTAGGTGCCGCTTGATCGTGGGCACGTCCTCTCGCTCAATCGAATTACGTACCAGAAGCAGATGCGCTTCGACAAACTCAGGATCGAGCGCCAGGATCTCTTCCACCTCCCGCGCCTGCCGATCAAGATCGTCGGTCAGCTCAGCCTTAGCGAGCAAAACTCGGGGATCTTCAGGTTCGACTTCGATTGCACGGGCAATGAGCTCGTCGCGCTCTGCAACTGGTAACAGGGACGCGAGGCTGGTGAGCGCCGCGACATCCGATGGGTCTACGGCGAGCGCGGCCCGATAGGCGGCAGTTGCCGCACTGATGTCGGCGCGGCGGTTCGCAATATCTCCGCGCAGAACCTGGCAGCAGGAGCAACGGGGGTTTGCAGCCATCGCGCGATCTATGGTTTCGTTGGCGCTTCCTTCATCGCCGGCATGGATGAGCAATTCGGCGAGCTCGCGAGCAATCGCGCATTTGCGCACACCCTTCGTGGTGGCGAGTGAGTCGCGAAGGACAGCTTCCGCGTCACGACGGCCGGTGGCCTCTCGCAGTAGGATGCGGGCGAGTGGAACAGCGGCGCGATACCCCGCCCCAAGCGTCAGGGCCTGCCTAAGCCGTGCCATGGCGCCGGTCTGGTCGCCGCCATGATCTAGCATGAGACCGGACGCCACCCAGATGTCGCCGTCTTCCGGCGATCGACTGACGATTTCTTCCGAGACGGAGCGAAGCTCTTCGAGGGCTCCGGTCGCTACGGCAGCGCCGCTGAAGCGGCTGAACAGCGACGGGCTCTCACCGCCAGCCCCAATGGCTTTGCGGAGCGCGTCCAAGGCCTTAACTTCGTCGTCCAGTCGATCCTGATAGACGATCCCGAGATCAAACCAAATCCGCCAGTCGCCGCCCGCAGCTTGATCCCGCAGGGTGGTGACAGCTTCGGCGAGCCGCTCTTCCTCGCCGAGCATGTCGACAAGTGCTCGGCGCGATGAACGGTTATCGGGATCCCGCGCCCATTCAGACAGCAGCGCATGGGCACGTTCGTTCTCACCTTCGCGAGCAAGCAGGTGCCCGAAATAGGCCGCGCTGATATCCTGGAGGGCGTCCTGCTCGTTCGCGCGATCGAATAGAGCGATCGCGGCTTGCCG
>Ga0105251_10001046_pt1 | contig 24248 bp, 20 predicted proteins | sample KBSS64metaG_FD_80424 | JGI IMG/M metagenome (GOLD analysis project Ga0105251, IMG submission 80424) | Switchgrass rhizosphere microbial communities from Kellogg Biological Station, Michigan, USA - KBS S6-4 metaG | ecosystem: Host-associated > Plants > Roots > Rhizosphere > Soil | place...
CCCATCTTCTTCATCTGCGACAGTTGTGCCTTGAAGTCGTTCAGGTCGAAGTCGCCGCCTTTCTTGACCTTGTCGGCGAGCTTCTGCGCCGCTTGCTGATCGACGCCGCGTTGCGCTTCCTCGACGAGCGCGAGAATGTCGCCCATGCCGAGAATCCGGTTCGCCATGCGATCCGGATGGAAGACTTCGAGCCCGTCGAGTTTTTCCGCGACGCCGACGAACTTGATCGGCTTGCCGGTGACGTGCCGCACGGAGAGCGCCGCGCCGCCGCGCGAATCGCCGTCGAGCTTCGTGAGCACGACGCCGGTGAGCGGCAGCGCGTCGTTGAACGCCTTCGCGGTGTTGACCGCGTCCTGACCTAGCATGGCATCGACGACGAAGAGCGTTTCGGCGGGCTTGAGCAGCGCGTGCAGCTCGCTGATCTCGTTCATCATCGCTTCGTCGATACCGAGGCGACCGGCCGTATCGACGATCACAACGTCGTGATAGTGGCGCTTCGCCCAATCGATCGCCGCGCGCGCGATGTCGGCAGGCTTCTGATTCGCTTCCGACGGGAAAAAGTCCGCGCCGACCTGCTCGGTCACGGTCTGCAACTGGCGGATCGCGGCGGGGCGATACACGTCGACGGACACGGTGAGCACCTTCTTCTTGCTCTTCTCGCGCAGAAGCTTGGCGAGTTTGCCCGTCGTAGTCGTCTTGCCCGCGCCCTGCAAGCCTGCCATCAGGATGACGGCGGGCGGCGCGACGGCGAGATTCAGCTCGGCGGCCTTGCCTTCGTAATCGCCGCCGATCACCGCCGTCAGTTCCTTCTGAACGACGCCGACAAGCGCCTGACCCGGCGAGAGACTCGACACGACTTCTTCGCCGAGCGCCTTTTCCTTCACCTTCGCGATGAACTCCCGCACGACCGGCAGCGCCACGTCCGCTTCGAGCAGCGCGAGCCGCACCTCGCGCAGCATCTCCTGCGTGTTGGCCTCGGTGAGCCGGGCCTCGCCGCGTAGCGTCTTGACGACGCGCGCCATCCGTTGAGTGAGGTTATCGAGCATGGGGAAAAGGTAGAGAATGCGGCCCTTTTTCAGCGCAGGACGACTCGGCGCCCTGCGTTGCCGCAAGGGGGAAAACGTCGCGATTCAAGGGCCTAGTGTAAACTTCGAACATGGATATTGTACTGTATGCCCTCACTGCGCTTCTCTACGGCGGACTTGCCGTAGCGGGCTGGCGCGCGCATCGCCACACGGCCGTCGAGCCGGCGCTGGCCGGCGTGCCTGCGGGCATGGCGCCAACGGCGGCGCCGAAGATGTCGGCGGGCATGGGCGGATTGGGGCGCGCTCTATTATTAATAGCGTTGCTGGTCCACGGCCTCTTGCTGCACACGACCATCTTCCCCCAGAACGCAATGGTCTTCGGCTTCGCGTTCGCGCTCTCCGCGATGTTCTGGCTCGGTGCCGGCATCTACTGGATCGAAAGTTTCTTCTTTCCGCTCGACGGCCTGCGCCTGCTCGTGCTACCGCTTGCGTGCGTCGCGTCGCTGCTGCCGCTCATCTTCGGCGGCGTGCGCGTGCTGCCGTACTCCGCGGCGCCGATGTTCAAGCTGCACTTCCTGATCGCGAACATCGCATACGGACTCTTCGCGATCGCCGCGCTGCACGCCGTCCTCATGCTGATGCTCGAACGCCGTCTGCAGCGCATGCGCGGCATGGCGACGCGTCATACGGGCAACGGCTGGCTCGCGAGCTGGCTCGACACGCTGCCGCCGCTTCTGACGCTCGAAAAGCTGCTGTTCCGTCTGATCGCGGCGGGCTTCGTGCTGCTCACGCTCACGCTCGTGTCGGGTATCGCGTTCAACGAGCAACTGGTCGATCGCGCGCTGCGCTTCGATCACAAAACCGTGTTCGCCTTCGTCTCCTGGCTGATGTTCGGCGCATTGCTCACCGCGCGCCGCGTCTCGGGCTGGCGCGGACGCGCCGCATTGCGCTGGGTGCTGGCCTCGTTCGCCGCGCTGTTGCTCGCGTATGTGGGCAGCCGCTTCGTGTTCGAAGTGCTGCTGCATCGCGCGGTCGTCTGAACGCGTGAAGGCCCGAACGGGCGCACTCCTTACCGGCATTGAATCGATGCGAAATTTCCTCTTTCTGATCCTCCTCTTCTTTGTGAGCCAGTGGCTCCTGAAGAAGCTGCGCCGCGCGAACGAGCGCGCGCAGCAGGGCGAGGCCCAGGCAGGCGGCGCGGCCGCCGGCGGCGCCAACGGTGCGCATCGTGCGCGCAATGGCAGTGGCAACGGCGCCGCGGGTAGCACGCCGCAACTCGCCGATCCGCTGATCCGTTGCGCGCAATGCGGCGTGCACACGCCGCGCAGCGAGTCGATCGTCGCCGCGGGCGAGCGCTTTTGTTGCGCCGATCACGCACGCCATTACGCGAGCCGCCCGACCGGCCGCGACGCGCGATGACCATGCATGTCGCCAGGCAAGGCGATCCGCACATCGACGCGCAAGGCTGGCTGAGCACCGCGACGCGCCTGCCGTCGCCGAACTTCGAGGCGCGTCCCGGCGACGCCGTGCCGACGCTCATCGTCGTGCACAACATCAGCCTGCCGCCGGACGATTTCACGACGAACTCGATCGCCGACTTCTTCCTCAACAAGCTCGATCACGATGCGCATCCGTACTTCGATCATCTGCGCGGCATGCGCGTGTCGGCGCACTTCGTGATTCGTCGCGACGGCGCGATCGAACAGTTCGTTTCCTGCGATGAACGCGCGTGGCACGCGGGCGTTTCGTCGTTCTGTGGACGCGAGCGCTGCAATGATTTTTCGATCGGCGTCGAACTCGAAGGCAGCGATCGCGTGCCGTTCGAAGACGCGCAGTACCGCGCGCTCGTCGCGCTCGTGCGCGTCGTCGTGAAGCGCTATCCGATCGACGCGGTGGCCGGGCATTCCGACATCGCGCCCGGCCGCAAGACGGATCCCGGCCCGCACTTCGACTGGCCGCGCCTGCGTCACGACAGCGCGCTGCCGCCTTCATTCTTTCCGTTTCAGTCCAACATCTGAGTGCTGCGTAAGGTCTTTCTCGTTGCGGCGCAGCAGGGTCGCGCGCGAGGCCTTGCCGTGCTTCGCGATAGCAAAAGTCAACCCCGCAACGGCGGACTCAGGGCAAATAAAACTTTTTGAGACTCGGCGGATGTCCACTATACTTGGTGCCGAAAGACGTACTTTGCACTAGATCTTGTGTTGTTGAGGCGGCGCCCGCTCCGATGAGCCGGCGCCGCCAGCTTTCCGGCGTAGAGAAGTTGGGCTGGCCCGGGGCGATGCGCGAGACCGCTTCTTCTTGCGAGGAGAGAGGCGTCGGGCGCATCGGGCGCCAGCGAGCAGCACCGTGAAGAAGGCATGCAAGCAAGCGCGAATTGCGTCGACCGACACCGCGCGCCAACGCGGGCACCGCATAGACGCCAAGAACAATGCGGGCCGTGAGCGCCGCGATTCGTGTTTCCAGCCTGCTGTATTCACAGCCTGGCTTTACCGTCAAAACACCGCGCGACTTTCATGACGATCTCATGACGCGCGCGGCATAAGTGATAAATCCGCGGATCATCCGCACCATTCGAACACCAGGAGTTTTGCACATGCAAACCACCGACAACGCCACGACTTCATTCGAAGGCGCATCCGCACAGCCGATGGCAGGTGCGCAGGCCACGGGCGCAGCACAAGCGCTCGCGCCGAACACGACGTTTGCCGACTACAAGGTCATCCGTCGCAACGGAAGCGTGGTGTCGTTCGAGCCGACGAAAATCGCGATCGCCGTGACGAAGGCGTTCATCGCCGTGAACGGCGGCCAGGGCGCGGCTTCGGCGCGCGTGCGCGAACTCGTCGAGCAACTGACGCAAGCCGTCGTGCGCGCGCTCGTGCGCAGCCGTCCGCATGGCGGCACGTTCCATATCGAAGACATTCAGGATCAGGTCGAGCTCGCGCTGATGCGCGGCGGCGAGCACAACGTTGCGCGCGCGTACGTGCTGTATCGCGAGAAGCGCACCCAGCAGCGCTCGCAAGAGCGCGCGCAGACGCAGGACACGCAGTCGCCCGAAGGCGCGATCAACGTGACGGACAACGGCGTCACGCGCCCGCTCGATCTCGACGCGCTGAAGGCGCTGATCGTGTCGGCGTGCGCGAACCTCGGAGACGCGGTGTCCGCCGAGCCGATCGTCGCTGAAACGGTGAAGAACCTGTACGACGGCGTGCCGATGAGCCAGGTCTACGACTCGGCCATCCTCGCCGCGCGCACGATGATCGAAAAGGACCCGGCGTACAGCCAGGTCACCGCACGCATCCTGCTGCACACGATCCGCCGCGAAATTCTCGTAGACGAAGTGACGCAAGCCGAAATGGGCGAGCGTTACGCCGAATACTTCCCGCTGTTCATCAAGCGCGGCGTCGAAGCCGGCCTGCTCGACGACAAGCTCCAGCAATTCGATCTGAAACGCCTCGGCGCCGCACTCGACGCGAACCGCGATCTGCAATTCGGCTATCTCGGCCTGCAGACGCTCTATGACCGCTACTTCCTGCACGTCGAAGGCACGCGCATCGAACTGCCGCAGGCATTCTTCATGCGTGTCGCGATGGGCCTGTCGCTGAACGAAATCGACCGCGAAGCGCGTGCGATCGAGTTTTACAACGTGCTCTCGTCGTTCGATTTCATGTCGTCGACGCCGACGCTCTTCAACTCGGGCACGCATCGCTCGCAATTGTCGTCGTGCTATCTGACGACCGTCGCCGACGATCTGGACGGCATCTACGAAGCGTTGAAGGAAAACGCGCTGCTCTCGAAGTTCGCGGGCGGTCTCGGCAACGACTGGACGCGCGTGCGCGCGCTCGGCTCGCATATCAAGGGCACGAACGGCAAGTCGCAAGGCGTCGTGCCGTTCCTGAAGGTGGTGAACGACACGGCCGTCGCGGTGAATCAGGGCGGCAAGCGCAAGGGCGCGGTGTGCGCGTATCTGGAGTCGTGGCACCTCGACATCGAAGAATTCCTGGAGCTGCGCAAGAACACGGGCGATGACCGTCGCCGCACGCACGACATGAACACGGCGAACTGGATTCCCGATCTGTTCATGAAGCGCGTCGTCGAAGGCGGCGATTGGACGCTGTTCTCGCCGTCGACCTGCCCGGACCTGCACGACCTGTTCGGCGCGGACTTCGAGAAGGCCTACGTCGCTTACGAAGAGAAAGCCGCGCGCGGCGAGATCAAGCTGTTCAAGAAGCTGCCGGCGGCGCAACTGTGGCGCAAGATGCTCGGCATGCTGTTCGAAACGGGCCATCCGTGGATCACGTTCAAGGATCCGTGCAACGTGCGCTCGCCGCAACAGCACGTCGGTGTCGTGCATTCGTCGAACCTGTGCACGGAAATCACGCTGAACACGAGCGAAACGGAAATCGCCGTCTGCAACTTGGGCTCCGTGAACCTCGTCGCGCACATGGTTAAGCAGGCCGACGGCAGCTACGCGCTGGATCACGCGAAGTTGAAGCGCACCATCAGCGTCGCGATGCGCATGCTCGACAACGTCATCGACATCAACTACTACGCGGTGCCGAAGGCGCGCAACTCGAACCTGAAGCATCGTCCGGTCGGCATGGGCATCATGGGCTTCCAGGACTGCCTGCATCTGCTGCGCACGCCGTATGCGTCGGGCGAAGCGGTCGAGTTCGCGGATCGTTCGATGGAAGCCGTGTGCTACTACGCGTACTACGCATCGACGGAACTCGCGGAAGAGCGCGGCCGTTACGCGACGTATCGCGGCTCGCTGTGGGATCGCGGCATTCTTCCGCAGGATTCGCTGAAGCTGCTGGAGCAAGCGCGCGGCGGCTACGTCGAAGTCGATACGTCGGAAACGATGGACTGGGCGCAACTGCGCTCGCGCATCTCGACGCACGGCATGCGCAACTCGAACTGCGTGGCGATTGCGCCGACGGCAACGATCTCGAACATCATCGGCGTGTCGGCGTGCATCGAGCCGACGTTCCAGAACCTGTACGTGAAGTCGAATCTGTCGGGCGAATTCACGGTTGTGAACGACTACCTCGTGCGTGACCTGAAGGCGCGCGGCCTGTGGGACGAAGTGATGGTGTCGGACCTGAAGTATTTCGACGGCACGCTCTCGCGCATCGACCGCATTCCGGCGGATCTCCGCGCGATCTACGCGACCGCGTTCGAAGTCGATCCGAAGTGGCTGGTCGAGGCGGCATCGCGCCGTCAGAAGTGGATCGATCAGGCGCAGTCGCTGAACATCTACATGGCGGGCGCGTCGGGCAAGAAGCTCGATGAGGTCTACAAGCTCGCGTGGATTCGCGGCCTCAAGACCACGTACTACCTCCGCACGATGGCCGCGACGCACGTCGAGAAGTCGACGGTCGCGCACGGCGCGCTGAACGCCGTGCCGTCGGGCGATGGTGGCTCGGGCGCATCAGGTGCGCAAGGCGGGTTCGGTGGCGTGTCGGGTGGTGCGTCGTCGGGCGTGGGCGGTTTCAATGCCGCGGCAGCGAGCGCGCCGGCAGTGGAAGCCGCGCCGGAAGCCGACGGCCCCGTCTGCATGATGCGTCCCGGCGATCCGGGCTTCGACGAGTGCGAGGCTTGCCAGTAAGCGTCGTTGAGCCGGTCGGGCGGGCCGGCATCGGAGCGGTGTAATGCTCCGGTGCTGGTCCGTTTTTTTTTGCTTTCGGCGGGTCCGTTTCTTGTTGGTCTATTGAGGCGGTTGCTGAACAAACAGCGCGGTGACGGAAGAACCAACGCCGTACAAAGAACTCACCCCCGCGTGCCACGCGAAATCTCCGACCCGGCATCGTGCGCGAGCCGCGCGGTGATCGGCATCGAAAGAAAAGAGAACAGTCCAACGACGACGAACGCGGGCCAGAAGTCGGACCATTGCACGCTCGAATGACCGTTCAGATACTGCGATAGCTCGAGCGTAATGCCCGCAACCGTTACACCGAGACCGAGCGACACCTGCTGCACGAAGCTCGCGAGGCTGGTCGCGCGGCCGACGTCGCGCGTTTCGATCTCCGCGTACGCGAGCGAGTTGAGGCTCGTGAACTGCAAGGCGGGGAAGAAGCCGCCGAGCAGCACGACTGCCCAGATCACCCAGGTCGGCGTGCCGGGGAAGAACGAGCCGCACGCCGCGATGGCGATGCCCGACAGCGCCGCGTTATAGAAGAGCGTCTGACGGAAGCCGAAGCGATGCAGCACGCGCGACGCGAGCGAGCGCATGAACATGCCGCCGAACGCGGACGCGCAGGTGATCGCGCCGGACTTGAACGCAGTCATGCCGAGCCCTTCCTGCAGCGCGAGCGGCAGAAGAAACGGCACGGCGCCGAGCCCGATGCGAAACATCGAACCGCCGAGGACGCTTGCCTGAAACGTCGGCACGCGGAAGAAGCGCAGATCGAGCAGCGGCTTCTCCGAGCGGCGCGCGTGGATGCAGTACAGCACGACCATCAGCGCGCCCGCTGCGCACATCGCAAAAGCGGTGCGTTGCGGGATCAGTTCGCCGCCGACGAGCGAGAGGCCGAGCAGCAGCAACACGCCAGCGCTCGCGGAGAGGAAGAAGCCGAACCAGTCGAGCCGTCCCGGATGATCTTCGTGCGAATTGGCGATGTAGCGGTTGGTCAGATAGATGCCGGCGATGCCGATCGGAATGTTGATGAAGAAGATCAGACGCCAGTGCAGGTAGGTCGTGATGAAGCCGCCGAGCAACGGACCGACTGCGGGTCCGAGCATTGCGGGCACGGAGAGGTAGTTCATCGCGCGAATGAACTCCGAGCGGCGCACCGAGCGAAAGATGATGATGCGGCCGACGGGCACCATCATCGCGCCGCCGACGCCCTGGATGAAGCGCGCGACGGTGAAGGGGCCGAGCGAAGTGGAGGCCGCGCACAGCAGCGAGCCGGCGACGAACACGCCGATGGCCGCGCGGAACACGGCGCGTGCGCCGAAGCGGTCAGCCACCCAGCCGCAGATCGGTATGAAGACGCCGAGCCCGAGCACGTAGCTCGTGACGGCGACCTTCAACGTGACTGGATCGCGTCCGAAGGCGCGCGCCATTTCGGGAATCGCGGTGACGATGACGTTGGCGTCGACGCTTTCCATGAACATCGCGCACGCGACGATGAGAGGGGCAATGAAAGCTTTGACGGCAAGCGGCATGGCGAATCGCGATCAACTCTCGGCGGCAAGAGCGGCGATTATGGCACCGATATGGAGCAGTCGCTGAGCGATCGAAGCGCGTTGCGTGGTGCGATGAACATTGAAACGAGGAGTGAAGAAACGATGGACCCGCAGGACCTGCAACGTCTCGTGACGCAGACGATGCCCTATGGCAAGTACAAGGATCGGCTCATCGCCGATCTGCCAGGACACTACCTCGCGTGGTTCGCGCGTGAGGGTTTTCCAGAGGGCAAGCTCGGCAAGCTGCTCGCGTTGATGCATGAGATCGACCACAACAACCTGCGCTCGCTGCTCGATCCGTTGAGAGGGCGATGAGTTTTTGCTGAGACGGGTTGTCGCGTAAACACGCTATAGGTTGTATTGGCTTGTTTTGCAAGCACAATATATTGTGGAAATACGAGACGTCAAATGCTAAACTTCGGCAACGAATTCGAAGCATGCGGCAGGCAATGACGAGCGGTTCAGCACACCTGCGCGAGTGTCTTCGAGTGGCGTGCGGCGTGTGTTCAATGACGAGCATCGAAGCTCATCGAAGAGGTGAGTGAAGGTAGCAAACCGCTCGCTTCTCGACACATGTTTTGCATCGCATCGAGTGTCGTCGAGAGACATCGATCGATGATCGAAGCGCGTCACGCTTCCATGCGTTCGAGACCGCACTTACGACATTGAGTCGATGCATGAAGCGAAACGCGATGTGCTTCGCTTCATGCATCGCGCCTCGGCCGCAAAGCACCGTGGGGCAAGGCTTTCAAGGCATCGATGAAACCGCTCGCAAGCACGCTGCGATGCCTTCGAAGTCACTCGATCAGGACCGCTTCACACACGATTCAAGAGATGTCGCATCGAGCTTCACACCTACGGCCGCGAGCCAAGTGTTGTATGCAGGTAGCAACGTCGAATCTAAATCGCATGAAAACGAGAATTTTCATGAGCAAACTCTTTTATCGCTCATGAAAAGATGGTACAAACCGATCTAAATTGATGGTGAGAATTTATGCTCAACTGGGATGACGAGACCACTGCCGTAGCTCCCTCGAGCGCTTCGCAACAGAACACGTTGCGCAACGCTCAAGGTACGGCGCAATTCGCGCAAGCTCATCAAGCTACCCATCAGACTGCTCAGGCGAACACGACGAACATCTTCTCCGATGGCTTCGTTCCGCCCGCAGCCGCTACACCGTCCGCCGGCGCAATCGCCGCGCAGAGCGAAGCGCGCGTCAATGTCGCCGACAAGCGCATCATCAACGGCAAGACCGACGTCAATCAGCTCGTGCCGTTCAAGTACAAGTGGGCGTGGGAGAAGTACCTCGCCGGCTGTGCGAACCACTGGATGCCGCAGGAAGTGAACATGTCGCGCGACATCGCCCTGTGGAAAGACCCGAACGGTCTCTCGGACGACGAGCGCCGCATCGTCAAGCGCAACCTCGGCTTCTTCGTCACGGCGGACTCGCTCGCCGCGAACAACATCGTGCTCGGCACGTATCGTCACATCACCGCCCCGGAGTGCCGCCAGTTTCTGCTGCGCCAGGCGTTCGAAGAGGCGATCCACACGCACGCGTACCAGTACATCGTCGAATCGCTGGGTCTCGATGAAAGCGAGATCTTCAACGCGTACCACGAAGTCAAGTCGATTCGCGACAAGGACGAGTTCCTCATTCCGTTCATCCAGACGTTGACCGACCCGGCCTTCACCACGGGCACGCTGGAAGCGGACCAGAAATTGCTGAAGTCGTTGATCGTGTTTGCCTGCATCATGGAAGGCCTGTTCTTCTATGTCGGCTTCACGCAGATTCTGGCGCTGGGTCGCCAGAACAAGATGACGGGCGCGGCGGAGCAGTATCAGTACATCCTCCGCGATGAATCGATGCACTGCAACTTCGGCATCGACCTCATCAACCAGATCAAGCTGGAAGAGCCGCAACTGTGGACCGCCGACTTCAAGGCCGAGATCCGCGAGCTCTTCAAGGAAGCGGTGGAGCTCGAATATCGCTACGCTGAAGACACCATGCCGCGCGGGGTGCTCGGCCTGAACGCGTCGATGTTCAAGAGCTACTTGCGCTTCATCTGCAACCGGCGTTGCCAGCAGATCGGGCTTGACCCGCTCTTCCCGAACGAGGAAAACCCGTTCCCGTGGATGAGCGAAATGATCGACTTGAAGAAGGAACGCAACTTCTTCGAGACACGCGTGATTGAGTATCAAACCGGCGGCGCGCTGACCTGGGAATAATAAAAATCCAGGACGTGTTGCAGACGAAATCGATGGGACGGTCAGGCAGCAGCGTGTCGCTCACGCGCGCCTGATCGACAAGGTTTAGGAGAACGGTCGCCTGATGCAAAGTGCGCCTACTGACTTGGCGAGCCGACTATCGGCACGAATGGAAGACAGGCGTTTTGCGATCCCTTCAATGGGATGGGCAAACTTCCCCCCGGAAAATGCCAGCGGCATGCTCGCTGGCTCGATCAAGCGATGGCCGGCGCCGCGAAGATGCGGTGCTGACTCAATTTGGCGCGCGGTGCCTCGGGGCACGGCGCGCCTTGCCGTATTCATTAGCGTAAGCAGGTGGGATCAGCGTACGCCGATGAATAATCCGCTTCGTAGCGTGCGCTGTGAGAGGCGACGCGTGGGAAGCGGGTTTTGACGAAGGGTGTTGTTTGAACTGACTCTCATCTTAAAACCTGAAGGAGAAAAACCATGGCAGTTGCCAAGAAAAAACCCGCCGCCAAGAAGGCTGCAGCAAAGAAAGTCACCGCCAAGAAGGCCGCTCCGGCGAAGAAGGTTGCCGCCAAGAAGGTCGCTGTGAAGAAAGTTGCAGCGAAGAAAGTAGCGGCGAAGAAGGTCGCGGCGAAGAAGGTTGCAGCAAAGAAAGTGGCAACCAAGAAAGTCGCAACGAAGAAAGTAGCGGCGAAGAAGGTTGCAGCGAAGAAGGTCGCGGCGAAGAAGGCGCCCGCGAAGAAAGCCGCTGCGAAAAAAGTCGCGACCAAGAAGGTAGCCGCGAAGAAGGTTGCAGCCAAGAAGGCGCCTGCGAAGAAGGCCGCAGCGAAGAAGGCACCTGCGAAGAAGGCCGCAGCGAAGAAGGCTGCTGCGAAAAAGGCTCCTGCGAAAAAGGCTGCTGCGAAGACCGCAGCCGCTGCGCCTGCGCCCGCTCCTGCTGCGAAGAAGGCCCCCGCGAAAAAAGCTCCGGCCAAGAAGGCCGCTGCTGCGAAGAAGACCACGGCTGCTGCTCCCGCAACGACGGCAACGACCGTATCGGCGCCTGCTCCGGCTCCGGCCGCTGCGGTCAAGACGGCGTTGAACCCGGCAGCGGCATGGCCGTTCCCGACGGGAAGCCGTCCGTAAGCTCTCGCAGTACGCGACACCCAGGCACAGTGCGCTGTGCCCCTAGTCCGGGTAAGCCTACCCGGCCTGAACCCGTCGCCGGGAATCGGCGGCGGGTTTTTCGTTTCGGCGAAAGAAGTTCATCGCGCTTGCCGCTCGGTTCGAGCGCACAAAGAAAAAGCGCATGCATCTTTCGATACATGCGCTCGTGCCGGACGAATTGCTCGCCTTGCGGCGTCTATTCCTCCGCCGAATACGTCAGTGCGTGACGCGCGTGACTCCGCCGCTCGACAGCAGACGCACCCGCTCGCCCGCCTGGAAGACTTCGCCGTTCGCCGTCTGCGTGATCGCGCGCAGGTCGCCGTTGTCGAGGCGCACGGTGATCTCCAGACCGTTCTTCATTGCAACGCTATTCTCGACCGCGTTACCCGCGACGGCGCCAGCCAGGCCGCCGATAATGCCCGCGATGATCGATCCATTGCCGCCACCGATCGCGCTTGCCGCCGCGACGCCGCCGAGCGCGCCGCCGCCGATCGTGCCGAGGCCGGTCGGCTGCCCGTTGTTCGAGCTGATCTTCACGCCGCGCACGCTTTCGATGGTTGCCATGCGTACTGTTTCCTCGCGCTGCGCCTGCGACGCGGTGTAAACGTCGGAAGAACTGCTGTTGTAGGCGCAGCCCGTCAGTGCGACCGAGCCGACGAGCGCCATTGCCAGCGCGATACGACTTACCGTTTTCATTCCTTCACTCCAATCACTCAGAACAGGCTGCTTCCAAAGGCCTGTTTGAAACGCTCTTCGATTTCGGCACGCGTCGGCGCGTAGGTTTGCGGCCCCTGATGTTCGATTTTCAGCGAACCCATCAGACTCGCAAGACGACCCGTTTTCTCCCAGCCAAGCTTGTTCTCGATACCGTACAGGAGGCCGCCGCGGAATGCGTCTCCGCAACCGGTTGGATCGACCACCTGATGCGCCTTCACGGAGGGAACGTCGAGCACGCCATCGTCATGGTAGATCTGAGCGCCGTGTTCGCCACGTGTGACCACGAGGGCGTCGACGCGGCGCTTGATGTCTTCGATCGACCAGCCGGTCTTGTTGCTCAGTAACTTGGCTTCGTAATCGTTGACCGCCACGTAGGTGGCGAGTTCAATCATGCGACAAAGTTCAACACCTTCGAGAATAGGCAATCCCTGGCCCGGATCGAACACGAACGGCACCCCGGCCCGCGCCAATCCTTCGGCGTGTTCGCGCATGCCTCGCGCGCCGTCGGGCGCGACGATGCCGAGCGAGATGCCTTGCGCTTCATCGGCGCGGTTCAGGTGCGACTCCATCATCGCGCCGGGGTGGAAGGCGGTGATCTGATTGTTCGCGAGATCGGTGGTGATGAAGCACTGCGCCGAATGCTGATCGGGCAGCACGCGCACATATTCCGTCGACAAGCCGAGCGCGTCGAGCCGGTCGACGTAGAGCTGCGAGTCCGCCGCGCCGAGCGTCGCCATGATCTTCGGATCGCCGCCCAGCAGCTTCAGCGCATAGGCGATGTTGCCCGCGCAGCCGCCGAAGTTGCGCCGCATCGTCGGCACCAGGAAGCTGATGTTCAGCATGTGAACCTGGTCCGGCAGGATATGGTCGCCGAAGCGGCCCTGGAAGGTCATGATGTTGTCGTAGGCGAGCGAGCCGCAGATGAGCGTAGCCAAGGCGAACGTCCTTTTTATGAATAGGGGCCGAGGAGAAAGATGCGCATACGACGCGCGGCGAGCGTTTCACCGCGCCTCGTATGCGCGGACCGCTTTCGTCGAAAGCGGTCCGCCAGAAAAATTACTTCAGTGCGGCAAGCGCTGCGTCGTAGTTCGGCTCCTGCTTGATTTCAGGCACGAGCTCCGAGTGCAGCACCTTGTTGTTCTCGTCCAGAACGACCACCGCGCGGGCCGTCAGGCCCTTGAGCGGGCCGCTCGTTACATCGACACCGTAGGCTTGCGCGAACTCGTGGCCACGGAACGTCGAAGCCGTCACGACATTGGCGATGCCTTCGGTCGTGCAGAAACGCTTCGCCGCGAACGGCAGGTCGCCCGAAACGACGACGACCACCGTGTTGTTCAGGCCTGCGGCCGCTTCGTTGAACTTGCGTGTCGAGGTGGCGCAGGTCGGCGTGTCGAGACTCGGCACGATGTTCAGCACCTTGCGCTTGCCCGCGAAGTTCGCGAGCTTGACGTCGCCGAGATCCGCGCCGACGAGCGTGAATTCGGACGCCTGCTGGCCCGCGCTCGGAAACGTGCCGCTGACGTCGATGGGATTGCCGCCGAGGGTAACTTGACTCATGTTGCGCTCCAGAGAATTGTCAGATGCTGACAGGAAAATCGCGCGTACCGGGCCGTGAGGGCAGGGACGCGCGTCGTGTGCACTGGTCTGGCCGCCTTGCGCGTGACGAACGGCGCAAGGCCGCGATCACGGATAGAAGACCTGAACCCGGTAGTTCGCGGCGACCGCGTCGCCCGTATCCAGCCGGACGACGACGGGCTGCGCGCTTTGCGGCGGAAGGCCGATGGCGAATATCGTACCCGGTCGCGCGTAATCCTGCGGCCAGAGCACGCGACGGATCGCGACGTTGTTCTTGTCGTCGAGGAGTGTCAGTTCGAGCGCCGGATACGCCAGTGCGACATCCAGCCGATTGCGCAGCGACAGCTTCAGTTCGAGCTTGTGCGGGCCGTCGACCTGACGAAGGCCCGAGCTCTCGATCTGCAATCCGTCGATGTTGCGCGGCGGCGAGATCGTGCAGCCGAGCTGATCGCACACGTCCGAATAAATTACGTGGGAGCCGGGCACGAGGACCATCACGGATTCGCGTTGCCACCACGCGAGCTGCACGAGCAGCAGCAGCGCCAGCAGCACGGCGACGATGATGCCCACGATGCGCATGCCTTTCCTCGGGGCGACGCGCGCCGGCGCCCGCGACTCTCGCGATTCGCGGATAACGGGAAACGCTTCGTTCGCGCTGAGACGGCGCGCGGGGGCCGGCGGCTTCTTGCCGCCGAAGCCGGGCTCCGCATCGTCGCGCCATGCCGGTGCGACGGGTGGCTCCGGCACAGGTTGCACGGGCTGCACGTCCGGCTCATGAACCGGCCCGATGAACGGCTCCGCGCGATTGTCGACCGGATCGAACGGCGCAACGGGCGGCTCGCCGAGCGGCGCATCGGCGCCGGCTTGGGCGGAGTTCGCGGCATCGGCATGCGGCGCGCCCATGCGAATGAACTGCTTCGGGCGCCCCGCTTCCCCGGGCAGCGCCGACGGCTCGTTCGCGGCATCGGCTGGCGCCGGCTCGGTGCGCGGCGGCGGAGGGCGATTCTGTCCTGCGGCCCCCGCGAACGCGGGAGCATCGCCGTAGACCGTGCGTTCGCTATCCGCGCCGGATCTGGAACCTGCCGGCAGAGACGGTGCATCGGCGTGGTTTGCCGGCGCGGCTGCTCCGAGTTCGAGGTTGCGCGGTGCGAATGGCCGCGGCTTCAGGGGGGCGTCGGGCAGGGCGGTAACGTGCACCGGCACATCGGGAGCAGGGCCGCCGCCGGAACTGGTCGTCGGGCCGACGGCGACATCGTCGTCGATGATCGCGGCATGCTGGGCGACAGCTGCCGCAGCCGGCTCATCGGGAAGCTCGAAGCGATGATGCGCGGCATCGAAAACTTCCTGGCAGTGTCCGCAGCGCACGCGGCCGTCGTGCGGCGCGAGCAGGTGCGGGTCCAGCTTGAACACGGTTTCGCAGTGAGGGCAGCGGGTTGCCAGCGCCATATAGAAAGTGCCGTTGGCCTGACGGCCTGATCGTGGAGGATGGCGCTATTCTAAAGGCTTTCGCGCCGCGTTCCCGCGAGGCATACCCAGCCTTCGTGCTCACGCCAGACGCCAATGTCGATCCATTTGGCATAGACCGCCGCCACTTCGTCGGCCTGTCGCGCGAGCACGCCCGACAGCGCGATTCTGCCGCCCGGCTTCACTTTCGCGGCGAGCATCGACGCCATCAGTTTGAGCGGATTCGAGAGGATGTTCGCGACGACGATATCGAAATCGCCGGCGGGGCACGCGTCGGGCAAACCGTAGGTCACGTCCGCGCGATTGCGCTCGCTGTTCTGACGCGCCGACTCGACCGCCTGAGGATCGATGTCGATGCCGACGACCGGGTCGGCACCACACTTCTTCGCGAGGATCGCGAGGATGCCGGAGCCGCAGCCGTAATCGAGCAGCGATTGCCCCGGCTGCACGGACTGCTCCAGCCATTCCATGCACAGCCGCGTGGTCGGATGGCTGCCGGTGCCGAACGCGAGGCCCGGATCGAGTTCGAGCACGAGCGCGTTCGGATCGGGCGCGTCGTGCCACGAGGGCACGACCCAGATGCGTTCGCCGATGGAAATCGGATCGAATTGCGCCTGCGTGAGACGCACCCAATCCTGCTCCTCGACGTCGCGCACAGTGAAAGACGGCGCCGCCGCGAGGCCGATCTCGTTCGCCGCCGCGGCGAGCAGCACGTCGGGATCGGCGTCCTCGGCGAGCAGCGCGACGACGCGCGAGCGGTTCCACGCACTCTTCTCGGGCACGAGTCCCGGCTCGCCGAAGAGCGGCTGCTCGTCGGGCGTGTCGGCATCGGCATCCTCGACGGACACCGACAGCGCGCCGACTTCAAGCAGCGCGTCGGACAGCGCTTCCGCGTGCTCGCGATCCAGCTCGGCGATCAATTCCCGGTAACTCATGCTCGTGTCTCTCAGGACTCTTCGGCGACTGCCGCCTGACGCGCGGCCAGCTTGTTCTCGAGATAGTGGATGCTCGTGCCGCCTTCGACGAACTTGGCGTCGATCATCAGCTCGCGATGCAGCGGGATGTTGGTCGAGATGCCCTCCACGACCATTTCCGACAGCGCGATGCGCATGCGGTTGATCGCCTGCTCGCGCGTCGCGCCGTACGCGATCAGCTTGCCGATCATCGAATCGTAGTTCGGCGGAACGAAGTAGTTGGCGTACGCGTGCGAATCGACGCGGATGCCCGGGCCGCCCGGCGTATGCCACGACGTGATGCGTCCCGGCGACGGCGTGAACTTGAACGGATCTTCCGCGTTGATGCGGCATTCGATCGCGTGGCCGCGGAACTGAATGTCCTTCTGGCGGATCGACAGCTTTTCGCCCGCGGCGATGCGGATCTGTTCCTGCACGATATCGACGCCCGTGATGAGTTCCGTCACCGGGTGCTCGACCTGAACGCGCGTGTTCATCTCGATGAAGTAGAACTCGTTGTTCTCGTAAAGGAACTCGAAGGTGCCAGCGCCGAGATAGCCCATCTTCTTGCAGGCGTCGGAGCAGCGGTCGCCGATGCGCTCGATCAGACGCCGCGCGATGCCCGGCGCCGGCGCCTCCTCGATCACCTTCTGGTGACGGCGCTGCATCGAGCAATCACGCTCGCCGAGCCAGATCGAGTTACGGAAGGAATCCGACAGCACCTGAATCTCGATGTGCCGCGGGTTCTCGAGGAACTTCTCCATGTAGACCTGCGGGTTGCCGAAGGCGCGGCCCGCTTCCTCGCGCGTCATGTTGACCGCGTTGACGAGCGCCGCTTCCGTGTGCACCACGCGCATCCCGCGCCCGCCGCCGCCGCCCGCCGCCTTGATGATGACAGGGTAGCCGATCGTGCGCGCAATCTTCACGATCTCGCGCGGATCGTCCGGCAACGCGCCTTCGGAACCCGGCACGCACGGCACGCCGGTCTTGATCATCGTTTGCTTCGCGGTGACCTTGTCACCCATCAGGCGGATGGTCTCGGGACGCGGACCGATGAATGTGAAGCCCGATTGCTCGACGCGCTCGGCAAAATCGGCGTTTTCGGAGAGGAAGCCATAGCCGGGGTGGATGGCTTCGGCGTCGGTGACTTCAGCCGCGCTGATGAGCGCCGGCATATTCAGATAGGAGAGATTGGAAGGCGCTGGCCCGATGCACACGGCTTCGTCGGCCAGCTTGACGTACTTCGCTTCCTTGTCGGCCTCCGAGTAGACGACGACTGTCTTGACGCCCAGCTCGCGGCACGCGCGCTGGATGCGAAGCGCGATTTCGCCGCGGTTCGCAATGAGAATTTTTTCAAACATAGTGGGTCGGCTCATCAACGGGCTCGCGCGAGCGGCCCTCGGGGATCCAATCGGCGAAGCGCTTCTCGACGGATCGATGTCGCTTAAGCGCCGGCGCGGTAAGCCGGGCGGCCGATGCAATTCGCATCCGCCGCCTGGCCCGATGCGCCTTTAGTCGCCGATCACGAAGAGCGGCTGGCCGTATTCGACCGCCTGTCCGTTTTCGACGAGGATTTCCTTCACGACGCCGGCCTTATCCGATTCGATTTCGTTCAAGAGCTTCATCGCTTCGATGATGCAGAGCGTCTGGCCTTCCTTCACCGTATCGCCGACCTGAATGAACGGGTCCGCGCCCGGCGACGGCGCGCGGTAGAACGAGCCGACCATCGGCGAGGTCACGATATGACCTTGCGGCGCGGCTGCGGCTGGCGCTGCTGCTGCCGGCGCGCCTGCTTCGCCCGCGCCGGCGAATTGCGGCGCGGCCGGCGCCTGCACCTGCGGCGCGTACTGTTGCGGCGCCTGCATGTAAACGGGCGCGGCGTTCTTGACGATGCGAACCTTGCCTTCGCCTTCCGTCACTTCCAGTTCCGAGATGCCGGATTCCGAGACGAGGTCGATCAGCGTTTTCAGTTTACGAAGGTCCATCGAAAAATCCCCTTTCAATACTTGGAGACCGGGGTTGCCCGGTGCTTGACTTGATTTGTGGGTGTTCTGACTGCTCAGCCGCGCGTTGGCGCGACCGGCAGGCCGACGCGCACGCGCACGTTGCGCACGCCGGCGGCGGAATCGGTCGGCACACCGACGGCGTGCGTGTCGAACGCGCCGGCGTGGTCGCTTTGAAGCGCGCGCCCGAACCGGCTGCGCATGAGGACTGCGGATGCGTCGCCGAAGCCGTCATCGTTTTCACAGATGTCGGACACGGCAGCGAGGTGGCCATGTGGCACCGGCAGAGTTGTCATAGTCGCTTCGGGTTGTGCGGAATTCGGCGCACTTTAGCGCCGTTTAGAGAATTTTGTCTAGTTTTACCGTGCAGACCACTTCGAAACTATGGGACAAATTACCGCTCCGTGCTGCGCGATATGCCGAATTTCATGCAATATCGCGGTACTGTACCTTAACTCGCAGCTTACTTAGCGCAAGGCGCTGCTTACGAACGGAGAATTTTTACAGGCTGTCGAGCGTGTGCTTCAATTCTGCAACGTCGACTTCGCCCAATTTTGTCGAGCGGACCTGTCCCTTGGCGTCGATCACGACGGTGAACGGCAAGCCACCCGCGCTGTTGCCGAAGCTACGCGCAAGATCCGCGCCGCCGAAGCCGGTGACATACACAGGGTAGCCAACGGGAACCTTCTGAAGGAAATCGTTGACATTCTTTTCGCTATCGACGCCAAGTCCGATGAACGTGACGCCTTTCTTTGCATAGTCGCGCTGCATGGCGGAGAGCGTCGGCATTTCCTTCACGCAGGGTCCGCACCAGGACGCCCAGAAATTGACGACGACCGGCTTGCCCTTGAACGAGGCGAGCGGCGCGGCGGTGCCCGACGCACCCGGCGGCGTCGCCTTCCATAGCTGGTCGACGGCGTTGCCGTTCGGCTGGGGCGCGGCGACGGTATCGCCGCCGGTGAACATGTGACCCGCGTAAAAGCCGCCGACGGTCGCGGCGACCGCGACCACGAGGGCCGCCAGAATGCGTGTGCTTTTCATGAGTGTCCAGAAGAAAGATCAGCCGCCGATTTCCAGCGGCGGGACATCGGGGTGATCGAGCAGTGTGCGCACGGCCGCCGAGTTCGCGCGGGCGAGGCGACCGCGACCGTCCGCGCGCACGGCGCCGCGGAGATCATCGGCGCCGTAAAGCGCGATGTGAACGCCGATCGGCTCCTCATTGCGCACCCGATGCAGAAAACTCAGCGTCTCGACATAGCCGCGCCCGGCGAAGTGCCGCGTCTCCGAGACGTCGTATTGCACGTTCGCATTCAGCAGATAGATCGCGACTTCTTTCGGATTGTCGCAAAAGCATTGCAGATGGACATCCGAATGCTCGCCCGCCGTGCCGTTGAGCACCGCGCCCGTCAGATACGGATCGAAGGGCTTCAGGCGTTCCATCCATTCGAGCGCGACTTCGCGCATGCGCCGCAGCACGAGCGGTTGACTGTCGCTTTGGAAAATCGCCTGATATTCGCGGATTTCCTCTTCGATCTGATCGTTATCGGGCAGAAATTCCCCGCCGATCTTCGCCTCGCCGACGACCTGCCGCGCGGCCTTGCGCTTGGCGGTGGAGTAGTCGAGGCCGTCTTCGGCGATCATTCTTGCGGCGGCAATCGCGATTTCCTCGCGTACGCGCTGCGGATCGAAATGTGATTTGCGAACCATGCCGGAATGATACTAGATAAGCTAAAACGGCCCTTTTGCGGACACCGTGCGAGACACGTGCGCCAGCGAAAGAGCGCCTGGCGTGCTCGGTTACAATATGCGCCTTCAGGCGCCTTTCTGCACGGGTTTGCCCCCCGGATTCACACGTACGGCGCCGTTCCTGTTTTTTTGCATCTCAATCGCCCGCGCGGCGCGACACGGTTTATGCACATCCACATCCTCGGCATCTGCGGTACCTTCATGGGCGGACTCGCGGTTCTGGCGCGCGAGGCGGGCCACAAGGTCACCGGCTGCGACGCGGGCGTCTACCCGCCGATGAGCACGCAGCTCGAAGCGCAGGGCATCGAGTTGATCGAAGGTTACGGCGTCGAGCAACTCGCGCTCGAACCGGATCTGTTCGTCATCGGTAACGTAGTGACGCGCGGCAATCCGCTGATGGAGGCCATTCTCGATCGCGGCCTGCCGTACACGTCCGGCCCGCAGTGGCTCGGCGAGCACGTGCTGAACGGCAAATGGGTGCTCGCCGTCGCGGGCACGCACGGCAAGACGACGACGAGCTCCATGCTCGCGTGGCTGCTCGAAGACGCGGGCATGAACCCCGGCTTTCTCATCGGCGGCGTGCCGCTCAACTTTGGCATCTCGGCGCGTCTGACCGATTCGAGCTTCTTCGTCATCGAAGCCGACGAATACGACACCGCGTTTTTCGACAAGCGCTCGAAGTTCGTCCACTATCGCCCGCGCACGGCAGTGCTCAACAACCTCGAATTCGATCACGCCGATATCTTTCCCGATCTCGCCGCCATCGAAACGCAATTCCATCATCTCGTCCGCACGGTGCCCGGCGTCGGCCGCATCCTCACGAACGGGCGCGAGGCCGCGCTCGAGCGCGTGCTCACGCGCGGCTGCTGGTCCGGCGTCGAGCGCTTCGGCGTCGAAGGCGGCTGGCAGGCGCTGCCCGCCGAAAAGGGCGCACCCGTCGACGAGCGGTTCGCCGTGTACTGGGAGGGCGAGCGTCAGGGCATCGTCGACTGGCAGGTGCAGGGCGAGCACAACCGCATGAACGCGCTCGCGGCGATCGCGGCAGCGCGCTCGGTCGGCGTGCCGGCGGCGCACTCGGTGAAGGCGCTTGCGAGCTTCCGCAACGTCAAGCGGCGCATGGAAGTGAAGGGCAGCGTGGACGGCGTCACCGTCTACGACGACTTCGCGCATCATCCGACCGCGATCGAAACCACGGTCGCGGGATTGAGGACACGAATCGGCGATGCGCGCATCCTCGCCGTGCTGGAGCCGCGCTCCAACACAATGAAGCTCGGCACCATGAAAGCGCAATTGCCCGCGAGCCTCGCGAGCGCGGATCTGGTGTTCGGCTACGGCGCGCGCGAAGGCCGCGACAAGCTCGGCTGGGATCTCGCCGAGGCGCTGTCTCCGCTCGGCGACAAGGCGCGGGCGTTCAACGAGATCGAACCTTTGGTGAAGGCGGTGACGGCCGCCGCGCGCCCCGGCGACCACGTGCTCGTGATGAGCAACGGCGGCTTCGGCGGCGTCCATCAGAAACTGCTCGACGCGCTCTCGGCGCGCGGCGCGGGAGGACACGCGTGATTCTCTATCTGCACGGCTTTCGCTCGTCTCCCCAATCGTTCAAGGCGCGCGTGATGCAGGCGCGTCTCGCGGAACTCGGGCGGCTCGGCGAATGGCGGTGCCCGACGCTGCCGGTGTCGCCGTTCGACGCCGTCGCGCTGGCGGAATCGCTCGCCGTGGGCGAGAAGATGGCCGACGTGACCGTCGTCGGCAGTTCGCTCGGCGGCTATTACGCGACGTATCTTGCGCAAAAGCACGGCTGGCGTGCCGTGCTGCTCAATCCCGCCGTGATGCCCGATCGCGATCTGAGCCGCTATCTCGGCGAACAGCCGTTGTGGCACGGCGACGGCAGCATCACCGTATTGCCGCGCCATCTCGACGAATTGCGCGCGCTCGCGATCGATTCGATCACGCGGCCCGAGCGCTACTATCTGATCGCGGCGACGGGCGACGAAGTGCTCGACTACCGCACGATGCTCGACCACTATCCCGGCGTGCGAACCACGCTGATTCAGGGCGGCGATCACGCGATCAGCGACTTTCCGGCCTATCTCGCCGATGTCATCGCGTTTTGCGATCAGGCGCCGCCACCGCTCGTCGCGCCGGCGGCGGCGTGACAGCGGCGTCACAATAATTCACCTACCGGCGCAAACGACGCGGCCCGGTCCACCGTTTTACGAGAGTATTGAGTGAACGTTTTCTTCGAGGAATCGGGTAGTTTCAAGGCCGGATCGGTGTTGTCCAAACAGGGCGACGCGTTCCAGGTCGAGCTGCCGGGCGGGCGGCGCGCCAAGGTGCGCGCGAAAGACGTGCTGATCGAGTTCGACAAACCCGCGGCCGGCGACCTGATGCAGGAAGCCGACGCCATCGCGCAGGAGATCGATCTCGACTTCCTTTGGGAATGTGCGCCCGACGAAGAATTTCCGTTCGCCGCACTCGGCGCGGATTACTTCGGCGACAAATTCGGTCCCACGGAACGCGCGGCGCTCGTCCTGCGCATGCACGGCGCGCCGGTCTATTTCCGGCGCAAGGGGCGCGGCCAGTATCAGCGCGCGCCGCAGGAACAACTGCAGATGGCGCTCGCGTCGCTCGAGCGCAAGCGTCAGCAGGCGCTCGTGCAGCAAGGTTACGAAGACGACCTGAAGGCGGGCAAGCTGCCCGACGCACTGAAAGACAAGGCGCTCGGCCTGCTCACCAAGCCCGACAAGAATTCCATCGAGTACAAGGCGCTCGAAGCGGCGGCGGCTGCGCGCGGCATTTCTCAGGCGCGGCTGATGCTCGAATGCGGCGGCATCGCGTCGCCGCGCGCGTTGCATGAAGCGCGCTTTCTATCGGAATACTTCCCGCATGGCACAGGCTTTCCGTCGGTGCAGCCGGGCCCGTTGCCCGAGGACTTGCCCGAAGCGGATGTCGAGGCCTTCTCCATCGACGACGTCACCACGACCGAAATCGACGACGCCTTCTCCGTCCAGCATCTCTCCGATGGACGCGTACGCGTGGGCATTCACATCGCGGCGCCGGCGCTCGGCATCGCGCGCGGCGACACGATCGATGCGATCGCGCGCGGACGTCTGTCCACGGTCTACATGCCCGGGGACAAGATCACGATGCTGCCGGACAACGTCGTCGACTTGTTCACGCTCGGCGAAGGCGGGCTGCGCCCGGCGCTGTCGCTGTACATCATCGTGAACCGCGAGACGCAGGACATCGTCGCGACGGAAACCCGCGCCGAGCGCGTGTTCGTGAAGAGCAACCTGCGCCACAACCATCTCGACGCGTTCGTCACCGAGGAAAGCCTCGCCGCAGGCACGGGCGATTACGCGCACAAAGACGACATCGCCGTGTTGTGGCCGCTCGCGCAGGCGCTCTTCGAAAAGCGTCAGCAGGCGCGCGCGAGCTACGGTCTCAAGCGCGAAGTGCAGCGCAACAACGACTTCAACTTTTATGTCGATGGCGAGCACATCACGATCACACCTCGCCGTCGTGGTTCGCCGCTCGATCTGATCGTCGCGGAACTCGCGATCCTCGCGAATTCGTCGTGGGGCGCATTCCTCGACGATCACGGCGTGCCGGGCATCTACCGCTCGCAGCGCGGTTTCGGCGGTCCCGGCCCGAAGCGCACGCGCATGCAGACGACGCCCGCGCCGCACGAAGGGCTGGGCGTCGCGCAATATGCGTGGAGCACGTCGCCGCTGCGCCGCTACGTCGATCTCGTCAATCAATGGCAACTGCTCGCATGCGTGCAGCATGGCGTGACGGCCAAGCTGGCCGCGCCGTTCAAGCCGAAGGACGCGGATCTCTTCGCCGTCGTGCAGGGATTCGACGACACGTACACCGCATATGCCGATCATCAGCGCCGCATGGAGTACTTCTGGTGCCTGCGCTGGCTGAAGCAGGAGAACAGGAAGCAGGTTCCGGCGTCGGTCATCAAGGACGATCTCGTCCGGCTCGAAGAAATTCCGCTGATCCTGCACGTGCCGGGCCTCGGCGTGCATGCGCGCGGCACGCGCGTGATGCTGGAAGTCGTGTCGATCGATGAACTGACCGTCGAAGCGTCCTGCCGTCTGCTGCACGTCATCGATGCGCCGTCCGCAAGCGCGCCGGTCGAGGAAGACGAAGCCGACGAGGACATCATCGAGACCGAAGATCTCTCGGCGGAAAGCGAGGCGGAAGCGCAGGCGGAAGC
>Ga0105251_10001047_pt1 | contig 24239 bp, 23 predicted proteins | sample KBSS64metaG_FD_80424 | JGI IMG/M metagenome (GOLD analysis project Ga0105251, IMG submission 80424) | Switchgrass rhizosphere microbial communities from Kellogg Biological Station, Michigan, USA - KBS S6-4 metaG | ecosystem: Host-associated > Plants > Roots > Rhizosphere > Soil | place...
CGCAGTTGCCGCAGATCCGCGCGTTACTGGTCAGCGATATTCAGGCCGCCTTCACGGGCGATCCGGCCGCGCAGCACGTCACCGAGATTCTGCTGTGCTATCCGGGCGTGTGGGCGATGACGCATCATCGCCTCGCGCACGCGTTGCACAAGCTCGGCGTGCCGCTGCTGGCACGCTTCATCAACGAGATCGCGCATTCGCTGACGGGCATCGACATTCATCCGGGCGCCACTATCGGGCCGAGTTTCTTCATCGATCACGGCACGGGCGTGGTGATCGGCGAGACAGCGGTGATCGGGCAACATGTGCGCGTCTATCAGGCCGTGACGCTCGGCGCGAAGAGCTTTCCATCGATGAGCGATGGCTCGCTCGTCAAGGGCAACGCGCGGCATCCGATCGTCGAGGACGATGTCGTCATCTACGCGGGCGCGACGATTCTCGGGCGCGTGACCATCGGCAAAGGCTCGGTGATCGGCGGCAACGTGTGGCTCACGCACAGCGTGCCGCCGGGGAGCAACGTGTCGCAGGGCAAGATCCGCGAGGGCAGCGGGCCAGATGCGCCCGGCAATGGCTTCGGCGCATAAATGACAAAAGGGCCGCGAGGCCCTTTTCTTTTTGCGTGTCCGTTTTGGCTGGCGGCCTTATGTATTCGACACGCTGAACGCGCTCTGATCGCTGACGATGGAAAGAAATTCGCGCCGCGTCGATGGATCGTCGCGAAACGATCCGAGCATGCGCGACGTGACCATCGACACGCCCGCCTTGTGCACGCCGCGCGTCGACATGCACTGATGCGCGGCTTCGAGAATCACGCCGACGCCGAGCGGCTGCAGCACTTCGTTGAGCGTATCCGCGATCTGCGCGGTCATCTTCTCCTGAATCTGCAGACGCTTCGCGAAGGCATCGACGAGACGCGCGAGCTTCGAAATGCCGACAACGCGCTTGTTGGGCAGATACGCAACGTGCGCGCGCCCGATGATCGGCACCATGTGATGCTCGCAATAGCTTTCGAAACGAATGTCCTTCAGGACGATCATCTCGTCATAGCCCTGCACTTCGGAAAACGTACGCGCGAGAATATCGTGCGGATTTTGCGTATAACCCGCGAAGAACTCTTCATACGCGCGCACGACGCGGCCCGGTGTGTCGAGCAGGCCTTCGCGCCTCGGGTCGTCGCCGGCCCAGCGCAACAGAACACGCACGGCGGCTTCGGCTTCCTCGCGGGTCGGACGATCGGCTGGGTCAGCTGGCATGTCCGAGCCTGAAAGATGGTTTTTGCGCGGGGCGCTCATCGAAAGCTCCTGTCATCAAGGTGCAATTAGTGCATCTGGCACCCCGCCATTGTTCCACGTTTCCGAAGGTCGATATACGTGTCAGGTTTTTCCGCCTCCATCGATGCCTGAACCCGTGCGCCATGCCTGCTTGCCTTCCTCTGACAACTGGCCGCTGCTGTGATCCTTGTCGGGTTCCGTGCCGGGCTCGGCCATGGGCCCGCCCGGCTGTTCCTGCGAAGTTGGCTGCTTGCCCTTGCGCTGCGCGATGCGGTCTTCCTGAGAACGTCCGGCATAGTTGCTCATGTCACGGCTCCTTTCGAATTGATGCGGTGAAAGGCGCGCAAGACCCGTTCCAGACGGTGCTTCAGCTGACGATCACGCGGGCTTGCCTTCCACGCCGCCGAGCACCATCCATGAAACGCCGAACTTGTCGGCCACCATGCCGAAGCGCTTGGCAAAGAACGTTTGGGTCATCGGCATTTGCACCTGCCCGCCGTTGGACAGCGCGTTGAAGTATTTCTCCGCCTGCTGTTCGTCGTTTGCCGTGAGCGAGAGCGATACGCCCTTGAAGTCCGGCTTGCCGCTGCACATGCCGTCGGAACCCATCAGCATGGAATCGCCGATGGTGAACGCCGAGTGCATGATCTTGTTTTCCGATCCCGGCGGAATGCCGCAGCCGCTGGCCGTCTCAGCCTTGCCGGCTTCCGGGTTTTCGCTGTAGCGCATCATCATGACGACTTGCGCGCCCAGACTCTCGCGATAGAACGTGATCGCCTCTTCGCAGCGGCCTTCGAAAAACAAATAGGGTTGCACTTGCATGTCTGCTCCTTGAGTTATGACTTCTCGTCAGGGTCCATATCCATCGTGAGCGGCACCGATGCGTGCTCGTGCACGACACGCCAGTCACCGTCGATCTTTCTGAAGCACACGGTGGCGCGCACGATGTCCTCCTGCTCGCCCACGGCGACCCGGTTGACGGAGTGCGCATAAGCCAGATCGCCGCTCGCGGCCACTTCCACTTCCCGCATCTCGAACGCAAGCGGGCCTTTCATGCTGTCGAACCAGCGCTGCCAGTTCTCGCGATAGTGCGCGATGCCCTGGATAGACGCGGGCGGCACGACATCGAACACGACGACATCCGGCGCGTAGTGGCTCACGAGTGCCTCGACGTCTTTCGCGAGCACCGCCTGTCGCCACGCTTCGATCAGTTCGCGAATGCGCGCGACATTTTCATCCGACTGCGCACGATCGTTCGGCTTTGTCATGGCTGCCTCCTTCCGTATGACGACCCACATCGCACACGATGCCGCCGCGTCGTGACAATGCAACGGCAAGCACCGAAGCGGAATTATTTTTCTCGTTGTGGACACCGTCCACAAAAAGTAGCAGAGATAATGGACAGTGTCCACATATGGAAAGCCCAACGAATCAAAATGACAAATGGCAAGCCGCGCAGCACTTACCGGCATGGGGATTTGCGACGCGCGCTGATCGAAGCGGGCATCGAACTGGCGCGCGAAGGCGGGCCGGATGCGATCGTCCTGCGCGAGGCGACGCGTCGCGCAGGCGTCGTTCCGAACGCGGCCTATCGTCACTTCGAGAGCCGTCAGGAATTGCTATCGGCGGTGCGCTCGGCGGCGCTGTCGTTCGTCGCGCAGGCAATGGAAGAGGAACTGGCCGCGCGCCCAAAAAAGCGCCGCCGCGCCGATGCGGCGCGCGCGGGATTGCGGGCTATCGGCACGGGTTATCTGCGTTTTGCGCAGACGGAGACGGGTCTTTTTCGTACGGCCTTCGCAGCGCCGCAAGCGGAATGGGCGGAACATGATGAGCCGTATGGCGCAGGGCCGAGCGGACTCGATCCCTTTCAGTTGCTCAGCCGGGCGCTGGATGACATGGTGGACGCGGGCGCACTCGATGCGAAGCGCAGGCCCGAAGCGGAATATCTCGCGTGGAGCGCGGTGCATGGTTTCGCGCTGCTCGTGATCGAAGGCCCGTTGCAGGGATTGAAGCGCGCGCAGATCGAGCCGCTTGCCGGGCGCTTGCTCGATATGGTCGAGAACGGACTTTGAATGCGAGTCTGAGATACGAATCGCGCCGTATCAAGCGGCGCGATTCGTGTGATCGATACGATTACTTCGCGGACTGCGTCTCGCCGGCTATCGGCTCGACCACGCTGAAGAGCAACAACAGGCATAGCGTCGACGTCCCGACCATGTAGAGAAAAACGGCGGTCCAGCTATAGCTGTCGAGCAGCAGGCCGACCGCGAGCGGGGCGCATGCGCCGCCGATCTGCCCCAGCGAGTTCACGATACCGAACGCCGTCGGGTACGTTGCTTTGGTCGCGAGACCCATCGGATATGCGGAGTAACCCGCGAAGCCGATGCCTAGCATGAGGCCCGCCAGCATGAGGGCTGCACCGAGATAAGCGACGCTATCGGGCGCATCTATCAACAGGAACGTCATGATCATCGTGCCGAGCGCGCCGAGCATCATCATGGGCTTGCGGCGGCCGCCGAGCAGGCGGTCCGAGATGATGCCGCCAAGCATGTTGCCCGCGACCGCGCCGATGAAAGGCGCCGAGGCGAGAAAGCCCATCTTCACTGAAGCGAAGCCTTTCACGGTGACGAGATACGTGGGAATCCACGAGATGAAAATATTGCTGATGCCGATCATGCAGCCATAACCGAGCGCGATGCCGAAGATGTTCCACGAGCCGAAGACCTGGCGAATCGTCTCGAGTTGCGGCACGCGCTTCGTGCGATTGATCGCGTCGAGCCGGGGCATCGGCGTCATGTGCGCGCGGGACAGCGACTTGCCGCTATTGCCGCCGACGATTGTTTCATCGGCGATGTAACGGCGCTCGGCGGGCGAGCAGAAACGGTTCTCGCCGGGCGAGTTGGTGACGAAGAACATCCACACCACGGCGAGCAGAATCCCCGGCACCGCGAACACATAGAAGATCTCCCGCCATCCCCACAACTGAATCACGATGATGCATACCGAAGGCACGATCAGCGGCCCGAGCTTCGATGCCGCGATCCACAGGCCGGTGGCCGTGCCTTTTTCCTTCGCGGGAAACCAGCGATTGATGACGTTCGTGCAGCCGATGCCGAGCGGCCCTTCCGACAAGCCGAGCCCCACACGATACGTCATCAGCAAGATTACCGACGACGTGGTGCCCATCAATCCGGTGAACACGGAAGTGAGGATCATGAAGACCGAGAACAGCAAGCCCGTCGTTTTGTCGCCGAGCCGCTTGTAAAGCAGTCCAACGGGAATCTGCACGAAGCCATACGCGAACGAAAACAGGCTGACGATCAGACCGGCTTCGGTATTGGTGATGTGATATTCCTTCTTCAGATACGGCAGCGCGATGCCGAAGTTGGCGCGGTCCGCACATGCGATGGCCCAGATGCAGAAGATCAGTCCCATCACGACCCAACGGTGTTTCGTGGGCTTCTCCGCGAAAGGTTCCGCCTTCGAGGGCGCAATGATGCCGTCAGCGTTGTTCATCGCGACGCCTCCTGTGGTGCATGCGCTGCGGCTTGAAGGAGGCGAATGAATGGGAAGCGGGTAGGGCGCAGGCTCACGCTGTTGTCTCCGATGTCATTTTCAAGGCTTTATTGTCGATATGCCTTCTTATGCTTCGAATTGTGGGGATGGTGCGCAAGAGCGTCCAATCTTTTATTGCTATTACCTGATTCCCGAATTGAATCGATAAGAACACTGCCGGTCATGCGTCGATACGTGGATCAATTGATAGCCTTTTGGGATTGGACGTGTCCGGCAAAAGCAGACATCATGCGCTCCACATCGGAAACGAACATCATGGAGCACGCGAATTGAAGCCGAGCATTCTGCAACTGAACCCGATCCTCGTACCGGCCATCAACGAAAAGCTGGATGCGCTCTATACGATGCATCGCCTCTTCGAAAAGGAGGATAAGGACGCGTATATCCGTGAGCATGGCGCCTCGATTCGCGGCGTGATCACCGGCGGGCATACGGGCATCTCGAACGATCTCATCGAGCGCTTGCCCGCGTTGCAGGTGATCGCGGTGAACGGTGTCGGCACCGATGCGGTCGATCTCGAATTCGCACGCTCGCGCGGCCTTCCAGTGACGGGCACGTTCGGCGCGCTGACCGAAGATGTCGCCGATCTCGCGATTGGTTTGATCCTCGCCGTGCTGCGCGAGATCTGCCCCGGCAACGATTTCGTGAAGACCGGCAAATGGGTGAAGAACCCGAACCCCGGCGCGATCCCGCTGTCGCGCCGTTTCAGCGGCAAGCGCGTGGGAATCGTGGGCCTCGGCAAAGTGGGTCGCGCGATCGCGCAGCGCGCAGCCGCATTCAACTGCCCGATCGCTTATACCGATATGCGCCGCATGGACGATAGCGACTATCGCTTCGTGCCGGATCTGCTCTCGCTCGCACGCGAAAGCGACATTCTCGTGCTGGCCGCCGCGGCCGATAAGGCCAAAGGCATCGTGAACGCAGCGGTGCTCGATGCATTGGGCAAGGAGGGTTATCTCATCAACATTGCGCGCGGCAAGCTCGTCGTGGAAAGCGACCTCGTCGAAGCGCTGTCGCGTGGCACGATCGCGGGCGCGGGCCTCGACGTGTTCGTCGATGAACCGAACGTGCCGGCCGAACTGTTCGATATGGACCGCGTCGTGCTGCAGGCGCATCGCGCGAGCGCGACGGTGGAATCGCGCACGGCGATGGGCGAGATGGTGCTCGCGAGTCTCGCGCAAGGTCTCGCGGGTCAGCGTCCCGATGGCAGCCTCACGACCTGACGCGTGCGCATGAAGCCGTCCGGGGCGAACATATAATGATCGGCTATCACTTCAACGTCGATTACGAATGCTCGATCTCGGACAAGTGCGTTGCTTCGTCGCTGCCGCGACGGAGCTGAACTTCCGGCGCGCGGCCGCATTGCTCAACATGACACAGCCGCCGCTTTCCAGGCAGATTCATCTGCTCGAAGAAAATCTCGGCGTGAAGCTGTTCGAGCGCGTCGGGCGCACGGTCAGGCTGACCACGGAAGGGCGCGTGTTTCTCGCGGATGCGACGCGCCTGCTCAATCTCTCCGAGCAGGCCGAAAGCACGGTGCGTCGTGCGAGCAAAGGCAAGACCGGTCGCGTGCGCATCGGCTTCACGGGCGCCGCGGGCTATGAGTTGATACCCGAATTGCTCGTCGCGGCGAAGCGGGATTTGCCGGATATCGACGTCGTCCTGCTCGAAATGATTTCCGTCGCGCAGATCGAGGCTTTCGAGGCAAACGCAATCGATCTCGGCTTCATGCGGCCGCTGCCGTCGCGGCAGAAAGTGCAGTTCCTTCTCGTCGACCGTGAGCCGATGATCGTCGCGCTGCCGGCGGGACACGCGTTGTGCCGCTTCGATCGACTCGAACTCGCGCAGTTGAACGAGCAGGCCTTCATCATGCATTCACCCACGCACGGCAAATACTTTCATGACCGCATCGTGAGCATGCTCGTGGCCGATGAAGTGAAGCCGCATTTCACGCAATACATCGATCAGACGCCGACCATTCTGTCGCTCGTTCGGGCGGGATTGGGCGTTTCGATCCTGCCCGCGTCATCGCAACGATTTCATTACGACAATGTCGAGTTCAGGGAAATCGCCGGCAATACCGTGCAGGCCGAAATGAGCATGGCGTGGCGTTCCGATCAGGACAATCCCGCCGTCACCGCCTTCAGGCACATGGCGGCGGACCACTTCGCTACGCGGCGTTCCTGATCTGACGCGCCGTTGCGTCGATCGCGGCTCTGGCTTTGTCGACGATCTCGTCTATCTCGTCGTGCGTGACGACGAGCGGCGGCGACAACAACATCCGATCGTGACTCGCGCGCATCACGAGATTGCCCGCGAAACAGAAGTCACGGCATATCGTGCCGATATCGTCGCCATTCAAAAAGCGCTTCCTCGTCGCGCGATCTTCGGCAAGCTGAATCCCCGCAACGAGACCCGCGCCCGCAATCTCGCCGACGATCGGATGATCGCCTAACGCCTCACGCAGGCGCTTCTGGAAATATGGCCCCGCATGGTGCTTCACGCGTGCGACGATGCCTTCGTCGCGCAACAGCTTCAGATTGGCCACCGCGACCGCGGCCGCAACCGGATGCCCCGAATACGTGAAGCCGTGATTGAACTCGCCGCTGTTCACGATGGCATCCGCGATGCGATCCGACAGCGCGACCGCGCCCATCGGCACATAGCCGCTCGTGAGGCCTTTGGCCATCGTGATGACATCCGGCTCGAAACCGAAATGCTCGTGCGCGAACCATTCGCCCGTGCGCCCGAATCCGCCGATAACCTCATCAGCGATCAGCAGCACATCATGCTTGCGGCAGATGCGTTCGATTTCAGGCCAGTAGCTCGATGGCGGAAAGATGACGCCGCCCGCGCCTTGAAACGGCTCGCCGATGAACGCTGCGACGTTCGCCGCGCCCAGTTCGAGGATCTTTTCTTCGAGCTGACGCGCACGCGCGATGCCGAACGCTTCCGCACTCATTGCGCCGCCTTCGCCGAACCAGTAAGGCTGACCGATATGCGCGACATGCTCCATCTTCGAGGGCATCTGCTCGTGCATGTAACTCATGCCACCGAGCGTCGCGCCCGCGATGGTCGAGCCGTGATACGCATTCGTGCGCGCAATGACATGACGCTTCATCGGCCGGCCTTGCACGGCCCAATAGCGATGCACCGCGCGCAGCGCGGTATCGTTGGCTTCCGAGCCGCTGTTGCAGTAGAGAAAGCGATTGAACTTCGCAGGCGTGAGCGCCGCGAGCAGCGCGGACAATTCGATCACCGGCGGATGCGTCGTCTTGAAGAAGGTGTTGTAGTAGGGCAGTTCCTGCATCTGCTTCATCGCGGCGTCGGCGAGTTCGCGTCGTCCATAGCCCACGTTCACACACCACAATCCGGCCATGCCATCGATGATGCGATTGCCCTCCGAGTCCCGGAGATACACGCCCTCGGCCTGTACGATCACGCGGCTGCCCGTTCGATTGAGGGCGCTCATATCGGAGAAAGGATGCAGATGATGCGCGGCATCGAGCGCGCGGTAGTGTGCCGTCGAATCGATTCGATCGTTCATGTCGTCGTCTCCTTCAAACGTGCAGCAGCAGATGCTTGCGTTCCCACGAACTGATCACGCGGAAGAACGCTTCGTATTCGGTCTCCTTCAACGCGAGATAGGCGCGCACGAACTTCTCGCCGAACATGTCGGCGAGCGGCTCGCATGCACCCATCAACGTGAGACCCTCATCGAGATTGCGCGGCAACTGATACGGCTGGCGATAGCCGTCGCTCGCGAGCGGCTCGGTCGGCTCCAGATGCTGCGTCATGCCGAGATAACCCGCGGCCAGTGTCGCCGCGATCGCGAGATAAGGATTGCAGTCCACGCCCGGTATGCGATTCTCGATGCGCCGCGCCTGCGGCGACGCATGCGGCACGCGAAATCCCACGGTGCGGTTGTCGTAGCCCCATTGCACGTTGATGGGCGCGGCCATGAAGCGCGATAGCCTGCGATACGAATTGATGTAAGGCGCGAAAATCGGCATGAGCGCGGGCGTGTATTTCTGCAGGCCCGCGACGTAGCTATAGAAGAGGCCCGTCGGTTCGCCTTCTCGATTCGTGAAGAGATTGCGTCCGGTGTCTTCATCGACCACGCTCTGATGAACATGCATCGCCGAGCCGGGCTCGTTCTCCATCGGCTTCGCCATGAAGGTCGCATACATCTTGTGACGCAGCGCCGCCTCGCGCACCGTGCGCTTGAAGAGAAACACACGGTCCGCGAGGTTGAGCGCATCGCCATGCATGAAGTTGATTTCCATCTGCGCCGCACCCACTTCGTGAATCAGCGTATCCACTTCGAGTTCCTGCACTTCGCAATACGCGTAGATGTCTTCGAAGAGCGGATCGAACTCGTTGACCGCATCGATCGAGTACGCCTGACGTCCCGTTTCCGCGCGCCCGGTTCTGCCCACGGGCGGCTGCAAGGGCAGATCGGGATCGCGGTTCATATCGACGAGAAAGAATTCCAGTTCCGGCCCGACGACAGGACGCCAGCCTTTCGCGGCGAATTTCCGCAGCACTTCACGCAACACGCGTCGCGGCGAAATCGCGACGGGCGTGCCGTCGAAATGCACGCAATCGTGGATGACTTGCGCCGTGGGATCGACGGCCCACGGAATCAGGCGGATCGTCGCGGGATCGGGCACGCACACCATGTCGGGATCGGTGACGCCGGTGAAGCTGCCATCGACGGGATAGTCGCCGGTGACCGTCTGGATCATCACGGCTTGCGGCAGGCGCATCGATTCGCCCGATTCGAACTTGCTGCGCGGAATGATCTTCCCGCGCGCGGTGCCCGCCATGTCGGGAATGATCGCTTCAACTTCAGTGATGTGATGCTTTCGAAGAAATTCGTCGATGCGTTCCATTGTCGTTCTCGTGTTTTAAAGGCGCGCATGCTTCCACGGCCTTCGCGATGCATCGCAAAGGCGCAAAGAAGGAAGGCGCGCGCATTCACGCGTGCAGACGCACGCGCGCGGACCCGTCAGTCAGGAAGGGAAGAACGGAAGAGGCGCTACGGCAGCAGCGAAGCGGCGCCGACGCAATGGACGGCGATGAACGCGCGAGCGGAAACGGCGTTGCGACGCCGCACGCAGCGGCGCGAGAGGACAGTCAGAACCGACAGGAAGCGGCGATCGGGAAGCTTGCCGCAGCGATCGGCGCAGGAGCCGCGGCTCCGACGTGCCAGAGGGCTTTGGACTTTCACGATAAGACTCGTTTGGCGAGTTGATTTGCAGAGCGATTGCAGATGCCGACAATTGCCCTTCAATGAGCATATACAAGACATAAACGCCGTCAATACGTTTTTTCCATTGGACGCACATGTGGCGATTTTGCCGAGAAGGGAGCATGTTGCCCAATTCATCGATAATGTCGGCTCTTTCAGCCGATACGCCCACAGCGGCCCACAGAGCCCGATGCTCTCCAACCTGCTCGTCCAACTCGTCAACGGCCTCGCCGATGCCTGCGCGCTCTTTCTTGTCGCGTCGGGTCTCTCCCTGATCTTCGGGGTCACGCGCATCGTCAACTTCGCGCATGGCTCGCTCTACATGCTCGGCGTGTATGTCGCGTATAGCCTGACGAGCCGCTTCGGCGAAAGCGTCGCGGGCTTCTGGGCGTCGGTGCTGGGCGCTGCGCTTGTCGTCGGCGGGATCGGCGCGGCGATCGAAGTGAGCGTGCTCAGGCGCATCTATCGCGCGCCCGAACTGTTTCATCTGCTGGCCACATTCGCGCTGGTGCTGATCATTCGCGATGCGGCGCTCTATCTGTGGGGACCGGAAGATCTGTTCGGCCCGCGCGCGCCGCATCTGGAAGGGGCGGTGCAGATGCTCGATCATGCGCTGCCCGCTTACGATCTCGCGTTGATCGTCATCGGGCCGCTCGTGCTGCTCGCGCTGTGGTATGCGCTCACGCGCACGCGCTGGGGCACGCTCGTGCGCGCGGCCAGCGCGGATCGTGAAATGCTCGGGGCGCTCGGCGTCAATCAGGCGTGGCTCTTCACTGGCGTGTTTTTCGTGGGCGCGATGCTCGCTGGGCTCGGCGGCGCGCTGCAGGTGCCCCGCATGTCGGCGAATCTGTCGCTGGATATCGAAACCATCGGCAATGCGTTCGTCGTCGTCGTGGTCGGCGGCATGGGTTCGATTCCGGGCGCGTTCGTCGCGGCGCTATTGATCGCCGAGATCAAGGCGATGTGCATCGGCATCGGGCATGTGTCGATCGCTGGCATCGACTTTTCGTTGTCGAAGTTCACGCTCGTCGCGGAGTTCGTCGTGATGGCCGTCGTGCTCGTGCTGCGTCCGTGGGGACTTTTCGGCCGCGCACAGGCGATCGCACGAACTGCCGCGCCCGCGGACCGGCCTTTGCGTCCCGCCACGCGCAACATGAATATCGCCGCGGCTGTCGCTGTAACCGCGCTTGCGCTGGCGCCGCTCGCCGCCGATGCTTTCCCGTACATGCCCGTGCTGTTCGTCGAGATCATGATCGCGGTGCTGTTCGCGGCGAGCCTGCACTTCATCATGGGGCCGGGCGGCATGCACTCGTTCGGTCACGCGGCGTACTTCGGTCTCGGTGCATACGGCGCGGCACTGTTTCTCAAAGTATTCGCGCTGCCGATGGAAGCCGCGCTCGTGCTCGGTCCGTTGATCGCGGGCATCGGCGCGATCGTGTTCGGCTGGTTCTGCGTGCGCCTCTCGGGTGTCTATCTCGCAATGCTCACGCTCGCGTTCGCGCAAATCGTCTGGTCCGTCGTCTATCAATGGGACGCCGTGACGGGCGGGAGCAACGGCATACTGGGCATCTGGCCGTCGCCGTGGCTTGCGTCGCCTGTCGCGTTCTATTACCTCACGCTCGTGTTCGCGGTGATCGGCGTGTGGCTGCTGCGCCGCATGATCTTCTCGCCGCTCGGCCTCGCGATGCGCGCGGGTCGCGATTCGCCGTTGCGCGCCGAAGCGATCGGCATCGATGTCGCGCGCGTGCAATGGGCCGCGTTCGTCGTCGCCGCTCTCATCTGCGGACTCGCGGGCTCGCTTTACGCGTTCTCGAAAGGCAACATCTCGCCCGAAGCGATCAGCGTGGGCCGTTCCGTCGATGGCCTCGTGATGGTCCTGCTCGGCGGCATCCAGACGCTCACGGGCCCAATCGTCGGCGCGAGCGTGTTCACCTGGCTGCAGGATAGCGTCGCGCGTCAGACCGACTACTGGCAGGCGCTGCTCGGTGCCACGATCCTCGTGCTCGTCATCGCGTTTCCGCGGGGCATCGCAGGCTTCGTGCGCGAGCGCTTCTTCCCGGAGGCGCAATGACGCTGCTTTCGATCGCGCATCTGTCGAAGTCGTTCGACGGCGTGCAGGCCGTCGACGACGTATCGTTCGACCTTCAGGCAGGGCAGTTGCTCGCGCTGATCGGACCGAACGGCGCGGGCAAGTCGACGTGCTTCAACATGATCAACGGTCAGCTCAAGCCGGGCGCGGGCGCGATTCGTTTCGACGGCCGCGATATCGCGGGCATGCGTCCGCGCGATATCTGGCGTCTCGGCGTGGGCCGCACATTCCAGATCGCCGCGACCTTCAATTCCATGACCGTGCTCGAAAACGTGCAGATGGCGTTGCTGTCGCGCGAGCGGCGCATCTATCGTCTTTTCGGGCGCGTCGCGTCATTCAGCGAAACCGAAGCGATGGCCTTGCTCGATCTCGTCGGCATGACGGCGCACGCGCAGCGCAGTTGCGCGGTGCTTGCATACGGCGACGTGAAGCGCGTCGAACTGGCGATCGCGCTTGCGAATCGTCCAAAGCTGCTTCTGATGGACGAACCGACCGCGGGCATGGCGCCGCAGGAACGCAATGAACTGATGGCGCTCACCGCGCGCCTCGCGAAAGAGCGCGACATCGGCGTGCTGTTCACCGAGCACAGCATGGACGTGGTGTTTTCGCATGCGGACAAGCTCATCGTGCTCGCGCGCGGCCGCCTCATCGCAGAAGGCGATGCCGAAGCCATCCGCAACGACGCGCGCGTGCGTGAGGTCTATCTCGGCACGGGTGCATCGTTCGCGCCGCGCGCGGCGTTGAAGACGGGGGCAGCCACATGACGCTGCTGAAAGTCGACGCGCTCAACGCGTTCTATGGCCGCGCGCAGATCCTGTTCGACGTCGGCTTCGAAGTCGGTCGCGGCGAAGTGGTCGCGTTGATGGGCCGAAACGGCGCGGGTAAATCCACGACGATGAAAGCGGTGATGGGACTCCTGCCGCGCGTATCGGGCACGGTGTCGTTCATGGGCGAGAGCATCGCGGGCATGGCGCCTTATCGCATCGCGCGACGGGGCTTGGGGTATGTGCCGGAAGACCGGCGCGTTTTCGGCGAGCTGACCGTGATGGAGAATCTCGACACGGGCCGCCAGCCGCCGCGCGACGATGCGCCCTTGTGGACGCCAGAAAAGCTCTTTCGCGTGTTCCCGAATCTCGGCGAAATGCGCGGCCGCCGCGCGAGCCGCATGAGCGGCGGTGAGCAGCAGATGCTTACGGTATCGCGCACGCTGATGGGCAATCCGCGCCTCGTGTTGCTCGACGAGCCCTCGGAGGGTGTCGCGCCCGTCATCGTGGAACAGATGGCCGATATGATTCTCGAACTGAAGCGCGAAGGGCTCGCGATTCTTTTGTCGGAACAGAACCTGCACTTCGCGGAACTCGTCAGCGACCGCGTATATGTGCTGGAAAAAGGCCAGATACGCCATGAAGGCGCGATGAACGCATTCGCCCGCGACGATGCCGCGCGCCGCGAATTCCTTGGCGTATGAACGAATCGAATCTAAACAGAGAGGACAGAACCTGATGACGCCACTGCGCTTAACCCTCGCCGCCATTGCAGCGAGTCTCGCATTCGCCGCGCACGCCGACACCATCAAGATCGGCGAGATCAATAGCTACAAGGCACAGCCTGCATTTCTTCTGCCGTACAAGAACGGCTGGAATCTGGCGCTCGACGAGATCAACGCGGCGGGCGGCATCAATGGCAACAAGCTCGAAGTCGTCTCGCGCGATGACAACGGCAATCCCGGCGATACGGTTCGGGTCGCGCAAGAACTCGTCGCGCGCGAGCAGGTGAAGTTGTTGTTCGGCGGTTATCTGTCGAATACGGGCCTCGCGCTTGCGGACTTTGCGAAGCAACGGCGCATCTTCTTCCTCGCGGCCGAGCCGCTCACCGACAAGATCGTCTGGCAGGACGGCAACAAGTACACGTATCGTCTGCGCCCGTCGACGTACATGCAGGTCGCGATGCTCGTGCCCGAAGCCGCGAAGCTCAGGAAGAAGCGCTGGGCGCTCGTCTATCCGAACTACGAGTACGGCCAGTCGGCTGTGGCCACGTTCAAGCGCCTGCTGAAGGCGGCGCAGCCGGATGTGGAATTCGTCGCGGAGCAGGCGACCCCGCTCGGCAACGTCGATGCGGGCGCGGTGACGCAAGCGCTCGCCGATGCAAAGCCCGACGCCATCTTCAACGTGCTGTTCAGCGCCGACCTCGGCAAGTTCGTCCGCGAGGGCAACACGCGCGGACTCTTCAAGGATCGCGCGGTCGTGTCGCTGCTGACGGGCGAGCCGGATTATCTCGATCCGCTCGGCAAGGAAGCGCCGGTCGGCTGGATCGTCACGGGCTATCCGTGGTATTCGATCGATACCCCGGAGAACAAGAAATTCGTCGCCGCCTACGAGGCGAAGTATCACGACTATCCGCGCCTGGGCTCGGTCGTGGGCTATACCGCGATGATGTCGATCGCCAACGGCCTGAAGAAAGCCGGCTCACCCGATGCCGACAAGCTCGCCGCCGCATTCAAGGGCTTGCCCGTCGATACGCCGTTCGGCCCGATCACGTACCGCAAGCAGGACAATCAATCGACGATGGGCGCGTATGTCGGTGTGACGGGCCTGAAGGACGGCAAGGGCGTGATGACGTCGTTCCGTTATGTCGATGGCGCGAGCGTGCAGCCGTCGGATGAAGAAGTGAAGAAACTGCGTCCGGCGGACTGACGCATCACGCCTTGGGAAAGGGCTTGCTGACGAACTTCGAACCGGCAAGCCCGAAACGCCAGGGCACATCCATCGCCTTGGTGATGCCGATGCGCGGTCCGTGCACGATCGGGAAGTCTTCCTCGGGCGGCTCGATATGAAACGGCGCTTCGAGCAGCGACATGCCGTTGTTCCGGTGCGTGATGCCGAGCGCCTGCGCGGCGCGGCCCGGCCCCGAGCATAGAAGCTTGAGCGGCTCCAGTCCGCGCCGCGCACGCATTTCGTCGATGCCGACGAGCGGCTCGATCGCGCGAATCAGCACCCCGGCGCCGTGGCCGGCCTCGCGGCACACGAAATTCAGGCACCAGTGAATGCCGTAGGAACGGTAGACATAGGCATGGGCGGGCGGCCCGAACATGACCGCGTTGCGCGGCGTCGGCCCGGAGAAGCTGTGCGAGGCGGGATCTTCCCGGTCATAGGCTTCCGTTTCGACGATGCGGCCGCCGACACCGTCGACGGTCACGATCGCGCCGATGAGGCGTTGCGCGACGATCTCGGACGGCGCGTGAAAATCGATGGGTTTGGGCTTCTTGTTCACAAGCGGTATTCTAGCCGCGGCCGTGCCACCGCATTCAACCCGACCATCAGGAGACGCCGAATGAAGACTTCTTGGTTCCTCAAGTTCTCGAATGGGCTCGCGCAAGTGGCGGGGCACGCATCGACCTTCGTGACCGCGGTGGTGCTCGTCATCGTCTGGGCCGCATCGGGGCCGCTCTTTCATTTCAGCGACACATGGCAGCTCGTCATCAATACGTCCACGACGATCGTCACGTTCCTCATGGTCTTCCTGATTCAGAACACGCAGAACCGCGACACCGCCGCGATGCAGATCAAGCTCGATGAGCTCATTCGCGCGATCGACAAGGCGCATAACGCGCTGCTCGATCTCGAAGAGCTCGACGAAAAGGAACTCACGGTTTTTCGCAAGCGTTATGAAAAGCTCGCGCAGGAGGCGCGCGATGACTTGCGTTCGGCGAGCAAGGACATCGAGATGCCTTCATTCGACGAAGCGAAGCGGTAGCTGTCATTTCGTGAGACGCAGCACGCCCAGATTGCCGGCGATCTGCTGAAAGATGTTGTCGAGCGTCGTATTGTCCGGCGCGTGGTAATAGTTGCCCGGGCTCGCGCAGTTCTGCATCGTGACCTGTGCGCTCGAGCTGGATGCCGATGCGCCGAACGTAATCGAATAGATCGTGATGCCGCGCGCCTTGATTGCCGTGCAGATCGCCTGCTGGTAGGAGTTGGCGTCGTCGGGATAACCCGCGTTGTTGCCGCTCGAAGCGTCGATGGGACTGCCGCCGTGCAGCTCCGACGAGTCCGTGAGCGCGTTCGACATCGTGGTGCCGTCGGCCCGGATCACGGTCGGCGCCGACAGGCTGTTGGTGCCCACGCCCGAGAGGCCGTTGAAATACAGCGTGTTGGGAATCGAGCCCGCCGCGCCGATCTGGTTGAGGCCGTCGGTGAGGACGATCATCACGCGTTGAAGATTCTGCACGGAGCCGTCGGTGGGCTTCGGCAGACTCGGGTCGGACGAAATCCAGCCGTTCTTCGTGCCGGCTACGTTCTGCGACCACGACGGCTCCAGCATGCGCCAGCCCCACAGAAGGCCGACCGGAATGATCGTCGAGCCCGACGGCGTCATCTTGCTGACGGCCGTGGTGAGCGTGGTGGCGTTCTGCGTGAGGAAGGTCATCGAGGTGGCGAGGCAGCCGGAGTTCTGCGTCAGGTTCTGCCCGGTCGTGTTGGTCTCGTCGAACTGGGTGCCGATGCCGGTGCCCGTGCCGCCGCTCGGGCTGTTGCACTTGTTCGCCGACCCCGACGAGCCGATGGTGAATGGCACGTTCGAGACGGTCGACGACGAACTGCCCGACGTATTGCACGCGCTGTACCGCGTCGACGAACTATAGGTGACCACCTTGAGCTTGCTCGTCGGCACGTTGTAGTAGTAACGCTGGAACTTGCGCGTGTCGAGCGGCGAGTACGCCTCGGGCGAGAGATTGCCGCTGGTGCGCGGCTCGATCGGGCAGCCGCTCCACGCGCCCGTCGTCACGCCGCTCGTGTTGTAGCTCGGCAGCGTCGCGCTGAGCCAGCTGCCGCCGGACGGCAGGGCGCCCGTGGTGTTGACGGTGCTCGCGAACGGCACCAGGCCGATGAAGTTCTTGCTGGTGGAAGTGCTTCCGCCCGGCAGCAGGTCGCCGATCAGCGAGTTGGCCGCAGCCTGCAGTCCGCTCATCTTGGTCGCGCCGGACTTGCCGTTCGCGGGGTCTCTCATCGAGCCGGTGTTGTCGAGCACCATGACGAGTTCGAGCGTGCTCTGCGGCAGCCGCAGGGCTGTGTTGTTTGCCGATACCGTCGAAGTATCCGGCGGTGCCGTTCCGCCGCCGGAACCCGTGCCGGAGTCGCCACCCGATGTCTTGCTGAGAATCTTCGGCGCAAGCAAGGGCAGCGATCCCGACGCCGACAGCGCGATGGTCTGTCCGGTAGCGGGCGCGCCCGATACGGTCGCGGAAAACTGTCCGTCGGGCATGGTGAAGCCCATCATGCCGGAAGGACTGTTCGCGTCGTAGTACGCACGCGCGTCCTTCTGCCAGTTGGAGAGGCTCGTGCCGGTCGGCGTGTTGCCATAGCGCTGGAGATCGACGCCCGCCGACAACGTGGCGGCATCGAGCGCCATCTGCATGCGGCCCTGCGTCATCACGTAGTCGATCGCATCGAGCGCCACGCACATGGACCCGATCATGGTGCTCGCGCACATCGCGAACATCATCGCGACGCTGCCCCCTGCGCTTTGCGGCAGCCGGCTGCATGCGCGCAGCGTCGACGAAATCGTCATGAGCCTGAACCCTTTGCGTTTGAATTCCATGTGGACGTCCGTGACCACGCGAACGTCAGAAGAACGCTCTCGGCGCACGCGGCCGCACATACACGCGGCGGTACACGGTCTGCTGGCCCGGCAGCCCCGAGATCAATTTGGAGCTCATGGTGAACGGGTTGTACGACATGAATACTTCCACGATGATCGCCGAATCTCCCGTGCGAAAAGGCCACGAAGCGGGCAACGGACTCGTGCCCGAAATCCTCGACGCCATGCCCGAGCTCTTGCTGTTGGTCCATGAAGGCGGAGATGCCGACCACTGGACCTTCGGCGTGACGGTCGTCATGGAGTTATCCATGTCCTTGCATTTGCCGCTGGAATCCGGATCGCACACGAAGGTCACGTAGACCATGCCGTTGTCCTTCAACTGATACGGTGCGGCGAGCAGCAACGCGTCCTGCCACAGCGAGGCGTAGCTGTTCGCATCGGCGGTATCGTTGTTGTCGGCGATGATCGAGGTCATCTGACCGATGGTATTGGCGAGCGTGAAGGCCGTACGATCGACCGCGCTGACCGCGCGCATGTACAAGTAGACCTCGGTGAAGCCGAGCATCACGAGCAGCATGAGCGGCACGATGATGACGAACTCGATGGACACGCTGCCGCGATCCGAGCGCAGCACGCGGGTGAGCTTCCGGCAGATCGATCGCACCGTTTCGCTGGTCGTTCTCATTTTTCGTTCTGCACGATGAAATTGCGCTCGAAGATCAGTTCGTTCACGCCGAACATCGCCGGTATGCCGGTGATGCCGGGCATCCTGAGCTGTATGTTGTAGGCGACCACGTCGCCGTATCCGCCCATGTCCTGCGTCGGCGTGTAGGTCGAGCTAGCGACATTGCCGTAGCCGTAGCTGCCGTAGTTCAGTTCGGTGACCGTGATGGTCGCGTTTGCGTTCCTCCATCCACCCAGGATCGTCTCGACGATCCTCTGCGCCTCCTGGGCGCGGCTACCCGTGCTCGGCGCGGTCGTTGTCAGGCCCACGCGAGACGCCGCCTGCGCGGCTGCCTGCACCGATGCATCGACGATCATTTCCAGCGCGATCTCGATCGTGCCGATGATGAGGATGACCGCGATAACGGCGACGAACGCGAATTCGATCGACGCGATGCCGCGCTCGTCGCGCAGGATCCGCGTCGCGACGCCCGGCGGTCGTGGAAGGCGGCGCGCGGCGGCTTTCATTTGAGGCGCGTCGTCTGCATCTGGGCCGTCGGAATCGCGGACGGCGCCGCGGGCTGCGCGGACGTGGGCCGGGACATCAGTTCGCGCTGAATGTCGTAGTAACGGAGATTGTCCTCGACCGATGCCTTCGGCAGATCGCGCGACAGGATTTCTGCGGCCGCTTCGCGGTTACCGAGCAGCCCGTAGGCGAGCGCGAGGTCCTGGCGCGCCTGCGGCGGCGCGGCGGGAAAGCGCGTCACGTCGAGCAGCACGTTTGCGCCTTCGCGCGGATCGCCGGAGAGCGTCAGCGACAGGCCGAGATTCACGGAGAGCAGCGGATCCCCGACATTCTTCCTGAGCGCCTCGCGCAGCACGGCCTGCGCGCCCGTGTGATCGCCGCTCAGGTCGAGCGCGGCGCCGAGCCCGGCCGAGGCGAGCGGGTCGTCGGGCGTCAGCGCGAGCAGACGCCGGTAGGTCGAGATGGCGTCGTCGAAGCGGCGCTGACGCATGGCGACGCGCGCGAGTCCGATGAGCGGCGCGGTCGCGTTCGCGTCGGCCTTGCTGGCGCGATCGTAGTAGACGCCCGCGCGCGTGAAGTCGCCGACCGTGTAGAGCGTGTTGCCGAGACCCGTGAGGCCCGCGACCGAGTGCGGGTCCGCCTGCACGGCTTTTTCATAGAGCGAGGTGGCAAGTTCGACATTGCCCGAATCGAGCGCGGTGTCGGCGATGCGCAGCTCGCTCATCGTGCTGGGCGCGGAATTGCGCATGACGGGACGGCTGTCGACGCTCTGGCGGGTGGTCGTCGTGCATGCGCCGAGGGCGATCACGAGCGTCGCACAGCACGCCGCGAGGCCGAGGCGGCGCATGCCGGGAAGTGACATCTGCGTTGTCTTCATTGCTTTGCAAAGACGCTCATGAGTTGTATGACGGCCGGGCCTGCGGCGATCAGCATCACCGCGGGAAGAATGAAGATCATCATCGGCACGGCCATCTTGGGTGCGAGCTTGGCCGCCTTTTCTTCGAGCGACACGATGTGCGCAAGCCGTTCGGTATGCGACAGCGTGCGCAGCGCCTGCGTGATCGGCGTGCCGTAGCGCATCGATTGCGTGAGCGTGGAGATCAGTGCGCGGATCGACGGCAGATCGATGCGATCGGCGAGCGCCTGCAACGCGCGCGTGCTGTCGCCGGACAGCTTCAGTTCGTCGGCGGTCAGCGAAAACTCGCCGGAAAGCGGCGGGCAGATGGACTTCAACTCGTCGGCAACGCGCCGGATCGAGACGCCGAGGCTGTTGCCCGCGTTCGTGCAGATGACGAGCAGATCGAGCGCATCGGGCAGGCACGACGCCATGGCCTTGCGCCGCCGCGCTGCGAAGAAGGCGATCACGTATTCCGGCAGGATCATGCCGACGACGAACACCAGCAGCATCATGATGCCGCGCACCGCCGGATAGCCGCCGACCACGGGAATGTGCGAGCCGAGCATCACCGCGAACGCGGCGCAGATGAGCCCGACGACGAACTTGATCGCAAGCAGCACGGACACCGCCGACTGGCTGCGATAGCCGCTGCGGACCATCTGCGTGCGCAGCTTCGCGCGGTATTTGGCATCGAAGAGCGGCAGCCGGTCGCCCAGGCGCGCGAGGCGCTGCGTGAGGCGCGCCACGGTGCCTTCGTCGTCGTCTTCTTCGGCGAGCGCGCTTTCATTGCGCTGCACGACGGCGGCCTGCCGCGTGCGCTCGGCGATGCGGCCGCGCGTCCCGCCATGCTTGGTCGCCCACCACAGCACGATCGCGACGACGAGCGCGAGCAGCATCAGCAGGTTGATGAGTGTTTCGAGTCTGTCCTGACTCATCGCGCGGTATCCAGTTTCGACATCTTGTGAACGAGGCTCAGTCCCACCGTGAGCGAAATCGCGGCGCACGTCAGCACTTTCTGGCCCGGGGGCGTTTTGAACAGCACCATCAGATACGGGCGGTTGAGCATGAACATGCTGCCCAGAATGAAGAAAGGCACCGCCGCGAGAATCTTGGTCGTGATGCGCGCCTCGCCCGTCAGCGCCTTGGTTTTCTGACGGATCTCGCGGCGCTTGCGCACGATGCCCGCGAGATTCTCGAGCGTTTCGCCGAGCTGCCCGCCGGTCTCGCGCTGCAGCAGCAGGCAGACGCAGAAGAAGGAGAAGTCCGCGATGCCGATGCGCGTGACCGCGGTGGCGAGCACCTCTTCCAGGTCGAGCCCCACCTTGATTCCGTCGCCCATCAACCGGAATTCGCTCCTGAGCGGCTCCGGGCATTCGCTCGACGCGACGCCCATCACGTGTGTCACCGGGACGCCCGCGCGCACGGCGCGCACGATCAGGTCGATGAGATCGGGAAAACCGTCCAGAAAACGGCGCTTGAATCGTTCGACGAGAAACCGGTACGCCTGGATCGCGCCGAGCACGGGCAGGCCGATCAGGAGCACCGGCGTTGCGAGCGCGGGCAGCGGCAGCAGCTTCGACATCACCAGCGCAAGGACCTCGGAAATGACCGCCGTGATGATCACCGCGCGCAGTCCGCTTGCGCCGGCCACCGTTTTGAGGCGCGCGATCTTCGGCGCGAACCAGCGGCTCACGACGTTGTCGTTGCGGCTGAAGGTGAAAAGGTCGGAGTGGTCATGACGGGTCTCGCGTCCGTTCGGGCCGGCCGCGGGGAAGGCGGCCTGCACCCGCGCCTGGATGCGCGCATCGGGGCGCTGTCTGCGCATGTCCTGCACCACGAGCAGCATGATGCCGAGCAGCAGGACGATGGCGAACGCGCAGAAGGTGATCAGATCGACGGAGCTCATGGCCGCATCGCCTCCAGCAGCGCATCTTCGAGACCGTAATAAGCGGCGCGCGCGGCGAAGGCCGGCCGCACGGCGCCCGTTTCGAACACGCCTTTGACTTCCTCGCTGTACGCGCTCGCATCGTAGCGGAAGGTGAAGAGATCCTGAGTGATGATGACGTCGCCTTCCATGCCCACCAGCTCGGTGATGCGCGTGACGCGCCGCATGCCGTCGCGCATGCGCTCGATCTGCACGATCATGTGCACCGCGCTCGCGATCTGCCGGCGGATCGACAGCAGCGGCAGGTTGCCGTTCGCCATCATCACCATCGATTCCAGACGCGTGATGCCGTCGCGCGGCGTGTTCGCGTGGATGGTGGTCATCGAGCCGTCGTGGCCCGTGTTCATCGCCTGCAGCACGTCGAAGGCTTCGGGGCCGCGCGTTTCGCCGAGAATGATGCGGTCGGGGCGCATCCGCAACGCGTTGCGCACGAGATCGCGCTGCGTGACGGCGCCGAGCCCTTCGGCATTTTCGGGGCGCGTTTCCAGACTGACGACGTGCGGCTGCACGAGCTGCAACTCGGCTGCATCCTCGATCGTCACGGTGCGCTCGCCGTGCCCGATGAAGTGCGACAGCGCATTGAGCAGCGTCGTCTTCCCCGAGCCCGTACCGCCCGAGACGATCACGTTCAGCCGGCACGTGCTCGCGAGCTTGAGCACGGTGGCCATCGCGGCCGACATGTTGCCCTGCTGCGACATGCGGTGCAGCGTGATGTTGCGCTTCGAGAATTTACGAATCGAGATCGACGCGCCGTTGATGGCGAGCGGCGGCAGCACGACGTTCACGCGGCTGCCGTCGGCGAGACGCGCATCGACCATCGGGCTGCTTTCGTCGACACGCCGCCCGACGCCCGCCGCGATGCGTTGCGCGACGTTGGTCACGTGCGTGTTGTCGCGGAACTTGCAGTTGGTGAGTTCGAGCCGCCCGTGCCGCTCGACATAGACCTGATCGGGACCGTTGACGAGCACGTCGGTGATGCTGTCGTCGGCGAGCAGCGGTTCGATCGGACCGAGGCCGAACATGTCGTTCAGCAACTCGCCGACGATCTGCCCCTGCTCCGCGATCGTGATGTTCAGCCGCTCGCGCTCTGCCACGTCCAGCACGAGCTGCTCGACGCCCGGCTTCATCTGCTCGCGTGTCTTGCCGACGGCGGCCGAGGGGTTCATCGCCGCGAACACGCCGTTGCGGATCACCTTGAAGAGGTCCGAGCGCACCAGCACTTCACCGCCCTCGGGCGCGTGCGCGCGCGGGGCCGGCGCGACCGGGGGCGGCGCCTCGGCTGCCGCCGCGGCTTCGGCGCCGGGCGCCGCGTCCGGATCGGGCGCGGGGCGGGGAACCTGCTTCTGTCCGAACATCAGCCTCTCCTGAGCCTGAGCTTCTGGAAGAACGAGCGCTCGGCGTTCATCTGCTGACCGGTGAGGTCGCCGCCGATGCGCGTGATCATCTGATTGAAGCCGTTCACCGCTTTTTCTTTAGGCGCTTCGCCGAGGTTCTCGGCGGTCGCGAGCGCCTTCGCTTCGAACGGGATTTCGTACAGCACGTTGCGGCCGATTGCCGTCATGAAGTCGTTCGCCTGCACCTTGCCGCCCGTCACGGCGTTCGGGTTGTTGAGCAGCAGCGAGGTCGGCGGATTGTTGTCGCGGTCCTCGATGTGGCGCAGCAGGCGGATCGTCTCCCGTGTGGAATGCACCGAGCGGTCCGCGACCAGATAGACGCGCGCGGCGTGATCGAAGGCTTCCTGCGCGAGCGGGTCCGTCACCGTGCCGATGTCCAGAATCACGTAGTGGAAGCTGTCGCACAGCAGCTCGAGCACGCGCGGCAACGCGCCCGGGCCGAACGGACGCGCGGCGCCGTAATCGTGTTCCGCCGACAGCATGAAGAGCCGGCTGCCCTTGGCGACGAGCGTGCGCTCCACGTATTGCGGATCGAGGCGGTGCACGTTCTGCAGCACGTCGATGAGCCCGTTGTTGCTCTGCAGACCGAGCATCGAATTGGCTGCGCCGCCGTGCAGGTTCAGATCGACATAGGCGACGCGCCGATGCGTGTCCTCCGACAGATGGCGCGCGACGTTGAGCGCGAGCGTCGTCACCCCGACGCCGCCGCGCGAGCCCGTGAACGCAATCGTCTTGCCGGCGCGCGCGAGCATCACCGGGCTCACCTTGCCCTCGGAGACGTTGACCGTGCGCTTGAGCAGCTCGACCGTGATGGGCTTGACGAGGTAATCTCGCACGCCGATCTTGAGGAGGCTGCGAAACAGGCCGACGTCGTTGCGCTCGCCGAGCGCCACGACCTGCACCGACGGCTCGCACACTTCGGCGAGGCGGCCGAGGTCGGACAGCGGCATCACGGAGTCCTGCAGGTCGACGAGCAGGAAGAGCGGCGAGCGGTCGACGCGGGCGAGATACGCGATCGCGTCGTCGAC
>Ga0105251_10001048_pt1 | contig 24192 bp, 11 predicted proteins | sample KBSS64metaG_FD_80424 | JGI IMG/M metagenome (GOLD analysis project Ga0105251, IMG submission 80424) | Switchgrass rhizosphere microbial communities from Kellogg Biological Station, Michigan, USA - KBS S6-4 metaG | ecosystem: Host-associated > Plants > Roots > Rhizosphere > Soil | place...
CTGGGGCAGCTCAAGGCCAGCGCAGGTGTGGGTGGTAAGGCGCGAGCGCCTGTCGTACCCGAAGCCCTCTTGCAGCAACGACACCGCGGCGGCTTTCAAATGCCGGCTCTGCAGCAGGTCATCATCGCCCCAGGCCTGCTCCTGGGAGCGCTCGGCCTGCCCGGCCTGGCGCCAGGTACGCTTGACCTCACGGTCATGGTCGTCGTACGCGATTGCGGTTTCCACCACGTTGCCGGCGCTCAGGTCATGGCTGCTGATATGCGATACACGGCCCAGATCATCGTAGGTAAAGCTGGCCTGCAGTTGCCCCTGGCGGGTAGACGCGAGGCGGCCCGTGGCGTCGTCATAGCTATGCTCGGTCTTCGCTCCATTGGCTTCAGTGGTTGTCATGAGCCGGTCGAGAAGCGTGCTGAGGTGGGTTCTGCTCCACGTTTTGCTGCTGCCCTTGTCATCCCAGTGTTCTGTGACCAACTGGTTGGCGATGTTGTAGTCGAATCGCCGTTTGCCCTGGCTGTTACTGCAGCTCAGCAGCCGCGCGCTGGTGTCGTGATAGTCGAAGCTGGCGCGATCCTCCGGCGCATCACTGCTGATGGGCTCGTTGGTCAATTGCAGGTTGTAGTCCAGTTCGAGGGTTTCACCGGCAGGGCTGATACGCTGGCGGGGCAGCGGTTCGCCACCACGGAACAGGAAGTACTCGGTACGGTTGCCGGTGGTGGCCCCCATCAGCCTGTTGAGCCCGTCATGGTATTGCGCGCCAATTTGCGTAGGGGGCTGCAGGACGTTGGCCGGGGTCACCACAAGGCTGGCCGGCAGGTCGTCGGAAGCATGTTCGGCATAGGTGCGCGTGAGCTTTGTGTCGTCGGGCAAGTGAGTGCCGAGCATGCGGCCCCAGGCGTCGTAACTGAACGTGGTGGCGTTGCGGCGCTCGTCCTTTTCTTCGAGCGTTCGCCCCAGGCCGTCGTAGCGGTAACTGCGCTCGCCGAGCAACTCGCCCAGCGCGTTCAGGCGTTTGTGAAGCACCGGTTTGTTGAACAGGTTCAGCCAGGTTTCGGTCCGGGCACTGATCGCGCGCGCTTTTTGGGTGAGCTTGGCTTTTCTGCCGTGCTGTAAAACCACCACCGTGCGCGTCTTCAAACGGCCGCCTTCGCGCCAGGTGCGACGGATGGGGCCTTGGTGGGCGGGTGTGCCGATGGGGTCAAGTTCGTTGTGCTCTTCAACACCATCCGGGCCTATGGTGCAGCACTGCTCGCCCCAGTCATCGTATTGGAAGCGGGTCGTCAGGGTCAGCGATTTGCTGCCTTGCAGCCAATCTGTGCTGGTTTCTTCAACACTATTGCCGAGGGCATCATGCTTGATGGCTGATGTTTCGAAGAACATCCCTGGCCGAGCCTCAAGCACATTGTCCCGTTTCTCGACAACAGGCCTGCCCAGGCCGTCCAGTTCGGTCAGCGTGCTTACCCCGCGAGCGTTCCTCACCAGTTGGTTGGCAATGTCGCCGTCGGCCGCGCAGAGGGTATAGGTGTAGTGCCTGCTGGCTTCGTAGGGGGTGCCGGGCGATACCCGCTCAAGGGTGGTACGGCGCAGGACATCGAACTCCCGCTGGGTATCAACGCCGCTTTCATCGCGCTCGAAAAGTGTTCCCCCGAGCAGTAGCGATTGTCGCTGCAGGGTAGATTGCTCTGTGCCGTCATAACCGATCAGGGTTTTGGTGGTTTGCAGCGACGGATGTTGGCTGAGCGGGTCGACCATCGCTTTGAAATGATACTGGGTTGTAGTCTCGAGCTTGTTGCGCTTGACGACCTGCTGATAGCACCGGCCATGCAAAAGGGTGGAGCTGGGCGCGTCGATGTAGCTGTACGTGATGTGCTCCAGTGGTTGCGCTTCGTTGCCCTGTTGCACAAGCGTTTCGCGATGCTCGACCACCCCGGGATTGAGCTTTGTGGCATGACCTGCCAGTGGTGGCAGTGCTCTGTATCGGTAGTGGCGAGTGAGCGTAGGGGCGGTCGCCTTGCCAGTGCTGGCGGGGGTGGTCGTTTTGCTCTTCAGGTGGCGAACAAAACCATTGGCGTCACCTGGGTAGCCATCCTGGGCATCGATACCGTACCAGGTACTGGTTTCGGTCACGCCGTTGGCGAGTTTGCGCAGGGTGACGTTGCCATGGGTGTCGTAGGCTGTCTCGATGGTTTCCATCCGGCTGCGTGTCACGTCATTGGCCTTCGACCAGCGTGTCTGCTCTTTGATGGGCAGTTGCAAGGTGGGCGGTTGCTGGTCGAACGGCACATCCCTGAGGTTATAGGTGGTGAGGGCCTCATGAACGCTGTCGTTCTGCACGGTCCTGGTCGAGGTCAGCAGGTGGAAACGGTTGAAGGTGCGGGTAACGCTGCGCAGGGGCTTGGCATCGGCGTCGCACAGCGTCTCGACGCATTGGTATTGGTAATCACCGGTGTGCTTGTACAGGTTATCCCTGCCATCGTCGGCCCAGGGTACCTGAATGCCGTAGCCCAGGAAGTTTGCTGAGTTTGGGTAGGTGTATTCGCTAAGAAACGAGGGTTGCCCGAAGCCGGGTTCGACGGTGTGGCGGGTAACACGGGGCAAAGGGTCGCGACGGCTGCCTGCGGGGAACAGATGGCCGCCGTCGCGGTATTGCAGGTACTCGCGCACACCGGTCGGCGTCTCGATCTTCTCAAGGCACAGATGGCCCAACACTTCCCGGTATTCCAGGCGCCAGCTGGCCTGCTCCGGGGTTGGCAGCACAATGGACTTCACCCAATCGCTGTTGATCAGGTTCATCACATAACGGGCGACGGGCTGGCCATCACCCCCGTCATAGGGCCGCTCGCGAAGCTCTATGCGGCCGTTTGCACGCTCAACTTCCAACACGATCTGCCCACGGCCGTCTGTGATCGAGCTGAGCATCATGTAGGCAGCGTTGAATGGTTTGTATGCGAGGCTGAGCTTGTGCCCGGTGGGTGAATACACCTCGACGGGCAGGGCAATACGGCCAAGCAAGCTGCCCATCACTTCGAGGATTTCCACCATGCCCGAGCGGTGGACAACGCGATAACGCGCATTGCCGCCAGGCCCGGCGGGCTCGCGATAAAGATGGAAGTGAGGCAGTTTTTGTTCGGGCATGTGCAGGCGATCGCCAGAAGTGCCCGTAACTTTGAATGTTTCCCCGGTATGGGTGGTGATCACTTGGTTATGTTCGGTGAATTGTGTCAGTGACAGGTTCCAGCCTTTGCCCCACCCCGAGTCGATGATGTTAAGTGGGTTGAAAGTTAACTTTAGCGGCACGTCTGGGCCTTGTAGGTAGTTGGCCCCTAGCTCCGGCAATGCAATGGATAAAGTGTATTGCCCGGTGCGGGTGTCTACCCCGCTTTCCATAAAGCTCATGAAGTTAAGCGCGTTGGAGTGTAATGAAGATTCCGTGCTCATGGTGGAGGTTCTCGCTTTACACGTGGAGGTAGTGGGGCGCATGCCCGGGCTATTTGGGCAGACATTAATCAAAGTAGGCCTCGTTGGCACCTAGCATTTTTGTCAGGTGTGTAGGCTTTGGCGGAGTGTTATATCTGGCGGCAGCTCCCATGAGTGGTTATTTGCCGCAGAGGACACTTTCATGAATACGCCAGACATGCCTGAGGTCGCGCACCTCGACGAGAGGACAAACTCGGTTGACCTGGATGCGCTGGCGTCAGGCCCACTGGATACCTGGATAACCTACAGCGGTATCAAGTTAGGTGACTTCTTGAATATCAATTGGCGTGGCCTCAGGGAAGATGGCACCGCTGATGACATTGTCTTGGAAGACGTACAGGTGGAAGTACTGGACGCCCAGCAGCGCTGGCGGCTCAGCATAGACTTTTCGCGCATTTCGATGTTGCGAGGCGGTGCAATCTTCTATTCGTTCGGGCTTCTGGATAGTGCTGGCGGCATTGTTGTGGCGGAGTCTAAGCGCAGGCTCTTTTATATCGACCGAACAGCCGATGGTGCGTGGGTCTTGCCGGTCGCACATCTGCAAGATGCGCATGACTTGTTCATTGACGTTGCTCAACTCAAAGACGAGGGCGTGCAACTGGCAACGCCGCCGTATGTCTCCATGGCTGAAGAGGACAAGGTGTTCCTGGTGTGGGAACCCTATTACGACGAATTCACGCCCGGCGGGCCGATCGAACTGCTGCATGAAGTTAGCCGCGCCGACCTCGGTCAGCCGTTGCTTTGGCACCTGGAACGAGGTGATGTCGAAAACTACATGTTTGGTTTCGGGATTTTGCGCTACCGCATCGAATATGCCGATGGCTCAGTGAGCCGTTCGCCTAAGCAACGTTTCGACATCGGCTGGCGCGATTTAAGTGATCCTCCCGCCACGCCTCTGCTGGTGGCACCCAGCATTGCGGGGCATGTAGGCGACACGCTCGACCCCGATAGCGATGCCTATCAGGACGGTATCTGGCTATTGGCCGAACCCTACCCTGACCTGGGCCTGGGCGATTCCCTGATGCTCTATGTAGAAGGCCCGGAAGTGAGCCTGCGCAGCCTGCGAGCGGATATAAGTTCGCTCGACAGCCAGCACCTGGCGTTTCACCTGGACCGTGCGTGGCTGCAGAGCGAGGTCAATCGTGGCAAGCAGATTACCTTCAGCTATGAGTATGGGCGCCCTGGGGGGCAAAAGCGCTCGGAGGTGCTGACCGTGGCCTTGCAGCGCCCCTTGAACCTGCCACTGCCCGTTATCAAGGGGGCCGTGCCGGAATGGGACGATGACCCGCATCAGGGCACTGTCCAGCCGCGTGACCTTAACGGCGGCGCCGAAGTGCGTATTCCGGCGGATGCAGAGTTGGGCGAGGGTGAGTTGCCGGCACCGCAGGTCAGTATGCACTGGGAGGGGCATGGCAGCACGGGCTCGGTCATCGTGCCACAGCCGGTCTCTGGTGACCGGCGCCTGTTCAAGGTCCCGCGAACGGCCATCGCCGCCAACATGGGCAGGCGCCTTGAGGTCTATTACACCGTTGCCCGAACGGGCGAATCGCCCCGCACCTCACAGAAATTCGACCTGAAGGTGGCCGATTACGGCCAGCAGAGCTACCCGCTCATACAGGTGCAGGGGGTTGAGAACGAGCAACTGTCATTGGGCAAAGTCCCGTCTGGCGGAGCGCGGTGCACTTTGGAGGCTTGGCCATTCATGGCAGAAGGACACCAGCTGGTTATCAAAGCCGAAGGCGAGCCGAAAAGCCGTAAAAGTGACGGGCATACTCTGCGCCCGGCCTTGCCCGGGGTGAGTGATGACGAGTATTACGATGGCCTTGTCGAAGCCCATTTGCCCAAGGCATTCCTTCAAAGGTTGCAACTGAACAGAAAGTTCAGGCTGACGGTGTCTGCCAGTTTTGATGATGGCGAAACCTGGCGGGACTTTCGTTCCGTCGATATCGAACTGATTGCTTGAAACTCAATTCTCGCGCGAGGTGGATCATGTCGACTAACTCCAAGGCGGCGTTGTTGAACTGGTTGAAGACCGGTGATTGTCTGTTGGGCAACGACTCCGTTTTTGCAATTGATAAAGCCAAGGCTGACAGGCTGCTGACACAAGAATATATAAGGCGTTTCAAGACCAGCTCGTACCTGGCGCCGGTGAATGGAGAAACGGATCCGGACAACGGCTATAAAGTTTTTATGCAGAATTTTATTCTGGATCATCCTCGGCTGTCTTTCGACAATGCCAGTATCACCAGTTCACGCGCTAGCTTACGCATGAGAATTTTAGGGGGGGATCAGGTAGGGCTGAAACAGGTAGGCGCCAACTGGTACCCCCAGCGTATTGATCGGATCGAACCTTTGGTAGGGCCGGAGTTACGTTTGAACCTGCAGTTGAGTGATGTGCCGGGGTATGTCGATGACGGCGGCTCGATCACACTGGATCTGCGCAACAGTGACGATTTTGTAATGACGTTTTCTGATTCCAGGCGCATCCGTGAGCTGGGCGGCGACTTTTTTAAAGAACAGTTCCAAAAGTTACCCGATGAAAAACGCATCTGGTCGCTGGGGCGTGTGGAGCATGGTGATGATGATGTAATGCGGCCACAGTCTTTCAACTTGTACACCCAGCGTAATCCTTCAAGTGCGAGTTCGCCGATGGCGATCGATGACGACCCTGATGTGGATGGGGCGGTGCTCGGCTGCGTGCGCATGATTGCAAGTACGGGTGGCCAGTCGGCCATCCCCGGGCCGGACTATCGATACCTGATTCCTGAGGGTAGCGAAGGCTATTCCGCGACCGTTTTGTTTGAACGGAATCGTGTGATCCTGGCTACGCTGCTGCGGCAACTGCCACGTCAGTACTTCAAAGAGGTTGAATTCAACATCAAACAGGATGATCAACGGGGGCTTACGGTTACTGCCACTGCTGGATGGTTGGAGTTCCCGCCCACTCGGCACAGCGGCAGCTTGACTCGGCGCGACGGTGCTAGACATGTTCAATGTGAGGCAGATGTTGAGGTGACTGCAACGCGTATTGCCTTGAGGGATGTGCTGCAGCTTCAAGTGTCAGGTGATCGTATTGCATTCAGTATGACGGGGTCGACGCAAGTACGAAACCAAGTCTTGCGATATGAGGAGGTGAGTTATGCTCCTGGCCCTTACATGAACCCTGGCGCTGTCGAGGGTGGCTGGCTGTACGAAGCCAATCTGGACTTCAGCGCAGATTGGACATTGACTGAAGCTCAAGGCGGGCTGTTGGAGCTCAACAACTTTCAACTCACGCTAGACACGGCTGATGCAAACTTCCGGCGTGATGAGGCGTCTCCGCCTGCTGAGGGCCTGGAGAAAGCGTTCGACTTCACTCATTTTTGGTGGGTCTTCGGCGTCCCTTTTGCGGCACTCGATGCGTTAACAAACCAGCCCGCGTTGCTCGCAGTGAGGAGTGCACTCGCAAAGGACCTCACCACAGACTTACAAGTCGATCATGTCATTGCAGAGACCCTCAAGCTCAGCTTTGGCGGTGCAATCATTGGCGCTGATCTGCACCTGCCTCGGGATTTCGCGAGTTTTGGTCGCGTCAATCCACGTCAGACTACGTTTGTTGTTAAGCCACTGGAGAGCGTTGTTCGCCACGGCGGCCAGCTGCAATTATTCACTGAGCCAAAGCAAGAGAACGTCCAATGGTCAGTCGAGTCCGTTGAGGGCTCGGCGGACGACGCAGGTCATTTTGACCGGAACATCGAAGGCTTGTATTTGGCTCCGGATGCTTCCGGCATCCAGGGTGATTTCACGCGCGTACGCCTCACCGCTACTGATCAGGCAACAGGATTCTCAAGTTCAGCCTTGATAACAGTGGTCAAGAACGCACTTAACGTGAGCCCTCTGCTCGAAGTGTGCCAGGTTGGCGATGTAGGGGTCAGCCTTAAGGGTGGCCATGTGGCTGAAGGGGAGTTGAGCTGGCAAATTCTGGGTTCCCAGGCTCATGGCACGCTGGCTCATGAAACAGGTGCTGCCAACACTTACATTCCTGGCGAGCCCCCGCAGGGCAGGACATTTGTGGTTGAGGAGGTAGAGGTCGGCTTCAGTACCGGTGATCGCCGTACCGTGTGCCTGATCACAACTAGTAAGCGTAACCCTCCCACCACAGTGATCATGCCAAAGCTCGATGTGAAGTTGGGCAGGGCATGGCTGCTGCTACATGGCGGCGGTGCTGCTTTGCCGGGTGAACTGACAGTGGTCCATGGCCCAGGCCAGATCGTCAAAGACGAAGATGGCAATCCCTACTATCAAGCCGTTCCTTCAGATGCTCCGTTCAGTGTGGTCCGGTGCAACTTGCAGACGGAGGCGGAGATTGAGTTCCCGCCAGGTTCGGGGAACATGATCCCCATCCCCCTCAATTATGACGGCTTCATTGTATTGCCGCTGCCCTTGGTTGAGCACCCGGGGGCCTATGAAACGCTCGAGCGGGCCGCAAGGCGTCTCACACGCAGATAGCTGAACGACGTTCAAACACACGAATGCCTTACAGCACATAAGTTGAACAGGGCCATATCATGTCTAGTAACTATCTGTCAGTCATCCTGGCATGGATGAAGCAACACCCCAGCCATATGAACTGGGACCTTACGTTTGCCATGCGTCCCGAGCAGGCCAACGACCTGGTGGAACTGGCGCACTACAGCCGCGAGAGCAGCGCGCTGGGCGATATCGAAGGCGAGATTGCGGTGCCGGGTAGCGGTGTGACGCACGTACTGACTGGCTACCGCATGGGGCCGCCACTGCTAGGTGAAATGGAGGCGGCGTATGCATCGCCCAAAGTGCGGCAAAGCATCGCACTGGAAGGCGGGACGCACTTTGTCATGGACAATGTCGACGGCCTTCTAGGCGTGGCGATGCACGACCTGCTGGATCCGTTGCAGGTCAAGCAAGAGCTGGCCTTGACAGCCAGCTCGCAGGGAGTACATGCCGACTTGAAAGAAGGCGTGGAGACCGAGCTTGACCTGGGTGGCGGTTTGCCCCAGCGGCTGGCTGCCGGGGTTTTTTTCAAAGACTTCGTCAGCGGGCTGGACATCGCCCGGCGAGTCTATCCGCTGGTGGACTTCCAGGCGCTGGCGGGCGATCCATACCTGCAGGTGCGTGACAGTGCGGTACGTACGCATGTCAGCAAAGTAGACGGTAAAGCTGCGATGGTGGTGTTCGCAGGCGTGGAAAATGGCCCGTTGGGCAGCTTCCCTACCGAGCAGAACAATTACCCTTTCCTGCTGCCGGATGATCTGGCGCAACCGGTCACTTCCACCCTGCTGTTGTCTTCGCGCTTGTTGCACAGGGCTGCCTACGCTAAAGGGCTTGAGCAGATGCTCGAAGGTGGGGCGTTCGAGCCGCACCTGGATGCGGATAACACGCTGCAACGCATGGACGCCAAGGCCGGCCAGTTGCGTGTTCACCCCAGTGTATATGAGAGCAGCGATTACCAATTCCAGTGCGACGGGTTCGTTGTTCCGGTGGGCGGAGGGGCGCCTCTGGACGCCGAAGACAGCACGCGGTCCCTTGGCCTGCATGGGCAGGCGTGCTGCTGCTGTCAATGTACCCCCGCCGAGGAGAGTGCCCGGGAACAGCCACCCCAAGGCGTTTTCCAGTCGCCGCTGAGCATTGAATTCGACCACGATGAAGTGCGTCAGCATTGGCAGTCATTCTGCACCTTGACACTGCGTTACCGGCGCAAGCGCGAAACCAACTGGCAGACCCACACGGCGACCTTCCAGTTCGACCTGCGCACAGTGTTCCACCTGGACAAACCTGCAACACCAGAGGAAGAGGCCGGGTGCATGCTGTTGGGCCATGTGCTGTGGCCTTGGCAGCAGGCAGCCGAGGTAACACCCGTCAATGGCCTGCCAGGCGGCGTGTCGGCGGAGGAAAAACGTGAGATCAGCGCGTTCGTCGCGTTCGTCATCAAGCAGGCCGTGCTGGAAGGCCTGGCCAAAAAACTGACGGCGATGGTGCCGGAGCAGGTGAGCAACGGCGTGACATTGGCCCCTGATCATCGGTTCGTCCCTTTCCATTTTGAGTTACCCGATGGCATGGCGTTGTTCGCCAACCAGAACAGCGCTGCATTCTTCCGCGTCGTCGACCCACCCGTAGTGCTTGCGCCCGGCAAGCGCCATACCTTTACCGTCGAACCCGAGCGAGAGGGGCTGCTCTGGAGCCTTGAGGCGTTGCCCGGTGCCCAGGGTGACATTGGGCGGATCGACGCTCAGGGTGAATACCGCGCACCGCCAGCGCATGCAATGGGTGGGCAGCAGGTTCGCGCGCGGGTCCTCGCCACGGACCCGTTCACCGGCCAGCGCAGCATGAGCAGGGTTACGGTGTTGCTCGCTGCATTGACCGTCAACCCCTTGATTCGCGTGTGTTACATCGAAGATCAGTTGACCCTCACGGCTGGCACGCTGGGTGGGGATTTGAAGTGGTCGGTGCTCGACCCCGACGCAGAGGGACGGGGTTGGGTGCAGCCCAGCGAAGATGGCAAGCGGTGCATTTACACCGCAGGTGGCCTCGTAGATGCCAACCAGACCTACGTGCTTGACCAGATCAAAGTAGAGGACGCCCAGGCGGGTGAGTCTCGCTTGATTCATGTGCTGGTGCGCCAGCGCAGGCCGGAGCTCATCCTTGAGATTGCCCGTGCGTTACCCAATGGCGCCTTGCAGTTGCAGGTGCGGTTGAGCGGGAATGTCATACCCGGTGTGGAACTGACCCTGCCGATTGAGGGTACCGGCGAGATCGATGCAAGTGGCGTCTTCACGCCTCCTGACCCTGACGCCGGTACGCCTTTCGCGCTAATCCTGGCCAAGTTGGCGATACCAGATTTCAACCTCATTTTCGAAGGCCACCTGATCCTGCCGCTGCCTTTGTCGCTGTACTTCGATGCCACGCGCCGCGCCGCCAACCCGGCGGGCCTGCGCGTGGGCACAACACAGTCCTTTGGAGGGTAATGCCATGTCCAATTCAATGGGAAAGTTGCTGGAACGCATGCGGCAGGGTTCAGTCACGCTGGGGTGGGGGGCCGTTGCCGCTTACAGCCGCGACCGGCTCAACCGTTTGCTGGAGCAGCAGTACCTGGGCCGCCTCGAGAAAAATGCCTACCTTCCCCCGTGCGATCTCACGCTGATGAGGGCACCTTCGCCCACCACCTGGGAATTGCGTGGCGTCGAGTTCGGTTCACCGCTGTTGTCGTTTACTAATGCATCGGTCAGTGATTCCAAAGCCAAAGTAGTGCTGAACCTCGTCAAAGGTACGGTATCCACTAATGGTCAGAGGATCAGCAACTACGAGATTACCGAGGCATTGGGTTTGTGGGTGGAAATGGAGATCGACCTCGAAACGGTTCGCGGTGAAGTCGACCCTTATGGCCAGGTGACGCTGAACCTCACCAAGGGAGCGAAGTTCGCAAGCAACCTGTTCGAGGATGTGCCTGAGCTAAACCAGCTTCTGGCCAAGGAACTGGGGGCTTGGATGAACACGGCCCCAACGCGCTGCGCTTTGTTCGTTCTGGGTACGGTGGATTTTGCTGGATACGAAGCGTTGACGCCCAAGGATTTCATCTTGCGCACCCAGGCCGCGCCTGGGGCAATGGTTCGCGGGGCGGATAACTATGGCGATGGTGCGGTGTTGGTGTTCATGCAGCTGCGTGACAACACGCTGCGTGGCCAGTCACCTGATGACACTTACCTGTACCTCCTACCCGACGGTGACTATTCGGCGACATTGGTACTGAACAAGGACATGCTCAGCCATGCCTCCGATGATGGCCTGGAGCTTCTTGCGCGCCTGCTGTTTCCAGAACTCAATGCCTTTGTCAAGAAGGCGGACCACACGCCATTTGATCGGGCAATTTTTGGCAACATCGACCCATTGCTAACCAGCCTGACGGTAAAACCCGCACAAGGTGCCGTGGTGCTTGCCGGCAAACAGCAACAGTTCACACTACACGATGGTATCGACCAGCAACTTAAAGACAACATCACATGGACCGTGGAGAACCCGCAAAGCCATACCCGCGCCGGCCACGGCACCATCAATGCCCAAGGCCTTTATACGGCCCCTGCTCAATCTGAAATTGGGCAAGACATTTTGTCTGTCGTCATCAAGGCCGAGTATACGAAGGGGAAGGACATCTATAGCGCTGCGGCCCGGTTACTGGTTAAGTCCGAAGCTGTGCTGGTGATGTCATCAAGCATTGCATTGCCTCTTGATGGGCAAACGCCATGGGTCGATTTGTGGAACGCCGGTGAAGGCTCTGTGGCCTGGGAACTGCTGGAACCTCAGCTGGGCGAGCTGGCGACGTTGGGCGACAGGTCGGCGCGGTTTGTGCCCTCTCTCAAGGCGCCCAAGCGGGTGGTGAGCGTACAGGAAGTCCAGGCGATGGCCGGCGAGCAGCGCCAGGCTGCGCTGGTCATGGTCCACAACCAGCCGCTGGTGGCACTCGACCCACCCTTCGTGGCCAAACTCGCCTACAGCAGCAATACCCAGCTGTCCGACGTCAACCGCATCATGCCTAACGCACCCAGGCGCTGGCGGATGCTGGCTGGGGCAGGCAGCGTGACGCCGTCGGGCCAGTTCACGGCGTCGACGCCACACAAACCGCAAAGCAATGTGGTGGCCTGTGAAGTGGTGACCAACGGTGTGGTGTTCGCAGCAGGTTACAGCGTGCTGAAAGAGACTGCAGTGCAGGCGCAGGCCAGTTGGAAGTCGCTGCAACTGTTCACCATCACCGTCGGCAAGAGCAACCAGGGCACACGCGGGATGATCGACTCCAACGGCTATCAGCAGCTGGAGGTGGAAGTTACCGTGCAAACGCAACAGGTGGATGGCAAGGATTACAAGCTCAGCCCGGCAGAAATTGCTTCGATGACCCTGTTTGATCGGTCTGGGCAAAAGATCATCAGCCTGTGCGGCAGTGAAGAAGGCATTGGCTCTTTTTACGGAAATGTCTGGCGCACCAGCTTGAAAAGAAACATCTTTTTGCTGGGTAACGAAACCAGCCCCGTGGCTGACGAGGCAGCAGCGCAGCCGGTAATTGAACGGGCACCGGAAGACCGCACCATCAGGCAGATCTTCTACCTGCAGCGGCGTGGTACATCCAGTTCGCAGGTGTTTTACGCGGGCTTTCAGGCCGCGAATGGCGAGTGGTTCTACTCCAATGACACTTCACACAACAATGCCACCATCGAAGTTCAGGTGCGTACACCGGAGCCATACAAAACTAGCGACTACACCTTCATTCGCAAGCGCGTGGCGGGCGGGGGGGGGGACTTGGGCGGGGCGGATCCGGAGCACGAAGATTTTGACCTGCACCCGGTCACCGACGATTACTGGATGCTGGATTACAAGGCGGGAACGTTCTATACCGCCGAGTTTGTAAAGGCTCGGCAAAGTGACAATGAGCGCGACGTCAATACTTCAATGGTTCGCTGGGAAAGCAGCGCGGGTAATGAACTGTTCCACAGCTACACGGGGTATTTATTCCAGAACCAGGGGATGACGGAGCCGGAGAAAGTGTCCTTCGATGGTGGCATGGCACAGGTGTTGGGGCGAACGGACTTCGAGCGGGAAGTGACAACGCAATATGAGGCCGGCTTGCTGGTGATTGCCAATTTCCGCAATTGGAATCGCGAATTGAGAGATGCACGTGACCTTGATGCATTTAAAAAGATGTCCGAGCCGTTGCGTGTGCAGTTACGTGACGCACGGGGCAATGTGCACGTGATTCAAATTGATTATCTGTCACCCGACACCATTGGTGACCGGAATGTGCTGGTACACAGTGTGCCTACGCGTACATATGCAGAAGGCAGTACGACGATTCGCCTGACTGACCGAAACCCAGGAGGCTTGTGATGAACATTAACGCTAAAATGGTACAGATGCTGTTTGCTGGCCTCCTTGTTAGCGGCTGTGTTGGGCAAACAGTGCAGGAAAGCGGAACGCAGGCTGCAGCAAGGATAATGTTTGCGCAAAAGATGGATGGCCCGCAACAACCGGGCGGCAAACAGTGTTCTGTGACAGTGCCGGCTGCAGGGGAGTCCAAGGATTTCAAGATGGACGGATGTGGCAACGACGTGGTGACATTCGTTAAATTCGATAACGTTCCCTCCAGTACCGTTGTGAAGTTGGTCTCTGAGCGTTCATGTTGGGAGAACGGGGATTGGTGGTTTAATGTTCGCGCTATCAAGCATCCTACCTCTTCGCTTTGGTTTGATATTCGTGACCTCAAGGGCGCTTACAATACGATTATCGTGCCGGGTGTCATGAGGACGACGGGCCATTATGATCACGGAAATATTGAAGGGAAGTTGTCCTGTGCGCGTATTTACGCACCTGCGGAATGAATGATAAATTTTTAATAGGTCTTGGGGCTACTTAAGATGAGCGCATCAACTTCTGTTCATTCCAATGCTTTTAATTTTTCGTCTTACATCGAATCAGGTGTCGACTCGCGCACAGGCCAATACACCGTATCCATCAAGTTGCCAGAGTTGAAGGGTAATGACTTGCAAGGGCCGGACTTCAACCTGGGGTTGTTCTACAGCCCCTTGAACGTTGAAGACTCGGGTTTTGGCAAGGGCTGGAACCTGCAACTCACCCAAGTGCGCAACAATATAGTGACGTTGAGCAGCGGCGAAACGTACAAGATTACCGGTGAGTCGACTGTCACCGGCCGTCTGCAAATGAGCGAGCAGAAACTCAGGCAGTTCGACCTGTACCGTGAAGCGCCAGGCCAGAGTGGTACTACGCGTTACCGCGTTGAACACCGCTCCGGGCTGGTGGAGGTGCTGGAGACCATGGGGCCTCTGCAGGCACAGGTGGCACTGCCCATCGAGCTGCACTCGCCCCTTGGGCACGTGCTCTACCTGGACTACGAGCCCACGTTAGGCAGCCATATGCGCTTGCGTTCTGTCAGCGACGATGCTGACGAGATACTCAGCCTGGAGCGGCAAGGCAACAGCCGAGTCGATATTCTCTGTTACCCCTATGGCGGCGATGATGGTGGCCCGCTTGCTCGTTACAGGATGACCCTGAGCCAGAGCGATAACCGAGTCAGCGAGATCATCCTGCCCACCGCCAACCAGGCTCGTTGGCATTTTACCTATCTGGACGTGCGAGGTTTCTTGTGCCTGAACGAGGTCAAGACCCCGTACGGGGGGCGTGAGAGCCTCTTTTATGAGGACTTGGGGCATGCATTTCCGCCGAGCGCCGGGCGTGCCAATCTGCCGCGGGTAACCCGCCATGAAATTTCGCCGCGTTTCGACCAACCGATGATGACGGTGAAGTATGAATACCCCGGCTTGAGTAATTTCATCGGCGGCGGCAGTACTGTCCCTTGGGATGATGAAGGGCTGGATAATCTCTACAAGGTGGAGAAGGGGTATACCTACCAGACGCGCGAGATACAAGGGCCGAACAACGATCGGACGATCACGCGCACGTTCAATCGTTTTCACCTGCTGGTGGCTCAACAGACCACTCAAGGCGAGAATCAGCTGGATGTCACCACTACCTACGGTGAAATTGATGGCTCTTTCGAGCAGCAACCGCCCACCTTCCAGCTCCCGGTCGAGGTAACCAGCCGTTGGACCGGGCCCTTCCAGGAGCCCGGCAAGCCGCCAGTGGTAAGGCAGCGGTTGGAAAAGCAGGTCACCACCTACGATACCCAGGGTAATGTGCTGACCCGCCTGGAACCCAGCCAGGTGCTTGAAACCAATGTCTGGTACAGCGCCGAGGAGGAGGGCGAGCCACACGGTTTCGTGCGCCATTTGAAATCCCGAACCGTGCGGCCCGCCCCCAATGGGCAAGGGGCGGCGCCAACCCTCACCCAGCTCTACGAATACAAGGAGCTGGCACCGTTGGGCAGCTACTTGAAGAAACCATGGCGGCTGGTGGAAAGTGAGTGCCTGTTCGAGGCAGGCGGTCAGTCAGATGATTTCTTCGAAAAAATCAGTTTCGAATACTATGACGCGTTAACCGCACCCACTTACCAATACGGGCGAGCCAGTACCAGAACCGTGAGTTACCACGGTTCCGAGGATTACGATACGGTCACCCGTTACGCCTACAGTACACCCGAAGAGAAGGCCGTGCTGCAGACCATCGAGACGCTCGAGGGTTTCGATGGGCAAATCAAAGTCATCACCCTGGAGCACGACCTGCAGACCGGTGAGACGGTGCTCAACCGTGACGACAACAACGTCGAGATTCGTTACGAATTTGACGCGCTGCGCAGAGTCACGCGTGAGACCGTTGCGCCGGGCACCGACTTCGAGGCGTACCGGGAGTACAAGTACTACCTCTGCGCTTATGACAATGAACAGGCCCAGCAGTGGGCATACGACGTCAAGGGGGTCGAGACCAGCACATACTTCGACGGGCTCAGCCGGGCAATTCTGGAAACACGTGAAGACCATGACAGCAAGACCTTCGCGGGGGGCTCGCGGCCGATCTACCGTGCGAAATACGATGAACTGGGCCAGTTGAGCGAGGAAACCGAAATCGACTGGCTGGGTGACCAACTGCTGGAGTTGACCAGCACTTACGCCTACGACGATTGGGGGCAGCGGCGGTCTGTCACGGGCCCTGATGGAGTGACTGAGGTCGAGGAAGTCAGCCAGGTGCAGAGCCCTGAGGGCCCGGTTCAGCACAACTGGCGTGAACGTGATGGAATACGGCTAAGCGGTATCACGCAGACGTGGCACAACCTGTTTGAACAGCCAGAGAAAATCGAGCGTTTTGCCCTGGATGGAACGACCAGCATCAGTGTCCAGGTCAATAGCTACGACGGGCTTGGACGGCTTGGCAAGGAGGCCAAGGGCAGCGGCAGCGGCCAACGGATCGATGAGTATGTGTATGACGTCTTCGACCGTCTGATAGTCCACACATTGGCTGACCGTAATAATCGAGTTTATCGCACGTACGCTCAGCACAGCCGCAACGACCTGCCGATCAGCATCAAGGTGGGCACTACCGAAGTGAATGCCAAGTTGTTGGGCGAGCAGGCATTCGATGGCCTGGAGCGGCGAATCAGCGCCACGACCGGTGGGCGCCTGCAGGCATTCGACTACGACCCGGGTGAGCGGCAGCCGCGCTGGGTGACGGCGCCGGATGGCAGGTCGAATACAACTACGTCCCCGTACTGGGCGAGGAGCCTACAAAACGTGTGCTCAGCGGAAAGTCCGCTTCTTTCGTATACGACCCCAAGAATGCCAAGCTGACCCATTGTGAAGAGCCAGGGGACGCCAGAGACCCCGGGCATAGCATGGACCGCACCTATTTCCTCAGTAACGGCGAGGTCAAGACCGAAACGCGTGTTCTGGAGGGTGAAACCTTCAGCATGACCTATGACTACAGCTATCGTCGGCGGATACGCGCTTATCTGGACGTGCAGGGTCAGAGCCAGGTCTATGAGTACGACGATTTTGGGCGCTTGGAAACAACCACACTGAGTAAATCAGTGCCCACCACTTCCCGTTACCGAGTGCGCCGCAGGCCGCGGGCTGATCAGATACTCTTGGCGGCATCGTTCACCTATGACGACCTTGGGCGTATGGCAAGTACCACCACCCAGGATGTCACTACCGGTCAGCAATTGACTACATGGCTTGCATACGACGAGTTCGACCGGGAAACGCTGCGCACCTTTGACTTCGGCGACACCCTGCAAACGCTGGAGCAAGTCTATGACGAGTTCGATTGCCTGAAGGACCGCATATTGAAAGAACGCCCCAAGGGTGCAGGCGAAGAGGATGCCACGTTACTGCGCCATGAAAAGTATTCGTACGACCGGCGCGGTCGGCTGCAGCGTTATGACTGCACCGGCCCTGAGGCGCCTGTCGATCCTTCCGGCAATGTCATTGAGTGGCAGACGTTCGGTTTCGATGGCTTGGACAACATCATCTCGGTCATAACCAAGAGCCCAGGTGGAACACCGCAGCGGACATCATACGAGTTCAATAATGTGGACCCGGCGCAATTGAGCAAGATCGTTCCGCCGGCCCCGCAACCGGCTATAGAGTTGCATTATGACCTCAATGGCAACCTGATCAGCGATGAGCAGGCACGCGTACTGGTGTATGACGAGCTCAACCGCCTGATCAGTGTCGAAACCCAGCAGGGCGAGGCCTGTCGTTACCACTACGACCCTGAAAACATCCTGTCGGGTACCACACAGGCCTAGCCTGGTTATCCAGGTGAAACCAGGCCGGCCAAAGGGGCCGGCCTTTTAGCCCGCTAGCGGTAGCGGATGGTGAAGTTCAATGCGCCCTTGGCCAAGCCAGCACGCAGGTTGCTGTTCGGCTCTGTCTGGTAGAAGCGCGCTTCAAAGTTCAAGGGCATGGTGCCGTCCTGCACCGGCCGCAGCTCAACTTCGGTGTTCAATGGCATTGGCTGGCCATTGTGAAGCATCTGGATTCCCACCCCTCGGGCGTCGGAATCGCCGGTCAGGCTGAACACATGCTCACCCGCAGGCCCAATGGGTTGTGAGCCATCTCGTCCCTCTAGCTCGATGGTCGCGAGTGTTTCGTTGCCCGGGTCGGGGTCGACCTGGCAACTGCTCAGGCGAATCTGGAATGGTGTAGCGGTGGTGGTGAAACCGGGGCCGGTAAAGTCGCTGGTGCTCCATTCACCGAGTTTCACCGGGTTGGCACTCACCGCGTCACCGAGAACCTCGCACTGGCTCTGAATGATCGTTGCCCTGAGGGTGTACTCCATAACCTGGCCCATGCCATTGAAGTCGAGATGGCCGGTAAGCAGTTGGCCATCAAGCTGGTGGACGCCGGGTGCCAGATCGCCGGTTTTCACCAAGGTAACGTCATGATTGAAACTGAGCAGCGCAACGCCAATTAACACCGTGTTGTCGTAATAGGCCGAGAACGGAACCAGCGGTGGATTACGGCCAATCGGAATCCACTGCTCGGCAACCCCATGAAATGGCTGACGCACCCTGACAATCACTCCCAAACCAGGAATGTTTGTTCTGAGAACGTGCCCGTCCATGTTTTCGCCATTAATGGGAGCCATGGGGGGGTGGACGCCGCGGGTTGCTCTCATGTCGAAGTTCATTCGCAGACCGTAGCTGAAACACCTGAGGCTCAAGTTGTTCTGATCGAAGGTTTGCTCGTGGAAGTTAGCCGGGCCAATCAGTGTTCCGACCCGCGCGTCCCGTGGAACGTACAGCGTGCCCATGTCGCGGACGAATACTTTGAGCAAATTGCTTTTGAGCGGGCGGAACTCGCACCGGGCTTCCGAGTTTGCCATGGCTTCGGCGGCCGGCCATGCCATGGCGGCCAGCAATGCAAGGCGCAGGGTGGTTTTGATGTTTTTCATAGATGTCCTGAGCGCTTAGCACGGCTAAATGCGAAACCGTGCTGCGAGATTGGTCGCTAGATACAGGTCAGAGTTTGCAAGCGATAGCCGTCAACGGGAGGCGTGGTTTCGGGGTCGATGGCGAGTTGGCAGCTATTGTCTGGCCCTTCGCCCCAACTCACCTGCAACGGGCTGTCGGAGTTCTGATGCGTGAGCATTACCTGGCCGGCCTGGCCTACCATTCCGAGGAGTTCGCCATGATGATCTTTTACCTGGGCTCCGAAGGGCAGTGGCTGGCTACTGGCGTCGTGCAGGGTCAGGACCATCCGCGAGACCTGGCGTGCTTCGAAGCGGCTTTTCACGATTGCGCCTCGGCGCGGTACCACCTGTGCTGCGCCGTTTTCGATCTCAACGTCGGGCCCTAGGCGGTCGATATCCAGCACTACTGCGTTGGTCCTATAAGGTTGCAGGTAGGGCAGCAGCGCAAACCCACGTTCATTGGTGCGCGTGGCGGGTGCGTTGTGCAGGCCGACATCGGCCACTCCAGGCACTTCGATCAGGGCCGCAGTATCGCCCAGGTAAGGGCCGAACTCGACGCCGTCGGCATGTACCAGTACGGCTCCACTGGCATTCAACGACAGATTGCGATAGTCCTCAGCTTCGGTAAAACCACCTGCCAGCGTTGCAAAGGGGGCCTGGTAGCCAAGCGATAGTGCCGCAGTCCGGCGATTGCTTTCGTCTTCGCTCAGGCTGGCGCTGTAGCTCAGCGCTCGTTCGGGGATGCCGCCACCGAGGGAGGCGCGTTGAGCAAGGCCGCGGGCATTGTGTTGCAGATCGAAGGTGGCATTGGCGCGGTGACCGAACTGCAACGGCAACGATACGCTCAAGCCGAATTGACGATCACTGCCATACCGTTCGGTCAACGACTGAGACGCGAACAGGTTGTAGTTTATCCCGCGGTGTTGAGTGCTGAAGTTGAACTGGTATTGGCGCTGGGTATCGCTGCGCTGCCAATAATCCTGCTGAGACAGGGTGAGGGTCAGCGAGCTGTTCTTGCCCATGCTCTGGTGGACCGAGGCCTCCAGGCGGCTGCGGCTGCTACCCGCGTACGCAGATGGCTGGCTGCGCTGGCGTACGGCTTCATCGAAGTCGCGGTAACCTTGGGTCGAATACCGGTAACCGGCAAATCGCAGGTTGGTCTGGCTGGTGAAAGCTTTACCGTACTTCAGCGCATAACTCGTACCCTGTACGTCACGTTCATGCAGGGTGTTCACTTCGCTGAGCGATTGCGTCAAATCAAAAGCCAAGGCGCCCAGGCTACCTAGGTCTTTACTGATCCCCAGGCTGCCCGCACGGTAGTAGTCGCTGGCCATCAACCCGCCGTAGAGGGTCGTGTTCCAATGGCTGCCCATGGCCAGCGTGCCTTGCCAGACCAAGGGGGTGTCTAAATCACCGGCAGGGTTATAGCGCCCCACCGTCGCACTGTAACGCCAGACACCCGGCCTCAGCAGGTTGCTGATGGTCGAAAAGGGCTGAATGAAGCGCCGGACCTGGCCGTCGGACTCGGTCAGGACGATTTCCAGTTCGCCGCTGCCCGAAGTGCTGAGGTCGTCAATGGCGTAAGGGCCAGCGCTGACATACGTGGAATAGATTGAATAGCCGTTCTGCCAGACTTCAAGCTTCGCTCGGCTTTGCGCGACCCCACGGATCACAGGGGCGTAGCCCCGCTGACTATCGCCGAGCATGCTCATGTCCGAGGCTACGCGTATGCCGGAGATGGGGATGCCACGGAAAATGTCGCTGTCGGTGAACGTTTCCCCGAGTGTGAAGTTGGCGCGGGTACCGGGAATATCCCGTTGCGCGTAAGTCTGGACCCTGGTCCATTCACGGTTACCCTGTTGGCCCTGACGCCAGGACTGCGTGCTACGCAAGCGCCATTCGCCAAGGTTGATGCCGCTGTTCAGGTGCAGGTCGTCACTGTTGTAATTGCCTGTGTAGCGGCTGCGACCTTGCAGGGTGGAGGCTTGATAACTGACGAACGCAGCGTTGATACCGCTGTCCCAGCGTGCGGGGTCGACCTGGCTGCTAACGTCTCGGCGCATGGCAATTTGCGGAATCGAAATAGCCACCAGCAATTCGCTGGCCTTGAAGTCGATTTGCGCGCCTGGGACAACGGCCTTCAGGTCCAGGCAGGTGTGATGCTGATCTTCGAGGTTGGTCAGCGCATCAAGTCTCAAACCCCATTCACCCAACAACTTGGCTGGAAGGCAAGGCAGCAGTTCACCCTCGGAAGTTGGCTGGAAATCCAGTTCGTGCTCGCCCTGTGGTTCAAGATTGACGCGCACGCTCACCCGGTAGTGGCCAGGTGCAAGGTCTTGGTCGCTGGTCAACATACCCAGTGACCAGGCGCCGACGTCTTCGGACTGGCCTGGCACCTGGCGGAGAAAGCCGCTCTGGAAACCGGGCTCCGCTTTGACAGTAGGTACCAGCAACAGTGCCGAGCTGCCCAGTAGGCACAGCAACGCGCCGCGCTGATGGCGTGACGCACGCCAGCGTGAAAAGGGGAGGAACATGATGACGATTCCTTGCGACTTGCGTGAGGGCTGGCTCTAGTTGGGCAGGTGGATCGGCAGCGTCTGGGGCTCGGTATAACCGCCGAAGTCATTGATGACGGAAAACTGTGCCTGCAAGCCTGGAGCGGGCTTGATACCCGTGAGTGGGTAGGCATGTTCGGCGAAGGGCTCCAGCATGTCGGTGTTGTTCAAAGCCTGCTGCTGTCCCTGGCCGCTGACCTCCAGTCGAACAAAGGTGATGTGAAACGGCGATGGGTTGCGAACCAACAAATGGTGGATGCCGTTTTTCTCGCTCAACGAGAACACCAGAGACTTCAATTGGCCCGTGGGCGTGCCTTTGAGCGCTTGCGGCCGATAGAACAGTTTGATTCGGGTGCGCAGGGCGATATTGAGTTGGTTGCCGGGCTCGGTGCTGGCTTGGGGGATTTCTTGCATGTTGAAAAAGAACAGTGATTCGCGGTCTTTCGGTAGTGTGTGGGGTAAGCCACTTATTTGAATAAGTTGTTCGTTGCCCGCATTGAGTTTGAATAACATGGGTGAGAGGGCGAACGGAACAGCCGTGGTGGTGTCGTCCGCGATGGTATTGATCCAGGTTTGTACCGCGTAGGTACTCTTGGACGGGTTTTTAACAATGACGGATGTACTGCGCTTATCGCCATTGAACACAACGCGGGTGTTATTCAATGTCAAAGCAGCCTGGCTGATGGCAGGGGCGGCGAGCAGGCTTATGGCCAAGGTAATACAAGCGGCAAAACGTAAGTCAGCCGTGAATCTGAGTGGATTGATCATGACGGTTACCCATTGCATCCAGGCGTATCATCAACGCCTGGATGGTTTAGCGAGGTGCGCAAGGCACCGGGTGACACGCGTTGCTTACTTATAAGCAACCGAATAGCGGACGTGAGCCGATGCCGGGCCTGGGGTTACCACCGTTGCAGTGGACCGGTAGTAGGCATCGAACTTCAGGTCGGTGGGCCCAGTTGGGTTGAGTGCATAGTCAACCGACGTGCCACCCGGCGCGATCGATTTGTTGCTGCTGTCGCGGATCGCGATCGAGACACCCGTGGCGGCGCCGACTACAGGATCGACCTTGAAGTAGTCTCCGCTGCCGTCCGCGTCGCCGTTGAAGGTAACATTCGCGTTGTCTTCGGTAACGCCGCAGCTACCTTTATCCGGTACGCGCACGGCAAAAGTGGCACCACGTACTTCAGTGCCGGCGGTGCCACCGAACCTGCCCATCGGGACGTCACCCATTGCAACCCGATTGTCCACGCTACCATCGCCTGGGTTAACAATTTCGATCGGGCATGTTTCAGAAGTGATACTGCCTTCGAAGAATACGGAATTGGCAAAGGCGGAGCTGCCAATCAAGCTGGCGAAAAGACCCAGGGGAAGTGCGATTAATTTGCTTTTCATACTGTGACTCATGGTTAGAGGGATTAGTCATGTTGAGGAAGTTGCACGGAAAGTGCTTGTAACGCCTCGACGCAGATACTAACGACCATGAGCTGTGCAGGCTGTAGGAATAAGCTAATTGGTTGTGGGATTTTTAACGGAGCGCCTTGATGTAAAGCAAGGCGCTGGGGAGGGGCGTTCAGTTTAGTGTGTACTGCCTTTGTTGCCAGTTTGACTCAGTAGCTGCTTTTCCATGTGCCAATCGAATGGCTCGCCCTGTTGCTCAGCTTCATGGCGGCGCTCTTCCAGTTGCTGGTAGAGGTCGAGCTCATCATCGGGCATGAAGTGGAGGCAGTCACCACCGAAGAACCACAACAGATCGCGTGGCACGAGGTGAGCAATTTGCGGATAACGCTGGATCACCTGGCATATCAGGTCCTGGCCGAGGTACTGGCTTTCCAGCGGCTCCTGGGGCAGCAGGGTGAGCAGTTCGTCGAAACGCTCGAGGAACAGGGCGTGGCTTTCTTCCGGCACCTGCTCGGCTTCACCGAGGGCAGCCAGAATGGTGCGCAGGTGTTGCAGCAGTTGCAGGTGATACTCCAGGTGCGGGTTAGCCATGAAAGGGTCCTCGGTGTGGCTGAAAAACGGGGCCGGAGTATACGCTGGCAGGGGCCGCTGTGCGGCCCCTTTTGCGCGACTGTTCAACGCACCTTACCGGATGTGGGCTCCAGCTGCTCCTTATCGAAAGCATCGACGTCGATCACTGCACGCCGAGCCTGTTCGGCGGCATGAAGGCGCTGTGCCTCAGCAGGCTGCAGTACGCCAGCCTCGGCGGCAGCATCGATAGTCGACTGCCCTGCGACCGGTTTTACCTTGCCTTCCTTCAGGGCCTGATGCAGTGCCTTGTGCAAAGGTGCGGCGTCATCCAGCAATTCGCTTGCACGCTGCAGCGCAGCGACCGGATCACCCTCGGCCTGTGGTCGATAACACCCAGCCAGCAGTTCTTCCAGTGCCGGGTCGCCCTTTTGCCGACCAATCAGCTCTGCCACTTCAGCGTCCAGTTCATCGCTGGGGCCGGTGTGGCGGCGGCCGAAGGGGAATACCAGCACGCGCAGGGCGCAGCCGATGAATCGATTGGGGAAGTTGTCGAGCAGCCGGTCGAGCGCCTGCTCGGCCTTGCCCAGGCTCTCTTCCATGGCCCAGCGCAGAAGCGGTTGCATGTGTTCCGGCGAGCCCAGGTCGTGATAGCGCTTGAGTGCCGCGCTTGACAGGTAGAGGTAGCTCAGCACGTCACCCAGGCGGGCACTCAGACGCTCGCGACGCTTCAGTGCACCGCCCAGCAGCATCATCGACAAGTCTGCCAGCAGAGCAAACGCTGCAGCCTGGCGATTCAAGGCACGGAAATAGC
>Ga0105251_10001053_pt1 | contig 24146 bp, 20 predicted proteins | sample KBSS64metaG_FD_80424 | JGI IMG/M metagenome (GOLD analysis project Ga0105251, IMG submission 80424) | Switchgrass rhizosphere microbial communities from Kellogg Biological Station, Michigan, USA - KBS S6-4 metaG | ecosystem: Host-associated > Plants > Roots > Rhizosphere > Soil | place...
TGTCGCGCACGCCCGCTTTCAGAAGCTTCTGCGGGATCGGCAACTGGCCCCACTCCGGCATGCCCGGCGCGCCGACCGGCCCGGCGTGCTGAAGCACGATCACGGAATCGGCGGTGATGTCGAGCGCTTCGTCGTCGATGCGCGCGGCCATGTCGGCGTAATCCCTGAACACGACCGCCGGCCCGCGATGCCTGAGCAGGCGCGCCTCCATCGCCGCCGGCTTGATCACGGCGCCGTCCGGCGCGAGATTGCCGGTCAGCACCGCGAGGCCGTCGTTCGGGACCAATGGATGGGTGCGGCGGCGAATCACGTCGTCGTTGAAAATCTCGGCCCCCGCGATGTTCTCGCCGAGCGTCGCGCCATTGACGGTCAGTTGCGAGCCGTCGATCAGATCGCCGAGTTCGGCGAGCAGCGCGCGCAGGCCGCCGGCGTAGAAAAAATCTTCCATCAGATACTTGCCCGCCGGGCGGATGTTGCCGAGCACCGGCGTCACGCGCGCGAGTTCGTCGAAGCGCGCGGTCGTGAGCGGCACGCCCGCGCGCCGCGCGACCGCCACGAGATGCACGATCGCGTTGGTCGAGCCGGACAGCGCGAGCACGGTCGTCACGGCGTTGTCGAAGGAGGCCGGCGTGAGAATGTCGGACGGCTTGAGGTCCGTCCACACCATGTCGACGATGCGCTGCCCCGTCAGCGATGCGTGCTGCGCGTGCCGCGAATCCACCGCGGGAATCGACGCGAAACCGGGCAGCGTCATCCCGAGCGCTTCGGCGGCGCTCGTCATGGTCGATGCCGTGCCCATCGTCATGCAATGGCCCGGCGAGCGCGCTATGCCGCTTTCCACGCCCTTCCACTCGTCCTCGGTGATCGTGCCCGCGCGCAGTTCCGCCCAGTACTTCCACGTATCGGAGCCGCTGCCGAGCGTGCGGCCGTGCCAGTCGCCGCGCAGCATCGGGCCGGCGGGCAGAAAGATCGCGGGAAGGTTCATGCTGATCGCGCCCATCAGAAGGCCGGGCGTGGTCTTGTCGCAGCCGCCCATCAGCACGCAGCCGTCGAACGGATACGAGCGCAACACTTCCTCGGCTTCCATCGCGAGAAAATTGCGGTAGAGCATGGTCGTCGGCTTCTGGAACGGCTCGGCGAGCGTCATCACCGGCATTTCGACGGGAAAGCCGCCCGCCTGCCAGATGCCGCGCTTCACTTCCTCGACGCGCTGCCTGAAGTGCGTGTGGCACGAATTGATTTCGCTCCACGTGTTGAGCACGGCGATAACCGGCTTGCCCATGTAATCGGACGCGTGATAGCCCATCTGCGCCGTGCGCGAGCGGTGGCCGAACGAGCGCAGGTCGTTCGCGCCGTACCAGCGGTGACTGCGCAGGTCTTCCGGCTTCTTGCGATTCAGAGTCAAGCGGCGTCTCCTTGATGGTAGCGCTACCATGCGACGACCAAAAATGGTAACGCTGTCATCCGCGAGCGTCGCTCGGGGTTTGTCCGGGAATTGCGCTACTTGATAGTGAGATGAACCGACGCGATCAGCTCGGACAGTCCGAGCCAAAGAATCTCGACGCCGATGCAGAAGATGACGAACGCGAAGAGGCGCATCGCGACCTGCGTGCCGGCAGTGCCGAGCAGGCGTTCGAGATGCCCGGCGAAGCGCACGCACACATAGATGCTCGCGCACAGGACCACCAGCCCGACGCCGACACCCGCGAGATGCACCGGCTGCAGGCCGTGGCGCGGCGAGCCGGTGCCGAGTGCGATGGCAACCGCGATCGCGCCCGGCCCGACGGTGATCGGCAGCGTCAGCGGATAAAAGGCCTTCGCGCGCAGCGATGCGCCGCTGCGGGGCCTCGGCGCGGCCTCGGAGGCGTCGTCGTCATCGGGCGCCTGCAGCAGGCTCCAGCCCGCCATCGCGACGACCAGACCGCCCGCCACGCGCAACACAGGAATCGAAATGCCGAAGAACGACAGCACGTAGGCGCCGATCGAAAGCGACGCGAGCAGAATCGCGAAACTGTTGATGCAGATGCGCCGCGCAAGCTCGGCGCGATCGTCGTCGCCGATATGCGGCAGCATGCTCAGCACGACGAGCGCCGTCGCCGGCGGATTGATGATCGGGAACAAACCGGCGACGATCACGAGGACCGTCTTGGCGAATTCGTTGAGCATGCGCGTCGTTGTCCGTTCGTCGTTGGCTTGCTGCAAGCCCGGACATTGTGCACGGTAAGTCGAATCGCGTGCGCGGCAATCGACGGTTCAGGCGAACGGCGCCGAAAGAATCAACGCGCATTCGGTGAGAAACGACCCGAGCCCGACGCCGATCAGCACGCGCGCGATGACCGTCCACATGCGGCGATCGACATTGCCCGCGCAGCGCCACGCGAGCGTGCACCACAGCAGATACAACGCCGAGCAGAGGGCGAATACGCCCAGCATGCCGGGCCAGAACCAGACGGTGATCAGCAGGAATGTTTCGGGAGCGACGCCGCTCGTCCAGAGGTCGAGATAGACGAACCACCATGCGAGGTGAATCGGCACGCCCAACAGCCACCAGACTTTCCAGCAACGTTCTTCTCCGCGCCAGGCCTTGCGCAACATGCGTCGTCATGCAGTGGAAAGAGGCACGCATTCTACTCCACGGCGCCTCGCATCCGCGTGCCGTTCACGCCGACAGGCTGCGGCGCTTCGCCTCCATGCGCGTGATGAGACGCTGCAGCACGTTCTCCGCCGCGCCCGAAAGCTGCACGAAACGGAATCCGACGACATAGCGCACATCGCCGCGCGGCGTGGTCACGGTGCGCGGCGACACGAGTTCGAGATCGACGGGCAATGCCGCGCCGGGGCCGAGATGCAGCACGACATCGTTGAACAGCGTGCCGGTCTCCGTTTGCGCGAGACGCGGCGTGTCCATGCGCAGCGCGATGCCGCCGAGCGACAGATCGTGCACTTCGTAGCGGAACGATTCGCCGTCGCCGAACGCGCCCTTCGCGTAGAACGGATCGAGAATCGGCGTCGGCACGCGGAAGTATTCGCGGCGCTGGAACTGATAGAGCTTCTCGGGAAAGGAGACTTCGAACGCCTGCCGTCCCTCGCAGGTCACGGCATGGGCGGCGTGCGTCGTGAATTCGACGCGCACGCCGTCCGGCGCACCCTTGAAATACAACTGCCGCGCTTCGAGCAGCGCGCGGTTGTCCGATTCCACGCCGCCCCAGTCGAACACGATACGCGCACCGCGCACATCGACTTCCAGCAATTGCGTGACGATCTGCCCTTTCCCGCTCGTGACCGTCAGCATGTCGCGACGCTGCACGAGATTGCGCAGAACAATGGATATTTCGGATGGCGTATGTCGCGCGAAGCGCTCGTGGTCCTCTGCGAGTTTTTCGATGTCGGATGCCTGCGGTAACGGTTCGGCGAGCATGATGGTCCAATCTAGTTATCAGTTTGGGACAGTGAGCGACGACTACCTGATCTGGCCATGTTGCCCGAAAAGAAAGTGCTCCAGTCCGTCAGTAACGACTAGGTTTTCACGGTAATTCAGCGTTTTGCAGAGCAGCAAACGCGCTTGCCTTACGTTTTGCCTTCGAAAGTGCAAAAAGGCCGGGCGCTGTCACCCGGCCTCGTGCTTCACGCTGAATGCGTCACGCGAGCGCGTCGGACTCGCTTGTGAGCGCGCGGCGTCTCATCGGCGTGAGTGCGGCGCCGAGGCGCTCGCCCTGAGCCTCGCTGACCAGACTCGTCAGAATCTCGCCGAAGCGCGGCTCGTCGACGCCGGAGATGATGTACTGCCAGCGATACGCGTCGACCAGCCCCGCATGCACGCGCGCCTCTTCGTCGTCGGACAGCGCGCGGTCGAGTAGCGTGACGAAGTAGTGCGCGTCGGCGGCGGCTTGCGCCTGCATCATGCCGTCGATCGCCGCGACGAGTTCGATCAGATCGCCGATCGCGGCATCGCGTGCGTCGTCGTCGATGCGCGCGTCCTCGCGCACCCATTCCAGTTCGTCGATGATCGCGTGCTGCGACTCCTCCTTCCAGTGAAACAGGAAGATGTCCTTGAAGAGCGGCGAGAGGCTCGCGTCGCTCTCCATGCTCTGCCGGTAATGCACCTGCGTGACGATTTCGACGCAGCACGTCAGCGCGAGAATCGACCATGTGGACTTGCCGAGCACGAACGCGGCGACTTCGTCGGCCTGCGCAACGAAGCGATAGCCGGGCGGAAGCGCTTCGGCCGCGAGCGCCTCGACGCGGCGGAACAGTTCCTGATGCTTCAGCTCTTCATCGGTGAAACGAACGATCGCTTCGAGCGCGGTCTGATCGCCGAGCGCGTGATCGCGGCCGACTTCCAGCATCTTCGCGCCGACGAAACGCTCGATCATGCCGAACATGTTGGCGTACGTGCGGCCCTGAATCTGCGACATGAGCCGGCGTTCGCGCGTATCCAGAAACGGCAGGCGGTTGACTTCGGTGAGCCCGTCGGGCATGAACTTGTGCGCGGGATCGAAATGACGGCCGCGCAATACGTCGCGATCGATATCCCAGCGAATGCGGCGGGACACTTCGATGCACTTCGCATAGCGTTGTTGCGTACTGGTCTTGCTGGACTCGTGCTGAACGGCTTTCATGTAAAAACTCCGGGATGACTCTGCGTCGATGACTGCGTTGAAAGGGGCGCCGGACAGGCGGCGCGCCGCGTCGAACAGGTCGGCGTAGGGTTCATGCATGAGTCATGCGTCGCGTCACCGTTCTGCTGATCATTCTCGGGAGTGCCGCGCTTTCGCACATGAGGCGCAAGTCCCGGTCGCGAACCGGGACGCGACGTTTTGGCGCCAGGGAAGGGGGACGTGTGTCCCGAAGGCTCAGGCAGGCGCGTCGAAGCCCGCGCGGCGGGCAAGCACGATTGCCTGCGCGCGATTCTCGACTTCGAGCTTCGCGAAGATGCTGGTGATGTGATTGCGCACCGTCTTCTCACTGAGCGCGAGGCGCGCGGCGATCTGCGCGTTGTCGCGCCCGCCCGCGATCAATTCGACGATATCCCGCTCGCGTGGCGTCAGTGCGGAGAACGCGGGATCGGCCACTTGCGCAGACGGCAGGAACGCCCGCACTTCCTCGCGCCAGCGCTGCCAGGCGGCGTCGGATTCGAGCGTGAGATGGTTCTCGCTTTCGAGCGGCACGAAGCGCGCGCCGGGAATCTGACCGGCGAGCAGCCGGCTTTCGTCGAAGGGCACGCGCGCGTCGCCGGTGGCGTGCAGCACGAGCGTCGGGCATTGCACGCGCGGCAGCAGATCGACCACGTCGATCTCGTTGAACACGCGCATGATGCGCGCGGCATTGTGCGGCGTCGTGGTCAGCCGTTCGAGCTCGTTGAACCAGTGATGCTGCTCGGGCGTGCCGCCGGGAATGAATTGCGTCGTGAAGAATTGCCGGAACGCGGGATTCTGTTTTCCCCAGCCGAGTTCGGCGAGTTTCACGAGCATTTCGGCTTCCTCGCGCAGCGCCGGATCGCAGGTGCGCTTGAGCCGGCCGCGCGCGTAGCCGCCGTGCAGCACGAGATGCGTGACGCGCTCCGGATGCGCGACCGCATACGCGATGGCGATCGACGCGCCCTGCGATATCCCGAGCAGCGGAAAGCGTTCGAGGCCGCTCGCATCGACGACGGTTTCGAGATCGCGCAGCCAGGCGTCGAAGGAAATGTCGGGGACATCGCGGTCGGAGAGACCGCAGCCGCGCTGATCGTAGCGAATCAGCGTGTGGCGGCCGCACAGTTCGAGCACCAGATGGCTCCAGACCGGACTCGTGAAGTCCAGCTCCAGATGACTCAGCCAGTTCGCCGCCTTGATGAGCGGCGGCCCTGAGCCGCAAGTCGCGTATGCGATGCGCACGCCGTCGCTCGCCGGGCAAAGGCGGATCTGCTGCCGTGGCATGGACGGGCGCGGCACCATCGGAGTGATGTGTATGTAGGGACTACGTACAAAGTCGATGCCCGCGCGGCGGCCCCGCGCGTTCGCTCATGCTCGCCCGTAATGCTTTGGAAAGTCAAGGACGGCGCGCGCCGCGCATCTGGCTTGTCAGGTCGCCGTGATGCATCGCGAGCGCGCGCATCGACGGCCACATATGCATGTAATGCACCATGAAGCTGTCGCTGCCCTGAAGCTGGTACGGCGTGTTGATCGTCGTGCAATCGAGAAGATCGCGATATTCGGCGAGGCCGTGCCGTTGCAGCACCTTGATGAACACGTCCTGATCGCCGCCGCTCGCGTATGTGGACGATTTATCCGCGATCCCGCCGATGGTCTGCTCGATTTCGCTCAGCACCTCGATGTTTTGCCGCGTGTTCCGAAAGCCCATGATGCCCGAGTTGAACCGCCAGCTCACGTCCGTCGCGATCACGCGGTCGCGGTCCTTCATGAGCGATTCGAGCGGCCTGCCCTGATCGACGACGAGCACGTCGGCATCGACCCAGAAGACCCATTCGTGTCCGGGCAGATGGCGCAGCAGCACCCACGGCTTGATCCAGTTGCCGCTCGCGTCCGGGCCGGCGTCCGGCGGCACGTCGCGATAGAGATGGAGCGCATAGCCGTGCCGCTCGCAATAGCGGCGCAGATTGCGCTCGGCGATCGCGCCGTACTCGCGGATATTCGGCGTGTAGAGCATCGCGAGCGCGACACGCGCGTCGCCGTTCACTGCCTCGTAGCGCGCTTCGCCGGTTTCCGGTGCCGGCAAGGCGAGATACGGCAGTCCGCGCGCCTGATAATCGTTGACGTGCTCCGCGAGCAGATCGCGCAGGCCAGCGAAAACCGGCTGATTTCTCGGCGCTTCGCGTATATCCGCGAGCGCGAGCGCGAATGCGGGCCATTCGGACCAGACCGGAGACACGTCCAGCGCGGCAAGCGCAACGGGCACATAGCCATTGATCGCCACGTTGAACGACAGCGGATCGAGCGCGCGCAGCAACTCGGATTCGCTCACAAGCGCGTGGCCGCCGAACTTCGCACGCTCGCAAAGGCGCTCGACGCACTCGCGCGCGGCGGGCGTATTGCGCCAGAGCTGGAACGCCGCCATCACATCGACGTCGTGGCTGTCGCGGTACGAGATGATCCAGTCGCGGCTCCCGCCTTGCATGAAAGTCTCGCAGGGTATGTCGCGCAACAGCAGGCAGTCCTGCGTCAGCAGCAGCACGAGGTCGCCCTCGGCGCTCGTGCGCAGCGCTCGCAGCAGCACCTGATATTTCAGCAACATCCGCAGATGCGGCCAGCCGATCGCGCTCGCATCGACGTATTCGTGTCTGTATCCCTGACGCGCGCAGTAGCGGCGCGCATTCTCGAACGACGCGTGAGCGTTACCGTCCGCGAAAAAACTGATGACGTGCGTTGTCATGGCGATGCTCCGTGATTTGCGTTCCTATCCGGGCGATTCTGGTCCCGGGGTCGGCGCGTGAGCAAGCGCAAGGACAGTTTGTTTCATCCGCTTGGGCATCGGCTGCGATCGTTTCGCGCAACGACGTGGGCAGCGTCGTTGCATTACCGACGCTCGACGGACGAATACGGATCGCGCGTTCAGCGTTTTGCGCGCAGCGGCAGCGTCGCGATGAACTGATCGATCGCCGCAAGGAGCGCCGCCTTGCGCACGCCGTCCTGCGCCTGAATCGACAAGCCCGCGAACAGCGTCATGCACAACGCGGCGAGCGCGGGAACATCGGTGCGCGCATCGAGCTCGCCGTTCTCGACGCCTCGCGCGAGCCGCGCCGCGACGATCGACGCCACCTTGCGTCTGCGCTTCTGCATCTCGCTGCGCAACTGCGCATGCTCGGCGCCGACGGACATCGCGCCCAGAAAGATCATGCAGCCACGCGGATTCGGCGCGCCGGTGAAAAGCTCGACGCTCGTGCGAAACATCGCGCGCAGGCCGTCGCGCACGGACTCGTGCGCCTGCAACTGCCTGAGCGCCGCGCCGCCTTCCGCGTCCGTGTAGAGCTCGACCGCCTCGCGATACAAATCTTCCTTGCTGCCGAACGCGGCGTAGAGGCTCGGCGAATTGATGCCCATTGCGTCGACGAGATCGGCCATCGAGCACGTGTCGAAGCCCTTGGCCCAGAACACTTCCATCGCCCTTCGCAGGGCCGCCTCGCGGTCGAACGTGCGGGGCCGTCCGCGCGCCTTGTGCTGCGTTTCCCGAACTTCCGACGACATGTCTCGCTCCTTTGCGCGTCCCATCGATTGCTGCGCGCATTGAAATTCTGAATTATGTGTCGATCGTAACAAAATAACTGGACGCCGTCACGCGACGATGTTCAAATATATGTGTCGACCGTTACATAAATCTCGGAACCTTCTTAGGAGTGTCGTCATGAAATCGACTTTGTCCGCACTGGCCGCCGCATTGCTGCTGATGAGCCCGCTGATGTCGTTTGCGCAAGCCACGGCAACGCCGGCGTCGCCCGCGCCGTATTCGGTGTTCGTCGATCAGCCGACCGGCTTCACCTTCGTCAAGATGCCGTCAGGATGGAAGTTCGTCGGCGCGGTGTCGAAGGACGAAGCGCAGCATGTGCCGTCGAATGTGCTGACGTCGGTGTTGCCTGCCGATTCGGCGCGTGCCATCGACACGGCATCGGTCAAGTAAGCGTCATAGGCAGGCGGCCGGCAGCCACGGCCGGCCGACGAGGCAGAGCGCCGGAGCGCTTTGCGGAACTGGCGTTGCGGCGCGTCGCTAATGCCGTCGATACGCATCGAGCAGGCCTTGCACGATGTCCGCGGACACATAATGCGGCCCATCGAAAAGATAGGTCTTATATCCGCGATACGCATCGATCTGCGGCCTCAGTTCGTCCACTGTCGCGGAACGAAACCCGCCGCCCACTTGCGGCCGGAACGCTTCCGCAATGATTCGCACGCGATGCCGCCCGAGCTTCGCCGCAATCTGATCCGCATACTCCCGCGCGACGCGCGGCTCTCGCGCATACACGCCGCAGCCGTCCTGCAACAGCACGCCTACATCGCGCGGCAACCACTCATCGAGCCATTGCGCGAGCGCCGCGCCACCGACATTCGCGCGGTCATACACGCTGATCCACAACGGACGCGGCAACCCATCGAGCAGCGCGCGCAGCGCACCCGCGTTCTGCCAGGTCGGATCGATCTCGACGGGAAAGTAGTAGCCCGTCACATGCACGGGCGGATGAACTTCCACGAGCCGCATCGATTCGACGAACAACTGCGCCGCATTCGCGCGCGCCGCCGCTTCGTCGAAACGGCCCGCGAGTCCAACGATCACGTCGCGCGCCCAGGGCTCCTGCCCGATGCGCTCCCAGTCCGGCATCCGTGCCGCCGTGCGCATCCCGGCGCCGGGCACGAAGGCGATGCCGTCCACCGCCGTCCATTGCACGATGAGTTCATGCGCGCCGAGCTTGTCCCAGTCGCCGCGCGGATCGGCGTGCGCGTTGTCGGGCTGCCAGACGATGCCGTCGACGAGACGCACGCGCGAGGCATCGGCTTGAGCCGAAGCCGGCGCGAGCACAAGGCAGCACGCAATGACGAGGGCGGAAAATAGAGAGGACATCAGTACGAGAATACCGCGCCGAAGAACACGCCTCGCGCGCGATCGTCTCCGGCGACGCGCAAGCGGTACTGCACCGCGACATCCACGAACGAACGCGGCGCGTCATACGGACCGCCGCGGAACCAGTAGCGCGCCGCCACGCCCGCGCCGGCGCCCACCGGCACGCTGTGATCGACCGCCGAATCGTAGTCCATGCCGACGACCGCATGCGGAAACACCGTCAAACGCGGACTGATCGCATCGACGCGATAGGTGCGGCCCAGTCGCGCGTTCGCGGTCGCGTAAGTCGAATCGTTCTGGATGTAATGGCCCGCCTCGCCGTACACCGTGCCCGTCCACCAGCTCGGGACGTCGAGCCTGCGCGTGTCGCCGAAGCCGTTCGAATACGCGGCGCGCGCGAGCCAGTCGGCGCGCACGTCCGAGCCGATCGGCAGAATTTTTTCGATGGCGAGAATCGCATTCGCCGATGCGAACGGCTTCACGCGCGCGCCGATCGCCGCCTGCAACGTCGATACCCCCGACGGCCCGCCGCCCTTCACGCCGAAGTTCTCGTAACCGCGCGCGTACACCTCGAACATGCGGTCACCGAGGCTGCCGAACGGCCGCCAGTACGCCTCCGCGCCCGCCTGCCAGTTGTTCGACACGCCGGGCGTGGGCGCGAACGCGAACCCTTGCTGCGCACCGTTGCCGCGATAGTTCACCGACGCGCTGAAGCCCCAGTTGCGCGTCGCTTCGGCGTGCGCCGCGCGTGCGTCGTTCAGTGCTTCAGGCGTGAGCGCCTCGCCGGCGGGCGCGCCCGCGCTATGGTCGATCGCGCGTTCCAGGAACTTCACGCCTTCGTCGGTGCGGCGCAGGTTGAGCGCCGCGTAGCCGGCGTCGGCTTCGGCCGATGCGAGCAGCGCGCCCTCGCGTTCCGCGCGCGCGAAGTAGTGCAGCGCGAGCGCGCTGTCGCCCGCGCGCTGCGCGATGAACGCGGCCTGCGTGGCGGTCATCGAATCGAGCAGATTCGCGTCGATCAACGCGCGCGCTTCGCCCGAGGCCTCACGCGTGCGGCCCGTCGCCGCGAGCGCGTCGATCAGCGCGATGCGCGGCTGCGGATCGTCGGGCACTTCGGCGATCGCCGTGCGCCAGAAGCCGATGGCCGCTGCGCGATCGCCGCGACGTTCGGCAAGACGCGCTTCGCGTGTCGCGGCGAGTGCGGGATCGTGCGCGTAGACATCGCACGATGCGCCGAACCGGTCTTCGCGGCATTCGAAAGTCGGGCGCGCGCGCGGATCGATTTGCACGGTCTGCGTGGCGGCCATGCGCAACATCGCTTGCGCGCGATGGCGGCGTAACGTGATCGCGGCATCGGCGTCGTCGGGGGGCTGCGTGGCGACGGACGGCAGTGCATCGAGCGCCGCTTGCGGATTGCCTTGCGCGAGCCGCACGTCCGCGACGATCGTGCGCGCGACGCGCGCATCGCGATATGCGCGTGCGTCGCCCGCATCGGTGGATGCGGCCAGGGTCAGCGCGCGCGCGAAGTCGGCATGCTCTGCGCGCGCGGCGCGTGCGTATCCGCGCAAAGCCCACGCGAGCGCATTGTCTTCATCGATCGCGATGGCATCGCCCGCCGCGGCTTCCACGCCCGCGAGATCGCCGCGCGTGAACAATATCTCGATGAGCTGCATGCGGAAATCCATCCGCGCCGGCGCATACATGACAGCCTTCCGCGCGAAATCTTGCGCCGCATCCAGGTCGCCGCGCTCGCGCGCCACATATGCGGACTTCGACGCCCCGGGCGCAAGCCGGTCGCCGATGAAGCGCCGCCGCTCCCGCAAGGCGTCGCTGTCGCCGAAGTGCTGCGATGCGTCGACGGCCGCATCGTATGCGGCGGCATCGTCGCCGGATGCGGCGAGGGAATCGATCAGCAGATAGCGCAGACGCTCCGCCCGCGGCGCAAGACGCACGGCTTCGCGGCTTCCCGCCACCGCCGACGCGTAATCCTTCTTCGCGTAATCGCGATACGCCGCGCGCGCTGCCTTCGACGCCGGCGCCGGCAAGTCGTCCGGCACGCCGCCCTCGCCGCCCGACGCGATCAGGATGTCGATCTGCCTGCGCCGCGCGGTCAGCGAAGGCGCCGGACCGAGCTGCGCGATGGCTTCGGCAAGCACACGGCTCGCGTCCTTCAGACGCCCGCGCGCCGCGAGCGCATTCGCAAGCAGCAGACGCAGATCCGCGACGTCGGGCCGCTGGCGAATCGCCTCGCGCGCGCCTGCGATGGCATCGGCATAACGATGCTCGCCGTAGGCCGCGAACGCTTCGCGCGCCACGCGATACGCCGCGCCGCTCAGAGGCAGCTGCAGGGTCTCGTCCGCACGGGATGCCGCGGCGCCGCACAAGGCGAGCGCGGCGCACAACGCAACGCGAACGTGCGGCGTCATCGAATGCCGGCCCGCGCGAGATAGCGGCGGCGCTGCTCCGCGACTGCGGCGGTGAGCGCATCGGACGTGATGATCGCCTCCGCCACCATGTAATCGCCGATGCGTCCGTGCCGCTCCGGCCGATAGTCCCGCAACGCGGCCTCGAACGCGCTGCGCGTGACGAGCCCCATCTCGATCATGATGTCGCCGAGCAAGGGCACGCCGCGCGCGGCCGTGGCGTCGGCAAGCGCCGGCGAGGCATCGTCTTCGCCATCGCCTGTCAAGACCGGCATGCCGACCGCGCGCAGCATGCGCAGGCCCGCCGCGATCTCGCTTTCGCGCACGATCTGCAGCGCGACCGGGCCGCCGGACGTCGCGCGCAATTCGGCGAGCGACGCATCGTCGAGCAGGCTCGCGCAGACGAACACGGCGTGCCCGTTCGCATCGATGCCCTGCGGCAGCACGCGCAGCCGCACGAGCGTCTCGGGCGTCGCGATGCGCGTCAGGTCCATCCGCGCCGCGTCGAAGCGTCCGCGCGGCAGGTCGGCCTGGAACGCGATCGCTTCCGCGAGCGTTTCCTCGTCGAGCCAGCCGCGTGTCACGAGCACGCGGCCGATCGGCGCTTCGCGTGCATGATCCGTCCGCCGCGCTTCTTCGAGCCGCTCGGGTGCGATCGCCTGCCACGAGACGAGCAGTTCCCCGAGATCCTGACGCGTGTCGCGCAGGGCCTCGTTGCTGGGGAAATCGTGCATCGTCTTGTCCCATGCGAGCCGCCGCCCCGTCACCATATGCACGATGAAAAGCCGCCACGCGCGCGCCACCGCCATGAAGTTGATGACGTTGCTGATGACCATGCGCGGCACCGACAGCACGCCGTGCTCCCAGCCGTAGAGCCGCGTCGTGAAGATGATGCGCTGCGTGACGCGCAGCACGAGCGCGACGGAGTTCGCGGCGAGCAGCGCCTGCAGCCACCGCGAATCGATGAACGGCGACGGGAAGAAGTCGCCCGCGAGGCCGAGATACGAAGCCGTGGCGAACAGCATGAACTGCACGGCGAGCAGGTATGCGAGCATGCCGACGAACGCCGTCACCACGCCCTTGCGGTCGCGCATCAGCAGATAGCGATTCGCGAGCGACCCGCTCCAGCCCGTCAGCGCCCATCCCTGCAAGCCGATGCCGAGCGTCCAGCGCGCGCGCTGCCGATAGGCGGTGCGAAACGTGTCGGGGAAAAACTCGCGCACGCACAGCGGCATCGACAGCCTGATTTCGCGCTCGCGGCCCAAACCGAACCAGCCCTTGCGGCGCGTCGTGAATTCGACGGGAAAGAGCGGAAAGATCGACTGCATGCCGAGCCGCGTGATGCGCGTGCCGATGTCGTAATCCTCGGTGAGGCTTTCGGTGTTGAACGGCTGGTGCTGCGTCTCTTCGACGAGCGCGCGGATCGCGCGGCGCGAAAAGCACGTGCCCACGCCCGCCGACGGCACCGCGCCCGCAAGACTCTCACGCACGACGAGATCCTTCGCGTGCCATTCCGCGAACTCGTCCATGTACGTGCCGGCGACGAGCTCGAACCAGTGCCGTTCGAGCGACGCCACCGGCAACTGGATCATGTCCTTGCGCGGCAGGAGATAGTTGAAGAACTTCAGTTCGACGGGATGCAGCACGTCTTCGCTGTCGTGCATCACGATGCCCGCGAACTCCATCCCGGCTTCGAACTCGTAATGCAGGATCGCCTGCACGAGCCAGTTGAGGCAGTCGGCCTTGCATGTCGGACCGTCGTGCGGCACTTCCACGCGATGCAGATGCTTGTAGCGATGCCGCATGCGCTCCACTTCGGCGATCGTCGCCGCGTCGTTCTGATACGTGCCGACGAACACCGTGTATGCGCGATAGTCGAGCACGCGCACGAGATCCTCGATCATCGCGGCGATGACGTCGTGTTCCTGCCACGCGGGTACCATGATCGCGATGGGCTGCTCGTCGCGCGCATAAAGCTGCTCGACGGTGAGCGGCGCGTAGCGGCGCTCGACCGTCACGCGCCGCCAGAACTTGCGCGTCCAGTACCAGACGTCGATGAACAGATCGTCCAGGCTCGAAAGCAGAATGATCGCCGCGACCGTCGCGGCCACGTATTCGAGTCCCTGGTAGTACTCGGCGAGCAGAATCTCGCCGTACCACCCGAGCGCCTCCGGCATCACGCGCGATCCTCGTCGTCACCGGCGCGCGCGCGATGCTTCCGGCGCGCCTGGCCCGCGAGCGCGATCAACGCGAGCAGCAGCACCACGAGCACGGCCGGAATGCCCCAGCGCGCCCAATGCCGCGTGACCCAGTCGGCGCTCGACGCGGGCTCGTCGGTCATCTCTTCGGGGTTGACCGTGTCGAACTGCTTGAGCACGCCGCTGCCGTCGACCACGGCGATATTGCCGCGCGAAAGCTGCAGCTTGTCGGTCAGTACGGGCGCCGCGCCCGCCGATCGATACACGACGCCGCTCTCGCCGCCCGCACTCGCAACGCTCACGACCGCGACGCGCGAGAGCCCCGACATGTCGAGCAGCGTATCGCCCGCGGGTGATGTCAGCGAAAGACGCTCGGCCGAATATGCGGCGGGATTCTTCTCGTCGGCGAGCTTGACGTCGGCGGCGAGGAACGGGCCGGCCGGATTCGCCGCCGCGTCTGCCGCGTTCACCACGAATTTCGCCGATACCGGCGCGATGCCCGCCGCGCCGGTCAGCACGGCAAGGCGCGGGACGCTGTTCATTGCATCGTCGAGCCAGGCGCGCGGCACGTACACCGTCGCCGACGACGCATAACGCGCCGCCATGCCCGCGAACGTGTTGTCGGGCGTGCCTTTCGCAAGCCGCAGATGGCTCGACGGCAGCACGGCGACGGGATACGTCTGGCGCGCCTGACAGCCGCCGTCCGGCTGGCGGCGGAAGGTCACGCGCAGATCGTTGGTGCGCGCGAGGGCGTAGCGCGGAATCGGCGCGACGAGACGCTCGCGCGCGCCATCGACGTTGATGAGCTTCGCGCCGATCATCACGTCGTTGAAGTACACGGTGGCGGTTGCCGCGCCGTTGGAGAGCGTCGGCGAAGCGGCGAGATCGAGCACCACCTGCTCCGGCAAGCGGCCGTTGCCCGAAGCCGCGGCGAGGTCGAAGCGCGCATCCCACGACGCGGCCGTCTGCACGTCGACACTGCGCGGATCGCCGCCGAGGTCGGACAGCGCGATGGTGTCGCCGCGCGTCTGCTGCGCCACGTCGATGCGATGCACGACCACGCGGTTCGATACATCGATGGGACGCCAGCCGTGCGCAAGCGCGCCGATGCCGCGCGTGTCGCCGACGACGATCATCGCGCGGCCGCCCACGTGCGCGACGCGCACTTCGCCCGGCGCGAGCGGCGAAGTCAGTTGCGACGCCGATTGCTTGCGCCATGCGTCGAAAGCGGCGAGCGCATCGCCCGATGTGTTCGTGACTTGCGCGCGCAACGCGTCGAGCGCGCGGTCGATGGTCTTGCGCATCGTCTCGTCGGCGACGACCACGTCCGGGCCGAACGCCGCGCGCGCGCCGAGCGCGACGAGCGCGCCGAGTTCCGCGTCGTCGGCGATCGCGTGCTTGCCGCCCGCTGCCAGCGCGGCGAACGCGGGCACGCCGCGCAACGGCGCCGGCACGTCGATGCCCGTGAGATCCACGGTATCGCCCACGGCCGGCAGCGCCTGCATCACGGGCCGCTTGCCGTCGCGTTGCAGCAGCGCGTCGGTGCGCCAGGCGGTGTCGAATGCGTTCGCGGACAGCTTGCCGCCCGACACCGCGAGCACCGGCGCGTAAGGCAGCGCGCTCCATGCGGTGCGCAGGTCCTGCACGTCGGCGGGACTGAAGCGGAACGTGAGACGCGTCGTCGGATCGACGCGCAGCACGTTGCCGATGGCGGTCTGATCCGAGCACTCGCCCTGGCTGACCACCGACGCGAACCCAAGCCCCACGCGCACGAAGCCGGCGGAACGCGCCGCGCCATCGACGCCGAGATTGACCGACACGCCGCCCGCATCCTGCGTGAACGCACGCGCGAGCACCGGCGAGCCGTCGAGAGAAAGGAGCATCGTCACGCGGCCGCCGTCGCCGCGCACATAGCCGCCGTCGAATTGCAGCGTCGCATCGGTGATCGGCACGCCGGCGGGCACAGGCAGGAAGAACTCGCGGCGCGTATCGGGTGCGCCGAGCGTCACGCTTTCGAGCAGGCCGAGTTGTCGCAAGGTCACGGTGCGCGTTTCCGGCACATCGAGGCCGAGCCGCCCGAGCGCGCCCGCGATGCCGGTGCCGGTCGCGGCAGCGAAGGCCGCATGCTGCAGACCCAGGAACAGCGCGATTGAAGCCAGAACGGCACGCTGGGCGCGCCGCTTGAAGATGTCGTTGACCAAGTTGAGTGCTCGAAGTTGACGCAACGGGGCGGGATGGCCGCGAAGGCACACGCACGCCGCGCGCGATCCGCCTCGATTGCGTGAAGCCTGATTCCCGATTCCCTGGCCGGAACGATCAGGCGCGTGTTGCTGAAGAAAGAGCCGGTGCCCGGAGTCGCGGCCCGGCCTTTGGCGCGACAGGCTGTACGTACGCGGCCGAAGGACTACGCGAACGCCTCGCCCACGACACGCGTCACATTTTTCGTGGCGCGCGGCATGACGGGTTTGAATTCCTCGAAGGGGCGGCCCGCGAGCGCGGCGACGATGCGCGCCGAGGCTCGCCCATCGCCGTAGGGATTAACGTTGCGGGTGAACGCCGCGCGGGCGTTCGTGTCGTCGAGCAGCAGATGGACCGTCGCGGCGATGGCGTCGCTGTCCGTGCCGACGAGCACGGCGGTGCCCGCATCGATGGCCTCGGGACGCTCGGTGACGTCACGCATCACGAGCACCGGCTTGCCGAGCGCCGGCGCCTCTTCCTGCACGCCGCCCGAATCGGTCAGCACGAGCGTCGCGCGCTGCAGCAGCCGCACGAAGCCGAGATAGTCCTGAGGCTCGATGAGAAACACGTTCGGCGCACCGCCGAGCGCGCTGATCACCGTTGCGCGCACGTTCGGGTTCAGATGAACCGGATAGACGATCTGCACATCGGAACGGCGCGCGAGACGAACCAGCGCCGCGCAGATATCGCGCAAGCCCCGGCCGAAACTCTCGCGCCGGTGGCCCGTGACGAGAATCAGATGCTTCGATGGATCGAGAAACGGAAAGCGTGCGTCGAGCTTGCGGCGCAGCGCATCCTGCGAATCGATGCGCTTCGTGACGGAATGCAGCGCGTCGATCACCGTGTTGCCGGTGACGAATGCGCGTCCATGCACCGTTTCCTTCGCGACGTTGGCGTGCGAACGCAAGGTCGGGACGAACATCATGTCGCTCACGACATCGACGAAACGCCGGTTCATCTCTTCCGGCCACGGACTGCTCATGTCGCCCGTGCGCAGCCCCGCCTCGACGTGCGCGACCGGCACCTGCCGGTGAAACGCGGCGAGCGCGCCCGCCGTCGCGGTGGTCGTGTCGCCGTGCACGAGCACGCGATCCGGCTGTTCCTTGGTGATGACGTCGTCGATCGACGCGATGAGGCGCGAAATCAGCCCGTTCAGGCTCTGGTTCTCCGACATGACCGCGAGATCGTGATGCGGCGTGATGTCGAACAGATCCAGCACTTGCCGGAGCATCGAGCGATGCTGGCCGGTCACGCATACGACGGACTGCACACCGGCTTCCGCTTCCAGCGCCTTGACGAGCGGCGCCATCTTGATCGCCTCGGGCCGCGTTCCAAATATGGAAAGTATCGTTTTTCGCTTCGTGTTCATTAGGTCCCGACGATTGCACAATCTTTAACAATTTCGATTGTATTCAGACGTTTAGGACCGCCAGCCAACTAAAATGTAAAAAAGTCTAACGAGAACGCGAAGCGCCGGTTTGGCGAGTTTTTGTCCAAAGTCGAGCGGCGTTTTTTACCTAACCAGTTAGCTTTCCCAACGTTCGGGCGAGATCGTCGAGGCGAAAATCCGACACTGCGTCGTCGCGTGATTTCGTCTGATGAAAACGCGATATGCGTGTGAGCGGCTTGCTTGGAGGCGATCGACCATTCGGGAGTCGCGGGGCCGATCGCCCTTTTGAAGGAGCGCTGAAGGACGCGCTCCGAGAACGAAACAGGCTTACTTCTCCATCGTCGCCATATCGATGACGAAGCGATACTTCACATCGCTCTTCAACATGCGCTCATAAGCCTTGTTGATTTCGTCCATGCGAATCATCTCGATGTCGGAGGTGATGCCGTGCTCCGCGCAGAAATCGAGCATCTCCTGCGTCTCCGCAATGCCGCCGATGAGCGATCCGGCGAGCGAGCGGCGCTTGAAGATCATGTTCATCACCGAAGGCGACGGGTGCGGATGCTCCGGCGCGCCGACGAGCGTCATGGTGGCATCCCGCTTGAGCAGTGCCATGAACGGATCGAGATCGTGCGACGCGGCCACCGTGTTCAGAATGAAGTCGAAGCTGTTCGCGTGCGCCGCCATCTGGGCCGGGTCTTTCGAAATCACGACTTCATGCGCGCCCAGACGCTTCGCGTCCTCGATCTTGCCCGGCGAAGTCGTGAAGAGCACGACATGCGCGCCCATTGCGGCGGCGATCTTCACGCCCATGTGACCGAGACCGCCGAGACCCACGATGCCGACCTTGTGCCCCTTCTGCACGTTCCAGTGGCGCAGCGGGGAATAGGTCGTGATGCCCGCGCACAGCAACGGCGCGACCGCCGCCAGTTCGAGGTTCCCGGGGATGCTCAGCGTGAACGCCTCGTCGACGACGATGCTCGTCGAATAGCCGCCCGCCGTGAAGCCGCCGGACTTTCTGTCCGGCGAGTTATAGGTTTGCGTGAAGCTTTCCGGGCCTTCGCAGAACTGCTCCAGTCCTTCCTTGCAGGACGCGCACGTGCGGCATGAATCGACCATGCAGCCGACGCCCGCGAGGTCGCCGACCTTGAACTTCGACACGTCCGAGCCGACTTCCGCCACGCGCCCGACGATTTCATGCCCCGGCACGACCGGAAAGTTCGAGCCGCCCCATTCGTTCCGCGCCATGTGCAGATCGGAGTGACACACGCCGCAAAAGAGAATGTCGATGCGCACATCGTTCGGGCCGACATCGCGGCGCTGAATTTCGAGCGGGCCGAGCGGCTTGTCGGCTGCGGCGGCTGCATAGGAATACGCTTTCAGCATGATTGTGCTTCCTTCCTTGATTTGAATCTTTCGTGGACGAGCCGGCCCCGACGCAATGAAAAGGCCGGCCGATGAGACGTGTCAGGTGAACGGGTTTGTGCGGCAGCGAACTGTCGCCGTCATGCACCGCACGCGTTGCGAGTGACTTGCCGATTGCGCCGATATTTCGGCGGCGCTACGCAACCTCAATACTGTATGCCTATAAAAACTTCTCTGCCGAAATGGCGGCTCGATTATGCCTTTCGAAAGAACTGTGCAATTGCGTCGCCGGAGAATTTGACAATCGAACGCCCTTCTTTCGACTCCCTGCTAATGGGGATGGTCGAGAGCAGACGAGCGTCCTAAAGTGATCGTGCGCGAGGACACGGCCATCCTCATCGCACGGCGCCGGAACTTTGAGAGAGCGAGACCATGAAGGCGAAGGCAATTACGGCAAGCATCGGCATGCCGGGCGGCGCGGTCAGCGCCGAGTTTCATATCGACACGGGGCGCCTCAGGATCTTCGAACGCGGCATGCTTCGCGTCGAATTGTTTCCGCCGCAATCATGGTTCACGGTGGCGTCGGTGGCGGGAAACAGCCGCTGGGGCACGCGGCCGCGCGAAGCGGATATTCGTCTCGTCGTCGAGAACTTCATCCTTCAGCGCTTCGGCATGACGGCGTACCGGAGCGAAACTTCATGCGCGCAGTGACGTGCGCGCTCAGCGTGCACGCGCGCGCCGCGTGCGCTGATAGAAGGCGTCCGGCTTGGTCTTCACCCATTCGACGAAGCTATGCACGCCTTCGTGCGCGAGCAGTGCATCGACGGTCGAATAGCGCTGCGCCAGCTCCTTTTCGGTGAAGAGCGCATGCAATTGCCGATGACAGATGCGATGCAGCACGGCCGTCTGCCTGCCACCGTGCGATTTCGGCACGAGATGATGCAAATCGCGCTCCGATGGCGGCACCGCGCGCCCGCACAGCGCGCAGATTTCCTCCTGCGGCGGGTGATACCACGGCTCCGGTGCGCGCTTCGCCATTGCGTTCCTCGTTTGTTCTCGTCGAGTTTACGCCTCGTCTTTTCGCGCCGCATCGGACGATTCATCTGATCAACATTCCTTAGCTTCTCGATTCGACATCCTCATGCGGTGAGTCGTGCGCCGATACAATGGCTGCGTGAACGCGCGCATCGGCGCACTCCCTGCAACGGCAACGGAGATACACCATGACAGGTCCGGCGAGTAACCTCTACGAGAGCTGGCAGGAACAGATTCAGCGGGAGCTGAATGCGCGCGTCAGGACGCATCAGCACGAAGTGCGGCAAGCGAAAGTGCAGCAGGCGCGTCAGACCGGCGCGCCTGCGCCGCTCGTCCTGATCGGCGAGGGCGATTCGTGGTTCGACTATCCGCTGCCGGACCCACTTCATCCCACGGATGTATTGCAGGCGCTCGAGAACACGGGCAAGCCCGTTCCGCTGATCCTCAAGCTCGCGCACTATAGCGACGCGACCACGACGCTCCTCGGCGTGAACAAGCGCAACCGCCTCATCGATCAGTTGAAGGACCCGGCCAACGGACCCATCGACGCACTGCTTTTTTCCGGCGGCGGCAACGATGTGGTCGGCGACCAGTTCCGCTTCTGGCTCCACGATGCAGACGCGGTCGCCAACGATCCTGCGCAGGGCATCGATATCCGGCGGCTCGCGAATATCTTCGGCGTGGTCGAGAGCGCCTATCTGGATCTGATCCGCATCCGCGACCAGTTCGCGCCTCACGCACCCATCTTCGTGCACGCTTACGACTTTGCGATTCCCAGCGGCACATCGGCCTGCCATCTCGCCGGACCGTGGCTTCGTCCTTCGCTCGTCGATCGGGGCTGGCGGGACCTCGCGCCCGGCACGCTGATCGTGCGGACGATCCTCGTCCAGTTCCGCGCGATGCTGCTGCGGCTCGCCAGCGATCCCGCGCACAATCTGGTGCTGGTCGAGACGCAAGGCACGCTTGCGCCCGATGACTGGGCCAACGAACTGCATCCCACCGGCGCGGGCTTCGCCAAAATCGCCGCCTGTTTCAGGGCCGCGCTCGCCGCACGCTTTGCGCATCGCATATGAGGGCGGCGTGCGCTGAGAAGCGAGCCGGTATCGATACCGGCTCGCCACCCGTTTCTCCTATCAGCCCTGCACGAATGCGAGCAGGTCGGCGTTGAGGACGTCCGCGTTGACCGTGAGCATGCCGTGCGAGAAGCCAGGATACGTTTTCAGGGTGCCGTTCTTCAGCAACTTGATGGACTTCAGCGCAGCGTCGGCGATGGGCACGATCTGGTCGTCCTCACCATGCAGGACGAGCGTCGGCACGGAAATCGACTTCAGGTCTTCAGTCTGGTCCGTCTCCGAGAATGCCTTGATGCCGTCGTAGTGCGCCTTCGCGCTACCCATCATGCCCTGACGCCACCAGTTCTGGACAACGCCCTGTTGGACGGTCGCGCCCGAGCGGTTGAATCCGTAGAAGGGTCCCGCCGGAACATCGACGAAGAACTGGGCGCGGTTGTCGGCCAGTGCCTTGCGAAAGCCGTCGAAAACCTCGACAGGCAGGCCTTCCGGATTCGCTTCGGTTTTCAGCATCAGCGGAGGCACCGCGCTGACGAGTACCGCCTTCGCGACACGTCCTGACGGTTCGCCGTGCTTCGCGACATATCGGGCGACTTCGCCGCCGCCTGTCGAGTGTCCGATGTGAACGGCATTTTTCAGGTCCAGCGCTTCGACGACCGCGAATGCGTCGGCGGCGTAATGGTCCATATCGTGACCGTCCGAGACCTGCGACGAGCGGCCGTGCCCACGCCGGTCGTGCGCGACCACACGATATCCCCGCTGCACGAAGAACAGCATCTGCGCGTCCCAGTCGTCCGAGGAAAGCGGCCAGCCATGATGAAAGACGATCGGTTGCGCGTCCTTCGGCCCCCAGTCCTTATAGAAAATTTCGACGTTATCTTTGGTCGTGACGAACGGCATGGTAATCCTCACTCGTGAAAAAAGGTTTGCAGGACGCCGGGCCGAGGTTTGAAACTCAGCGCCGGCTTCGATGTTCTTGCGGCAAGACAAGCGAAGACAGACGACGTTCGATCGATCGAACTTCACCGGATCGCGTGCGGGCTATCGAGCCCGAATCGTCGTCCGAGTAGAACCTTACACGGATACCGCGTCCGCTGGATGATTGCCCCCCATCAAGTGGGGTTGCAAAAGCCGGGACCAGTAACAGTTCCGACGCCCGGCACCAAAACGGTGAACAATGCCGACGACGCGCGCACGCTCACGCCGCGCTTTCTTCGTCAGCGTCGCGTTCGTGGGACAGCATCGCGAGCACGCCGTTCAGCGCGCCATCCAGGATCTGGGCGGACAGATCAGGGTCCGAAACGGCCCGCGACAACGTCACCGCGCCCACGCAGGCGCTCAGAATGTGAAGCGCTTGCGCGCGCTTCGTGGCGTTGAGCAACGCAGGCGATGCCTGAGCGATCAGCCCCACGATTTTCTCGACGCGGCGGGAATACACCTCCCGAGTCGCGCCCTCGCAGCGGCTCATGTCATTGACGAGCGCGGAGACAGGACAGGCGCGAAAAATGTTATCCCTGTGCGCCGCGGATAGATACGAACGCATCGCTCGTTGCGGCTCGGTCGGAATCGATGCTTCCCACGACTCGATGTCTCGCAGCGCACATTCGAACGCTTCCCGCACGAGTTCGTCGCGAGACGCAAAGTGCTTGTAGAAGCCGCCTACGGTGAGCCCGGCCTCTTTCATGAGATCGGCGATGCTCACGCCATCGATGCCGCGCTCACGCAACCGTTTCGCCGCCACCTCAACGATGCGTTGACGTGTCGCAATCTTTTGTGCCTGGGAATGGCCCATTCAACATCTCCACACTGCTCTGGCGGGCAAGTTTAATCCCGCGATCCGTTTTCCATTGATGCGGGCCTGGCAATTCAGAGTTGAGCCGCGAAGAATTGCGGGACTTCTGGATTATGACTAACATCCAGATCAATGCAATATCGACAGGAAGCGTCGACACGCATTCGCCCGAAATAGTGCATATGCACTCTAGTCAATGGAGATTCATCATGAAAGCACGCAGGATTCTGGTCACGGCGGCTGCCGGCAAGACAGGTGTTCACACGGTGCGAAACCTTCTCGAGAGCGGTCACGCCGTGCGCGCGCTCGTTCGCAAGGAGGACGAGCGCAGCGACGCGCTCCGGAACGCTGGCGCTGAGATCATGACCGGCGATCTCCTCTCGCACGATGACGCCATTCGCGCAACCGACGGAATGGACGCGGCGTATCTCTGTTATCCCGTTCGTCCGGGCTTCATCCAGGCCACCGCCTATTTCGCGGATGCGGCGCGCCGTGCGGGGCTGCATGCGGTCGTGAACATGTCGCAAATCTCGGCTCGTGAGAACGCGAAAAGCCACGCGGCCCGGGATCACTGGATTGCGGAGCGCGTTCTCGACTGGGCAGGCGTGCCGACCGTGCACATCAGGCCGACCTTCTTCTCTGAATGGCTCGTCTTTCCGTGGGTGCGAGACACGATCGTTCGAAACAGCGAGATTGCATTGCCGTTCGGCGATGGCCGGCATGCGCCTATCGCGGCGGCGGACCAGGCGCGTTTCATCGCCGCTGTGCTTGCAAGTCCGGATGATCACGTCGGCAAGACATACGAGCTGTGCGGGCCGACGCAAATGAATCAAGCGGAAATTGCCGGCGTGATGAGCGGCGTGCTGGGCAGGAAAATCGTGTACCGGCCGGCGACGCTCGACGGTTACCGGGAGCATCTGAGCCACTACGATCTTCCGGATTTCACGATTCAGCACTTCGTCGAGGTAGCGATCGACTATCAGAACGGCGTCTTCGAGGGCACGGACGGCATCATCGAGCGCGTGACGGGGACGGCTCCGCAGACCGTCGAAGCGTTCGTGGAGGCGAATCGGGCCGTCTTCGGGTGAA
>Ga0105251_10001055_pt1 | contig 24133 bp, 16 predicted proteins | sample KBSS64metaG_FD_80424 | JGI IMG/M metagenome (GOLD analysis project Ga0105251, IMG submission 80424) | Switchgrass rhizosphere microbial communities from Kellogg Biological Station, Michigan, USA - KBS S6-4 metaG | ecosystem: Host-associated > Plants > Roots > Rhizosphere > Soil | place...
ACGCCGAAATGGTCTGCTTCCGCCCCCCGGTCCCGGCCAAACCACTCATCGCCGGCACCCTGCCGGCCCGCCTCAGCAGCCCCGAGCGCAACGACCGCTACGCCGAAATCGACCTCGAAGGCCGCTACCGGGTGCGCTTCCTGTTCGACCGCGACACCTGGAAACCCGGCCAGGAAAGCGCCTGGCTACGCCTGGCCCGACCCTACGGCGGCGACACCCACGGCCTGCACCTGCCGATGCTGGTCGGCACCGAAGTGGCCGTGGCCTTCGAACAGGGCGATCCCGACCGCCCCTACATCGCCCACGCCCTGCACGACAGCGAACACCCGGACCCCGTGACCCTGCGCAGGCGCGACCACACCCGCAACGTGCTGCGCACGCCGGCGAACAACAAGCTGCGCATGGAAGACCTGCGGGGGCAGGAGCACGTCAAGCTCAGCACGGAATATGGCGGCAAGAGTCAGCTGAGCCTGGGGCATTTGGTGGATGCCAAGAAACAGAAACGCGGGGAAGGGTTTGAGCTAAGGACCGATGGGCATGGCGCCATTCGTGGGGGCAAGGGCCTGTTCATCACAGCCGAGGAACAACCGAAAGCCCAGGGTCAGGTACTGGACATGCAAGCCGCACTGGGCCGCTTGCAACAGGCCGGCGAGCAGTCGCAAAGCCTCTCCAGCGATGCCCAGGCGGCCCACGCCGACCCTGCCGATGTGGAGGCCCAACTGTCACTGATGCGCGACCAACTCGATGAGCTCGAGGCCCAGGTGATTCTGCTAAGCGCGCCCCAGGGCATCGCCCTCACCAGCGGCCAGCACCTGCAACTGGCGGCGCAGGACAACCTGATGCTCAACGCTGGCGGCCAAGCCGATATCAGCGTGGTCAAGCGCCTGTTCATCGGCGTCGGGCGGGGGTTGAACCTGTTCGTGCGCAAGTTGGGGATCAAACTGATCGCCAATCAGGGCCCGGTCTCCGTGCAGGCGCAGAACGACCAACTCGAGCTGCTGGCCCGCCACGAACTGTCGATTACCAGCACCGAAGACGAAGTCCGCATCACGGCAAAAAAGAAAATCACCCTCAATGGCGGCGGAAGCTATTTCAGCCTCGATGCGGGCGGCATCGAATCGGGGACGGCGGGAGACCACACGGCCAAATCCGCACACTTCGCCTTTAGCGGCCCGGCCAGCATGACCGCTACGCATCCGGATTACCCGCCACTTCAATCCAGGCAAACCTTGCGCTTCGAGATACCGCAAGCCCCTAACGCCTCGGGCCTCGGCTGGGCGGGAATGCCCTACATGCTGTACGCCGACGGCGCAGTGCTCCAGCAAGGCGTGCTGGACAAGAGCGGGCAACTGTCGATCGACCACCAGGTCGTGACCCGGGGTTACCGGCTGGTGATGGCCAACGGTGTGGCTTACCAGATCCCGGTCCCCACCGATTACCGCAATGCCGAGCAGGCAGCACTCGCCAATCGCGGCCTGCATAACCACCCCGCGCAAGCCGCTGCCGAGGTGAGCCAGCCAACGTCACACACCGATCACCGCGGGCTGTACGCCGCGCAGATGGGCATCAACGACCCGGAAGGAAAAATACAATGATGAGACCCGACATTGTCGTGCCGGTCGCGCTGCAGCATACCAACAAGGTGACCTGCACCCCGCCCTGGTACGTGCAGCACACCGAGTACCCTCCTGCAAAGGCGACCTATCAACCCTTGATCAACGGCGAGGAAACCTTCCGGGCCGTGCACGAGGCTATTGCCAGGGCCGTGAGGACCGTCGACATCATCTGCTGGGGGTTTCAGCCGTCGATGTACTTCATCCGCGATGGCGTATCGCCGCGGATCGGCGAGTTGCTCATGACCAAGGCGCGGGAAGGCGTCGAGGTTCGGCTGTTGGGTTGGGAAGCGCCGTTCAATGCCGCTGGCGTGGCGGGGGAAGCCAACTTGCCGGGTAAAGGCCCGTACCGCATCGCCAACCGGGAGTTGCAACCTTCCACGGACGACCAATACGCCTATGACCGTCAGTGGTTTTCCCGATGTGCATTCAATGGCAGTGCGGCGGCTGCGATGCGTGTCGCTCGCAATGTGCCGGTGTTCGTCAGCCGAGGTTTCAGCGTGTATGAAAGAGCTGAAATTGCCCATCAAGTGAAATACGCAAGTCTCGACCCGCACCTCAGCCCCAGCACGATTGCCACGCTGAGCGCGGCTGCGACCCACCATCAGAAAACGGTCCTGGTCGACTACGAAATAGCCGATCGCGCCACCGGCTTCGTCATGGGCCACAACATGCTCGACGAGTATTGGGACACCAACGATCATTCGGCGTTGAAACGCGCCAAGGACAGTAAGCCGAAAGCCTGCGCCGGCCCGCGTGGCGATACCCCGCGCCAGGACATTTCCAGCCAGGTCAGTGGACCCATCCTCGAACACCTGCACCACAACTTCGCCACCGCCTGGCGCAAGGAAACCGGCGAGGACCTGTTCGCCTCGCGCCGTGCCATGCAGGTGGGACCGACACTTCAATGCACCCCGGACGCCACCCGGCAAATGGCCCAGCTGGTACGCACCCAACCGCAGGAGGGCAAGCGCGATATCGAGGCGCTGTATCTGCAGGCCGTGAACAACGCGACCCAGTTCATCTACATCGAAAACCAATATTTTCGCTGGCCACCTCTGGCCGAGCTGATCAAGGCTGTGGCGGCCGGTCAGACGAAAGCCGGGCGCGACCCCGGAATACACGGTCCCTTGCACCTGTTCGTGATTACCAATGCCAGCAAAGACAGCGTAGAGCCCGGCGCGATCAATACCCAGCGCATGCTCGAAAGCCTCGGGCGTGGCGACACCATCCCCGTGATCACCAAGTTACGGCGCGTTGAACAGACAAAGCGTGACGCTGCGAAGCAGGCCCCCACCCTGGGGGAAATGCTCGAACAGCGCGCCTTGCTCACGCTGACGAATCTTACCGATGCGCTGGGCGGAACCGATTTCAGTGAAGCTCAGCGGCATGCAGCCAGACTCAATGATTTTCGAATGGCTGACCTCAACGCCAACATCAGCGCAGTCGAGCGCAACGCCGTTGAAGCGGACCTGAACATTCCCGGCCTGAAAGTCCACGTGTGCTCGCTGGTCGCCCCCGACTCACCGGCGGGCAAGGACTGGATGCCGGTGTACATCCACTCCAAGTTGATGATTGTTGACGACGTGTTCACCACCCACGGCTCAGCCAACATCAACACCCGCAGCATGCAGGTCGATAGCGAGCTGAATATTGCCCATGAATGGGCGAGTGTGACCCAGGGGTTGCGGCGACGGTTGTGGAATCTGCATACGGGTGGGAAGGGGGGGCAGGATGATGCGGGTGATGCGTTCGATGCTTGGCAGGACATCATTGAGGACAACAAAGATCGACAGGAAGACAAGAAAAGCGGCGTACCGGCCACCTCCCTAGTCGAATTTCATTATGACAAAGAAAAACTGAAGGACATGGACTGATGCACCGTTTTCTCCTGCTGTCCTGCCTGTTGCTGGTCGCCTGTGACAGTCCCAGCGCCGTTGCCTCTACAAAGAAGGAGCCTCATGTGAACCCACTCACCGAGATCAAAGCCAAGTTAGCCTTTACCTGTGCCCACGAACAAATTCCTGATGCGTCAACCGAGTCCGATTTGCTGTTTCAATATGCGCGCTGGCTGCAAAAAAACAACCAGCTCAAGCAGGACAAAAACGTCGATGCCGAAATCGAACGGCTATACCGCATCGCCGCCGAAAATGGCCATTACAAAGCCAACATCAACCTGCAGAACGGCGCGATGCGTGGTCAGTTCAAACTTCGAGGCGAGGAATATTTGAGGATGAGCCAGCAGCTCATCGACGGGGGTGTGGCGACGGGATACTACTTTGTCGGCATCTTTCTCAAGCAAGGATCCGCCGGTTTGAAGCAGGATTCGAAAATGGCGTTGCGTTACTGCCGCAAGGCTGCCGATCAGGGCAGCGCGCAGGCGCAATACCATGTGGCCGACAAGCTGGCACCGAGCGATATTGCCCCCGACATTGCCCGGCAAATGCGTCGATGTGCAGCCGAACAGGGCCATGGTGAAGCGGCTGTGGAACTGGGAGTCAATCTCAAAAGAAGGGAGAATTATCAAGAGGCACTCGAAGCATTCCAACTCGGGGTGGCAGCCGGTAACAGCTCGTCCGCTTCATTTTTAAGTAATGGTTTTCACAGCTCGTTGCCTTCAGATGAACTGTACTACCTTGGGCAACAGGAAGATCTTGAGCGCGCCGAGCGTTATAGGACAATCCGAAAGATTCTCTCCGGCTACTCGTACGCCAACCCCAAAGTCCCCGAAATTAACGAAATCCTCCCGCTCCCCCCAGCCAAACTCCCCGCGTGGGACGGCAAACTCCAATGGCTTGAAACCCGCCTGGCCAACATTCCCCCAGAAAAACCCGTCGAAGCGCTGATCAACCAGCTGGCCAAGGCTAAACTCCTGGCCCCCGCCACCGGCCGACCGCTGCCGGAATCTCCCGACTTCATCCAAGCTACCTCTCCCAGGCCGACCTGCAATAGCGGCCAAGCCTGCCCGCAGACTGGCTACTGGAAAGCCGATATCGGCAGCCAGCTTTTCTCGCGTCTCGAAGGTGAACAAATTCGCCGGTTCGAGAAGGGCGAAATGCTCCCAACCGTCAGAGTCCAGAGGCGCCACAGCCGCTTCCTGCTCGCCGACCGAGTGACCGTCGAAGAGGAAAATATCGAATGGAGACTGTTCGGTGAGGCCTGAGTATTTCCTGATCGACAGGTGCAACCGATAAACACATAAGGCTCACGCATTAGAAACAACACCGCCAATTCCGGCGACTAAAAGGGAGCAATATAATGAGCAAGCATGAAGCAGGCGATAAAATAACGTTCGAGATGCATTCTCCGGGAATGGAGGTGCCAGCGGGTGAAAGCTCAAGTGAAGTAGACGACGAAGGTTATGTCCTTCTCGGCAAGGTTCATGGTCACGTTATCGAAAAAATTAAGGGCGGCATGAAAGTCACTCGCCCGGATGGGTCAACAATTATCTTGAATGATGGTGAGGTGACCATCGAAAATCTTGTTCCCAAATCAGTAGGGATCCGGAGCCTGTCCGAGATTGAATCATTCGCTGTGCGAACACAGGATCAAACTCGTATTTTTCGCCTGGATTTTATTGGTGGGGGCCATGTCGAAGTAACGTACGCGCAAGACGGTCGGGTCATGGGGGTCACCGGGCAAAACATCAAGCAATCAATCACCAAGGACAATGAGATAATCGTCAGCCAAGGTGATTCGGCCAGTGTTCAAGTGCCTTGAATCGAGAGAAGCCCTGATAGAGGAAAAACAGCAGCCTGCGGCAGCTCCTACAGGGTGAATATCAGAAGGTAATTTCAGATACGCCTCCGCCTGTAGGAGCGAGCCGGTGTTGGGTGTTTGGGGATGGGATAGCACCAGCCGCTAGATACTCATCACCATCTGCCCACTATCAACGCGCAACTCCACACCATTGATCGCCCGTGCTTCGTCGCTGGCCAGGAACAGCACGCTGGCCGCCACGTCTTCAGGCAAGCACATGCGGTTCATCGGGTCGCTGTCGATGGTCAGGCGGTTCGGGTCGACGCCTTGGGGGAAGCTGGCGCGGGTCATGTCGGTGAGGACGCCGTCGGGGTGCAGGGTGTTGCAGCGGATGCGGAATTTGCGCCGTCGGCAAAGCGCTGCCACCGAACGCGACAACGCCGCCACCGCGCCTTTGGAGGCGCTGTAGGCCAGGTAGTCGTCACGCCCGGCGAGGGCCGCGATGGATGAGAGATTGATGATCGAACCACCGCTGTCCTTCATCAACGCGATGCCTTCGCGGCAGCCCAGGAACACGCTGTCGGCATTGACTCGCAGCATCTTGTGCCAGTCCGCCAGGGTGGTTTCATCGATCGAGCCGGCGATGAGGAGGCCGGCGTTGTTGACCAGGATATCCAGGCGACCGTAGCGCTCACGCACATGGTCGATGACCTGGCGCCACTCAGCTTCGCTGCTGACGTCGTGACGGATGAAGGCTGCAGTCGGTCCGATCTCCATCGCCAGGGCCTGGCCTGCCTCGACGTCCAGGTCGCTGATCAGCACCTGGGCGCCCTCGGCCGCGAGCAGCCGCACGCTCGCGGCGCCGATGCCCTTGGCGCCGCCGGTGACCAGCGCGACCTTGCCGTGAACCCGGCCATTCTTGTTGTCGGTCATCATGTCATCTCGTGTGAATGGATCGTTTCGGCTTGCTGGCTGCGCGCGACAGCGGCACCGGCTCGTCGACCGGAGAACACGCAGTCGGCCAGGGACAAGCCACTGATGTACAGGTGCGAAGGAATGCCCAACGCGCTGCGCCCGGCGGCGTACAGGCCACTGATGGCTTGCCCGTGTTGGTCCAGCACCGAGCCGCTGCGTTCATCCACGCGCAGGCCGCCCAGGGTCAGGGCGCCCAGGGGGAAGACCGGATTGGTCACGGAGATATCGCAGGCATAGAAAGGCCCCTGCTCAAGCACCTGGCGACCGCCCTCGGACTTGCCGAATGGCTCCGGCGCTTCGCCACGGGCGGCGGCGTTGGCGGCCAGCACCGACGCACGCAGTACGGCGGGGTCCATGGCGGTCGCACTGGCCAACTCGCTCAGGCTCTTGCCCTTGCGCACCTTGAACAGCATCAGCGCCAGGGCCGGAAAGCTCTGGAACCACCAGTAGCCGCCGAAGAGCGCTTCGCGGATGGCTTTCTTGCGCAACGGCGCATCCAGCACCAGCCATGCCTTGCCGCCCTGCTCTTCCATCAAGGGTTGGCCGAGGGTGGCTCCGTAGACTTCTTCATTGCAGAAGCGCCGGCCCTCGCGATTGACCACGATGCCCTTGTGCCAACTGTACGGCGGGTTGATGAAGCGCCACGCCGATACCCGCTCAAGCCCGGAGCCCTGGCCGCCGACACTGGTGCCCAGACGCAAGCCGCTGCCATCGCAACCGGTGGCGCCGACCTTGAAGTTGCGCCGGAACTTCGGTGCGTGCTGTTCGAGCAACTGGCGATTGAAGATGAAGCCGCCGGTGCTCAGGATCACGCCATGGCGTGCCTGCACCCGACGAGGCCTGGCGAAATCCCGTTCCAGCTGGCAGACCTTCTTGCGCAGTTTGTTGCAATAGCCCGGCGCGAAGTTCTGCAGGCGTTCGGCGCGGGCGGACAGTCGTGCGTGCAACTGGGCTTGCTTGCTGCCTTCGGGCATACACCAAAATTCGGCACCCAGTACCCGCCCCCGGGGGTCGACCAGCAGTCGTCGCGCCGCCGCCTGCAACAGCGTTTTCGCTCCGGCCTTCAGGCACGCGGCCTTCAGGTGGGCAAAAAGCACAGCGCCGCCCTGCCCTTTGCCCACGGTGCGATGCCCTCGTGGTGCAGGCGGCAAGGGGCCGCCGTGGTCAGGCACCAATTCGTTGCCCGAGTAATAGAGGAAGTAGCCGTCGGGCGGGTACGAAGTTTTTCCCCCGCCCGGTGGCATCTGGTGGGCATAGGGCGCGCCGTGGCTTTCCAGCCACTCGAGGTTGCTCACACTGTCGGCGCAGAAGCGCCGCAAAGTGTCATCGCTCACCACGCCCCCGGTTTCGTGCTTGAGGTAATCGAACATGGCTTCGGGGCTGTCGTTGAAGCCCGCGGCCTGTTGATGACGCGTACCGCCACCGGCGTAGACCACCCCGCCACTCTTGGCGCTGGCGCCGCCGCCGGTGAAGCGGTCGGCGATCAGTACGTCGGCCCCCTGGGCCCGAGCTTCCAGCGCGGCGCAGGCACCGGCCGCGCCCCAGCCGACGACCAGCACGTCGCAACGTTCGTCCCAGTCCACACTGCTGCCATCGGTTACTTGCAGCGGCGGCAGCACATCGGAGCTGGGGAGGTTATCGGACATTGACATAGCCCCTCCTAACGCTGGCTGGCCAGGTGATTGGCGGCGACATAGCCGAAGGTCATCGCCGGCCCCAGGGTGCCACCCGCTCCCGGATAGCTGGTGCCCATCACCGACGCCGAGCAGTTGCCAATGGCGTACAAGCCGGCGATGGCGGTGCCATCTTCGCGCACCACCTGGGCATGCTCGTTGGTCAACAGGCCGCCCTTGGTGCCGATGTCCCCGGCGTCCAGGCGCATGGCGTAGTACGGGCCTTTGCGCAGGGGCGCCAGGCATGGGTTGGGCTTGATGTTGCTGTCACCGTAGTAGCGATCGAAGACATTGCCGCCACGGTCGAAGTCGAGGTCCACACCGGAGCCTGCATAGTCATTGACCTTGGCCACGGTGGCTTCCAGGCCGAGACTGTCGACGCCGATCTCTCGGGCCAGGCCAGCCACCGTGTCAGCCTTCCAGTACAGCGTGTTGAGCCATTCCTTGCGCAGGCGGCTGTCGGGCATGATCTGTCCCGGCATCAACGGTCCCATGGCATAGTTGAAACGGAAATGCGCGTCGAAGATCACCCAGGCCGGCACCGACTTGCCGCCGGTTTTCTGGTTGTCACGATGCATGGCATCGACGAACTCCAGGTAAGGCGCGGCCTCGTTGACAAAGCGTTGCCCCAGGCCGTTGACCACGATGGCGCCAGGGAACGCACGCTCGGCGAAGATCCCCCGGGGCTTGTCTTCTCCCGGTACGGCAATGGTCGGCGCCCACCAGGCCCAATCCATCAGCGCGGTGGCCGCACCCTGGGCCATGCCGGCTTCCAGGGCTGCGCCGGTGTTGTTGCCGGGCGGCGTCGCGCTCCAGGCCTTGCGGGTTGGCTTGGGCAGGTACTGGTCACGCAGGGCCTGGTTCTGTTCGAAACCACCGGAGGCCAGGATCACACCGTGGCGCGCCTGCAGTTGCAGCTCGGCACCGTCACGGCGCACGGTGACGCCGCTGACCCGACCGTTTTCGGTGACCAGGCCGCAGAAATCGGTGTTGAGCCACAACGGTACATTGCGATCCATCAGCGAGCGGCGCAAAGACGCCACCAACGAACTGCCCAAGGACGCACGGCGATCCATCTTGCTCTTGCGCCGCCATTTGAAGTCCAGCTTGTAGCGCAGCATCAGTTTCATGATCAGCAGGCGCCAGCCGAAGCTACGGGCCATGGCCTTGTGCGCATCGCGCGCCGTCCAGGCGATGCGCCCCATCAGCAGGGTCGAAGGCGAAGGCTTGCGCAGGTTCGCCAGTTCCTCATCACCCAACAGGCTGGTGTCGAACAACTCCGGATCCAGGGTTCGCCCACCGGGCAAAGCCCCCGGCAGGTGCGGATAGTAATCAGGGTATTTGGCCGCCACGGCGTAGCGCACCCGGCTGATCCGGGTGAGCTGTTCGATCATCTTCGGCGCATTGTCCAGGTAGGCACGCAAGCGCGTTTCACCGACATGCTCGCCCGCTGCCGCCTTCAGGTAAGTCAGGGCGGTGGCGTAGCTGTCATTGCCCTTCATGCGCGCGAAATAGTGGTTGTTGGGAATCCAGATACCGCCCCCGGAGATCGCCGAGGTGCCGCCGTACTGGTTGCTTTTCTCCACCACCAGCACACTGAAACCCTGGTCGGCGAGGAATACCGCCGAAGTCATCGCACCTGCACCCGAACCGACGACGATCACGTCGTAGTGGGTCTGAGACTGAACTTGAGCCGTCATTGTTGTTATGCCATTAGCTGAGGTCAGGAAAGAACCGCCGACCACGCAGGGTGCGCTGGCGGAGTGCAGCCCCATGATCGGGGGTGCGGGGGGATGGGCTCATCGTCAAAGTGGACTAGGGCATTTGCTTCTGGATGGGGGTGTATATCCATTGCTGCGGTAACGGCGCATTTGACCTGATCGTTCCCACGCGCAGCAAAGCAATGCAACCTGTGACGCTCCGCGTCACCGTTGCGCACGGCTCACGCCAGGTGTCGTCAGTGGAACGCGGAGCCTCCCTGGCAGCATTCCTTTGCTGCGCGTGGGAACGATCAGAGAGACAGATACACCGCAGCGCCTGATTCGCGGGCAAGCCTCGCACCTACAGGGGGTGTCGGGTTACAGGGAAGCCCGCCTGGCCGCCCACGGATGGGCCTGTTCCAACTGGCTGGCCAGGCGCAGCAACACGTCTTCGCCACCCAAGCGGGCGGTGAACATCATGCCCACCGGCAGGCCGCTGTCGCTTTGGCCCAGCGGTAGAGAAATGGCCGGTTGGCCGCTGACATTGGCTATTACGGTGAAACCGGCGCTGCCCATGGCGTGATGGACGTAACTGTCCCAAGGCTGGTCAAGTGACAACAGGCCCAGTTTCGGAGTCAGGCTACCCGTGACCGGCGACAGGATCACGTCGTAGCGTTCGAAGTGCTGCTCCATCGTCGCGCCAATGCTCTCGAACGCTTGCCGCGCCCGGTACAGCTCTTCGCCGGTGGTCGCTTTCGAGCGTTCGAGATTGACCAAGGTGATCTTTTCCAGGTCCTGAGCCGTGGCAGCCCGCCCGAGCACCTGCTCGCGGTCGCGAATCTGCACACGCAAGGCCATGCCGAGCGCAGTGCCATGGGCACCGAACAACTGGCGCGGATCGATGTTCAGCGTCAACTCATCGAGTTGATGGCCAAGGGCTGACAGTTGTTTGATGGTCGTTTCCAGCGTGGCGGCAATCGCCGGCTCCAAAGGGGCGCCGGTCAGTGATTGGCGTACAAAGGCCACGCGCAATTTGCCCGGATCACGTTGCAGTTCTTCGACATAAGGCCGAATCAACGGTGGGCACCAGTATGCACTGCCCGCCTCATGCCCCTGACCGGCATCGAGGAACAACGCGGTATCGCGCACCGTGCGCGACACCACGTTGGCCGCGCTGGCACCAAACGAACCTTCGAAATGCAGTGGTCCGCTAGGGGTGCGATAGCGGGTCGGCTTGAGCCCGACCACGCCACAGTACGAAGCGGGAATGCGGATCGAGCCGCCACCATCAGTGGCATGCGCCACAGGCACGATCCCCGCCGCCACCGCAGCGGCCGAGCCACCCGAAGAACCGCCTGCGCTCATGGCCAGGTTCCACGGGTTATGAGTCTGGCCCCAGGCCAGGGATTCGGTGGTAGTGGTCAAGCCAAACTCGGGGGATGCGGTCTTGCCGAACGGCACCGCACCGGCCTGCTCGTAGCGGGCGATCAGGGTGCTGGTGCGGGCAGCGGGCGGTGCGTCCTTGAACATCCGGCTACCGTTACTGGTGATCGTACCTTGTAGCGTGGTACCCAGGTCCTTGAACAGCAGTGGCACACCGGCCAGGGCGCCCTGGTTGTAGGTGCCGGCGGCGCGGCGCTGGGCGAGTAGCGTACGCGCGTAGGTTTCATGCAGCATGTTCACCGCATTGACCTTGGGGTTGACCTCGTTGTAGCGGAGCAACGCCGCCGCCAGCAGGTCCTCGGCACTCAGCTCGCCGCTGCGGATCGCCTGGCTCATGGCCCAGGCATCCATGGCCTGGTAGTCGCTGGCCGAAAGCCCTTGCGCGCGGGCGTCGGCAAAACGCCCCAGAAGCCCGACGCCAACCGCCACGGCACCGGCCTTGAGCACGCTGCGGCGCGGCCAGCCGGGGGCGGAGTTTAGTGGTACGTTTTCGTGGTTATCCATGGTAGTGATCACGCCCTGATTGTGGGTTATTAGAGTATTCAGGCCTTACGCCCTGTGGGAGCGAGCCTGCTCGCGAAAGCGGTGGATCAGTCAACATTGATGTTGAATGTGCTGACCTCTTCGCGAGCAGGCTCGCGCCCACAGGGATTGCGGTGTTCAAGCGACATTGAAGCGTGCCGACAACTGATCCAGCGCCCGCGCCAGTTGCTCCAGGTCCGCGGCGGCCATCGCGCTGCGCCCGGCATTGGCCGACAGCGCACCGGTGCCACTGGAGACACTCTCGACCCTGGCGACCATTTCCCGAGTGACGCGCACCTGTTCGGTGATCAGCGTGGCGATGGTGTCCACGCTGCGGATCACATCATCGGTGCCACTGCGAATCTGCGCCACCGAATCGCCCGCCTCATGGGCCAGGTTGACGCCATCACGCACCCGGCTGACCACCCGCCCCATGCCGTCGACCACCGCCAGTGTGCCTTCTTGAATACGCTGCACGGTGAGGTCGATTTCACCAATGGAACTGGCGGTGCGTTGGGCCAACAGTCGAACCTCGTCGGCTACCACGGCAAACCCGCGCCCCGCCTCACCGGCCCGGGCAGCCTCTATGGCGGCGTTCAACGCCAGGAGGTTGGTCTGCTCGGCAATGCTGCGAATCACCTTGAGCACGTGGCTGATTTCCCCGGAGAACCCTTCGAGTTGGCGAATGTGCACGGCCGTAGCGCTGATTACGTCGCTAATGCGATTCATCTCCTGGGCCATGTCGCGAATAAAGCCCTCGCTCTTGCCCGAACGCTGTGCCGAATGCTGGGTGATGTCGCGAGACACGCCAACCTGATTGTCCACTTCGCCGATCGACCCTGACAGGTCCTCCACCGCCCGGGAAATCCCGCGCACCGCGTCCGCCTGTTGCTGGGTGGCCGTGGAGGCCGACTCCGCCGATTCGGCCATGTGCGCCGCTTCGCGACTGACCCGCTGCACCAGCTCGCGCATTTGTGAAATGAGCCCGTGCAAGCTGTCACGCATCAGCGCGATGTCGCGCAGCATCAGTGCGAATTCGTCACCGCCCTTGATCTCGATCGGCTGCACCAGGTCGCCACTGGCGATGGCTCGCACGCTGGCACCCGCCTGGGCAAACGCACGCTTGAGTCGACGCAAAGTGGAAAACGCGGTGAGGCTGCCCGCCAGCCCACCCACCACCGCCAGCGCCATGTAAGCCAATAGCGTCGAACGATAGCGACGCTGCGCCGCCTCGTAGGCTTGCGAGGCGCTGGCCTTCTGCAGCGCTTGCAGCTTGCTCAGTTCGACCATGGCGGCATTGCCTTCCGGCTCGGCCATGCGCAAATAGGACAGGATGCCCGGCAGGCGAAAATCACCGGCGCGCAAGGAATCGAGGAAGATGCCCAACTCTTCCTGCCAGGCCAGATAGTGTTTGTCGAACGCCTCGGCGGCCTGTTGTTCCTCACCGCTCAACGTGCGCAGGCGATAGCTCGCCCAGACCTCGGTCAGCGCCCGGTCATTGCTCTCGATGGCACTCAGGGTGGCTTCCACCGGACGATCGAACGCTGCCACCAGCGGGCCTTCCGGGTCCTGTTGGATCGCCAGCAAGACCTGGCGCCGGCTTTCATCGAGCCGTTGCCTGATGTCGCCGAACATCAGCAACGTCGCCAGGTTGTCCTCGTTGATAGCCCGCAGACTGTCGCGCGCCTGCTGCAAGCCATAGGCACCGAACAACACCGCCAGGGCAAACAACAAGGTGGCCAACAACGCCCAGAGCCACAGGCGCTGGGCGATAGTAATTGCCTTGAACATGATCAATGGCCTGTCTCATGCAGCGGACGGGGTGCGCAAGGCCCCCCAACGCTGGAATTAGTCGCGAGTGACGCCGGCCAGCATCGCCGCCAGGTAATGCTCGCCGTAAGGCGGCAACAGACCCCATTCACGGCGCGGGTCGTGGGCCGAGGCCTTGAACACCGTGCGCAGGTGACTGAATTCGAGAAAACCTTCGTGGCCATGGTAATGACCCATGCCCGAGGCACCGATACCACCGAACGGCGCATCGTGCAGGGCGGCATGCATCATCACGTCATTGATGGTGACTCCGCCGGACAGGGTGTGTTCCAGCACGTGACGTTGCTCCCGCGCATCCTCGCCGAAGTAGTACAGCGCCAGCGGACGCGGCCTTGCGTTGATTTGCGCGATGACCTGGTCGAGGTCGTCATAGCTCAGCACGACCATGGCCGGACCGAAGATTTCCTCATGCATGATCTCGCTGTCCGGGGCCGGGTCCACTACGACTCGCAGCGGGCGACGACGGTCCTGGGCATCCAGGGCCAGGGGCTCGGGCAGGCACTCAATGCGCGCCCCGCGCAGCTGCGCGTCCTCGACCAGGCCCTCGACCCGCTCCAGATGGCGCTGATTGACCACCGCCACCACGTCCGGGTTGCCGGCTACCGTGGGGTTGAGGTCGCGATACGCACTGCGCAACGCATCGAGGAAGGCTTCGAGTCGGGCCTTGGGTACATACACCAGGTCCGGATTGATGCAGATCTGTCCGCCATTGGTGGACTTGCCTGCGGCGATACTGAACGCCGTTTTGTTCAGTTCGGCAGTGGCCGAAACGATCACCGGCGACTTGCCACCCAGTTCCAGTGTCACCGGCACCAGGTTTTTTGCGGCATTGCCCATCACTCGCCGGCCAATCGCCGTACTGCCGGTGAACACCAGGTGATCGAAGGGTTGGCTGCTGAAGGCCTCGCCCAGTTCCGGGCCACCATTGACCACGGCCACCACCAGCGGGTCGAGGTGTTCGGCGCACAGGCGCGCCACCAGTGCGGCGGTGCGCGGCACCACTTCCGAGGGTTTGAGAATGGCCCGGTTGCCGGCCGCGAGCGCCGAGGCCAGCGGGCTGAACAAGGTGTATAGCGGCGCGTTCCAGGTCCCCAGGATGCCCACCGTACCTTTTGGCTGGTGCATGACCCAGGCCCTGGCGCCGAGCTGGTCATAAGGGGAAAACATTTCGCGCGGTTCGTCTTGCATCCACGCTTGCAGATGGTCGCGGGCATATTTGAGTGAAGCCAGGGCGCCGAGCACGTCATTCATCAAGGAAAAACCGGCGGGCCGTCCGCCAAAGTCCAGGTCGATGGCCGTGGTCAATGCCGCATGGTTGTCGACCAGCAGGTCGATCACTTGCTGCAGGCGCTGGCGCCGGGTGTCGGCGCTGACACCGCCGGCGCTGGCGAAGGCCTCTTTCTGGCGCGTCAGCAGGCTGGAAAGGTCTTGGTCGCAAGACATCGTTGAACTCATTGTTATCCCCTTGCAGGTTGGCTCGATGGCCGTTGAGCGCCCGATGCGCCTGGCGCCACCCTAGCCGCGCAGACCGCTGCGCCGCCTCGTCCGATCGGACGAGGCCCTGCATTAGTGTTAGTCCGTTGAGACGATGTTGAACGCCTGCAAACGCCCAATACTGGCCATACGAAAACCTCCACTCCATGAGGCCAGTCATGGCAATGCAAAATATCAGCTTCGATCCCCAGGCCTTTCGTGCCGCTCTCGGCACGTTCACCACCGGGGTCACGATCATCACCACCCAGACCGAAGACGGCTCGCCCGTGGGCATCACCGCCAACAGCTTCAACTCGGTGTCGCTCAACCCGCCGCTGGTGCTCTGGAGCTTGTCCAAGCAAGCGCGCAGCCTGCCGATCTTCAGCAGCGGCAAGCATTGGAACGTGCACGTGCTGTCCACGGAGCAAGAAAACCTCTCGGGACGTTTCGCCACCCAGGGCGAAGACAAATTCGCCGAGATCGAACTGGACAACGGCATCAGCGAGGCGCCATTGCTGCAAGATTGCACCGCGCGCTTCCAGTGCCGTACGGCGTTCCAGTACGAAGGCGGCGACCATGTGATTTTCGTCGGCGAAGTGCTCGCCTTCGATCACAGTGATCGCGCCCCGCTGGCGTTCCAGAGCGGCCAATATGCCCTGGCCACGCGCAAGCCCCGCAGCGAGCTACGCCTGGCGACCACACCGCCACCGCCCGAGTGCAGCTACACCGAGGATTTGCTCGGCTACTTGCTGGGGCGCGGGCATTACCAGACACTCAATGCCCTGCGGCAACTGCTGAACAGTCAGCAGCTGGACGAACAATCGTTCTTCGTGCTGTCGATCTTGTGTATTCGCGACGATATGACGCTCGAGGAAATCAACACCTTCGTGACCTACACCGGCCGCGAAGTGACCCTGGCCAGCATGCGGTTTCTCGAGCGCCAGCGCCTGGTGGCCTTCGAGGGTCCGGCGCAATCGCCACGTTTTGTCCTCACGGCCCAAGGCCGAGAAGTGTCCCTGCATCAGTTGGCACTGGCCAAGGCCGTGGAAGAGGATCTCTCGGCCAAGCTCGGCGCCGCCGATGCGCAAGCCTTGAAAGTCTTGCTCAAGCGCCTGATCGTCGTGAGCGACCCGGGCTTGCCTGATCTGTGGGCGCCGCGATGACCGCTCGCGAGGGGACGCTGCCTGCGACCACGGTCGGTTGGGGTAGCCACGGCCTGCTGTTGCTGCTGGCCTTGGTATTCGCCGACAACTTCGTCGGGCGACAGATACTCGCGGTCATGGTCGAACCGATCAAAGCCGAATTCGGCGTCGGCGATACCGCCATCGGCCTGATCTCGGGCCTGGCGTTCGCGGCGGTCTATGCACTCATGGGCCTGCCGGCCGGGCGGCTGGTGGATCGCATGCCGCGTATCCGCCTGCTGGCCATGTCTTGCCTGCTCTGGGCCGTGGCAACCATGGCGTGCGGGTGGGCGGGCAGTTTCCTCGCGCTGGGCATTGCGCGAATGCTGGTTGCCGTCAGCGAATCGCCGACCACGTCGGCCTCGCTGTCGCTGATCGCCGACCTGTATCCGACGCACCGACGCTCATTCGCCATTAGCTGTTTTACCGCCGCACCCACATTTTCCTCGATCATCGGCTTGAGCATCGGCGCCTGGGTGGTCGAGCACTATGGCTGGCGCAGTGCGTTCATTGCGTTGGGGATGCCGGCCCTGGTGTTCTGTACGATCCTGGCCTTCGTCGTGCGCGAACCGCAGCGTGGCCGCTGGGACCTTACGCCACATACCCACACAGCGCCCGCACTGCTTGGCATGGGAGCCGAAGCCCGCAAGCTCTGGGCATTGCCGGCCTACCGCTGCCTGATCCTCGCTGGCGGCCTGACCACGCTCAGTTCCTATGCGATTGCGATGTGGAACACCAGTTTCCTGGTGCGCTCCCACGGCTTGTCACTGCAACACGCCGGCTTGCTGGCGGGCGTGATCTGCGGTACCTCGGCCGGATTCGGTGGCCTGCTCAGTGGTTGGTTGAGTGACCGCCTGTGCCGCCGCGATCCACACTGGCAGGTGTCCATTCCGGTAGTGGGCCATATTGCGGCGACCTGTGCGCTGGTCCCCTATCTGCTGTGGTCCGACTCCGTGCTGGTGCGCCTGGGTGATGTGCCGGTTCCAGGCGCCATGCTCTGGTGCGCGCTCTATGCCTTCTTTTCCGTGTGGTGGGTCGCGCCTTCCTACAACCTCGTCACGCAGCTGGTGCCCGCCGGGAGGCGCGGAACTGCAATGGCGCTGCAAACCATCGTCAGCACGCTGCTGGGGATCGGCGTCGGGCCATTGTTGACCGGTTTGTGCAGCGACCTGTTGTTACCGCTGTTCGGCCACGAGTCGTTGCGGTATGCGCTGCTGCTGGTGAATCTGCCGGTGATTTGCGCGGTGTTGCTGTTGATGCGCACGGCGCACCATGCTGGCAAAACTGGCTATCGCCACGGGGGATAGGTTTGCTCAAGGCCACGCTTTAATTGTTCAGTCGACGGAGCTCCAATGCCTACCAACAGCGCATCAGCCACTCCCGTACACAGCGCCCGCGATCGACTGCTCGACGCGGCGCTCGAACTCTTCGCCACACATGGCTACCAGGCCATCGGCTTGCGGGACTTGGCGAGTTACCTGGGGCTGCAAGCCGGCTCCCTCTACCATCACATTGAAAACAAACAGGCCCTGTTGTTCGAGCTGATCGAGTCGGCGTTGTCGGACTTGCTGCTGGATACGCTGCGTCGAATGAAAGGCGCACGAAGCCCTCGCGGGCGTCTTCAGTCGTTCATTCAAGCCTTCGTCGCCTTCAACTTCAACGAAAAATACAAACTGACCCTGATCAGCCGCGAGTTCACGAATCTGACTGAAGAACAGAAGCAACAGATTATCCAGCTAAGAAACGAATACGCCGCTGTTCTAAACGCCATCATCACTGACTCGTACGGCGATAAAGGCGCAGCCGCTCGCGACCTCTGCCCCACCACCAGTGCAGTCATTGCCATGCTGTTCGGCCAGTCACAGTGGTACACCCTCGAGACAACCGAAGCACAATTGACGAAAACACTCACCGACGTTGTCACATGCATTATCGCGAACAGGCAGAGCACCGCCGCAAGTGCAACGCGGCCAATTTCCCGGAGCGCTGTCAATTTTCCCCACCCTCCCCGTGATTCGCTTTATCCTTGATGCAAATCCGATGAAAAGCCATGAATCCTGCATACGGCTGCTGACTGTTCCCCATGCGCAAACTTTTGTACCTGACTGCCTCCATGGCGTTGATCGCCGCTCTAACGACCTACGCCATGTGGGCCGCGGATCGCCCGACGGGCCTCTACCTCTCTGACCTGCGAATCGATGTCGCATTCGACCAGGGCACGCCCGCTGACCGTGGCAATTTGCTGGGCATCCAGCCCGAGCTGTTTCCCACCGACTACCAAAGCCCCGAGCGCTTGCACCGCAAACTCGCCGCCTACTTGCAGACGGCCCGGGATCAGGGGCTGCTGAATGAAAAAACCATCGTCGTATTGCCGGAGCATGTGGGCACCTGGTTGATGGTCAGCGGCGAAAAAGACGAGTTGTACCAGGCCACTACTTTCAAGGAGGCCATGAACTGGCTGGCCGTGAGCAATCCTTTGAAGTTCGTCCGCGCGCTGATTGGCGCCGAGGGCGACAGCCGCATCGAGGACGCGCACCTGCGCATGAAAGCCAAAGGCATGGCCAAGGATTACCAGGCGTTATTTGGCGGGCTGGCTAAAGAATTTCACGTCACCCTGGTGGCAGGCTCCATCGTGCTGCCCGAGCCCAGTGTCATCGACGGTACGCTGAAAATCGGCCGTGGTGCGTTGTTCAACAGCAGCGTGGTGTTTGGCCGCGATGGCCTGCCAATCGGGCAACCCCAGCGCCAGATGCATCCGGTTTTCGAGCAGCAGGACGCGATCAAGGCCAACGGCGAACATACGCTCAATGTCGTCGACACCCCCGCCGGGCGCCTGGGCGTGCTGATTGGCAGCGACAGCTGGTACCCCGACAACTACCGCAAGCTCGACACGCAGCAGGCACAGCTGGTCGCAGTCCCGGCGTTTGTTGTTGGCCGCGGTAGCTGGGACCAGCCGTGGCGTGGCTACAAGGACTCATCGACACCCGGCTCCGTCAGCCTCAAGGCCGGGGAGATCAGTGAAGGACAGGCCTGGCAGCGCCTGAACCTGAGTACGCAGGCACCCGCCAGCCGGGCCATCGCCGGCGTGAGCGTATTCCTGCGCGGACAGTTCTGGGATCAGGGCAGCGCCGGGCAGAGTTTTCTCAGCAGCAACGGCCAGCATTTCGTCGATGGCAAGGCCCGTGGCGCGCGCTTGTTGAACCTTTGGCTGTAGGCCATGAAACCCACCCCGATGCGCCTGGGAGATCTGTCGGTGGGCTTTGTTCACAGCCTGGCCGACGCCGTGAACAGCCACGGCACAGATCCGCAGCCACTGCTCGAGCAATATGGCCTTGATGCGGCCCGACTGAGTGAAGCCGGTGCCCGTCTCTCGATCCCGCGCTACATGCGCCTGGGCCACGCGGCCATCCAGTTGACCGGCAACCCGGCACTCGGCTTGCAAATGGCCCAGCTCAGCCGCCTGAGCCAGGCCGGCCTTGCCGGCGTCACTGCCGCCCAGGCACCGACGGTGCGCGAGGCGGCGCGCTGCCTGATTCGATTCGAAGCCTTGTATGGCTCCAACTACCGCGGTCAATCAAGCTTCCACGAAGACGCTCAGGGTGCCTGGCTACGCTTCTATTCCATCAGCCCCTACAACAGCTACAACCGCTTCGTGGTGGATTCGATCCTCGGCGGCTGGTTGCAGCAATTATCCAGCGTCAGCCCTGCCCGGCTGCGTGCCGAACGTATCGACATCGAGTTCGAGGAGCCCGACTACCGCGCGGCCTATGACGTGCTGGGCGACTGCCCGATCCAGTTTGGCGCCGAGCACAATCAATTGCGCCTGAGCCTGGCCAGCCTTGCCCAGCGTAATCCCGAGCATTGCCCCAGCACCTGGCGACACCTGCTGCAACTGTGCGAGCGGGAACTGGAGCAATTGACCCGCACCCGCAGCCTGCGTGAACGCATCACACAGCTGCTGGGGCCATTGCTCAATGGCGGCCGGGAGCCCGACCTGGAAGAAGTGGCAACACGCCTGAAACTGCCGGTATGGACCTTGCGCCGCAAACTCGCTGAAGAAGGCACGCAATTTCGCGCGATTCTTAACGACACCCGTCGCGACCTGGCCATGACCTATGTCCGCGACACTGAATTGGCGTTCGGAGAAATCGCCTACCTGTTGGGCTTTGCCTCAGCCGAAGCCTTTCAACGCGCCTTCAAGCGCTGGACCGCCCAGACACCCGGCGAGTTTCGCCGCAGTCGCAGGGAAACAGTCGCAGGCAGCAAGCTTTAAAGCTCGGTTGCGTCTTCGGAAGGCTCAGGTGGGTCCAGCTCAAACGCCTGATACTCGAGCAGTTCTTCTTGATAGTCGTCCATTTTCGTATCCCCCACAGCTCATAAAAAAACGTCTGAATAAATGACCAGCGCCTTGAGCCTAAAGTGCCCGCGTGAAAGAAAAATGACGCGGACACGACACTTCGTCGCCTACAGATAAAACGTAGCAGGCGGTTGGGAATTTATCACAGGTTTTTTTTGCGGCAGGCCGCAGGACGACGACCTGTTTGACGCGGATCAATCTTTGTTACGGCGAGGGGGCCCGGAGCATGAGCTGGCCTGGCCCCATCGCGCCCATCACTGGCCGGTGATGGGCATGGCCTGGATCGGCTCCGAAGGTGGTGCCATGTCGCTCGGATTGGCCGGTGGCGTGATCACTTCTTCGGTGGCTGGCGCTGGCTCGGCAGTGGAGCTCGAGGTAATGGGTGCAGCCTCAGGCGGCGGCGCTACCGGCTCGGAAGCGGCAGGGGTCACTTCGGCGCCCTTGGCTGCCTCTGGCGCGGGCTGTGCCGCAGCTTCCGGGGCCAATGGCGCCGGTGCAGCCTTGGGCTCGGGCACGCCCAGATCGGTTTTCGGCTTCTCGGGGATGTGCGCCGCTGCCTTCACTTCCTTGGGCAGGAACAGCTCGACCAGGGCGAAGAATCGCTCGTAGAACTTGGCTGAGGTGACGGTTTCGCTGGCGACCTTGACCATCGAGTCGTCGGAGGAGCCGATCGGCATCGACACCGAGCCAAGCACGCCAACACCGAGGCTTGCCGAGTTGTTGGTTTTCTTCAGCGCATACTTGTCCTGAAGGGCATTGGCGAACACGGTGGCATGGTGCGCCGAAGTGCCGTCTTCAGCGCAAACCACACTGAAACTGATCTCCATGTGGTTTTCACCGGTCTGCTGGAAGCTCTTGTGCCCACTGACCAGCTTGGGATCACTGCTGGTGATGATATAGCCCTGGCTCAGCAAGGCCCGACGAGCGGCTTCACAGGAGACCGAGTCGGTCACTGGATAGTTACGGGAAAACGTTCCGGAATCATCGAAGTTCTCATGCTCGTAGATGGCGGCTTTCTTCGACGAACAACCGGCAGCAGCAGCCAGCACCAAGGCCAGCCCGACAACCCGCATGGGAATTGATTTAAACATTGAACATCCTGAGAGAAACGGTTCGGGGCGTATTGTGCAACAGATCGATGCTTAGCGGCGCACCGATTGTGTCTTAAAACGGTTACAGCACTGTTGACCCGATGGTCGGGAGAAAATTGCCTGAATGGCGAAATGCAGCCGAAAAAAAACCCCGGCCTTGCGGCCGGGGTCTTCGTTTCATGCAAAAAGCGCGTGGGCAGATCAGAAACGCTTGATCTCGGCCTGGCTTTCCAGCTGCTTGCGGTAAGCCGCAAAGTCTTGCTGGCCAACGCGCGAAGCGAGGAAGCGACGGTATTGAGCCTTCTCTTCTTCAGTTGGCGTTGCGGCCTCGTTCACGCCGTTCAGACGCACGATCATCAGGCTGCCATCAGGCAACGTGACACTGCTGAAGGTCGGCTTGTCCTTGGCGGCAGGCTTTGGCATGCGGAACAACGCTTGCAGCACAGTCGGGTCCAACCCTTCCTGAGTGCGAGTCGCGGCTTCGGTTACCTTCCAGTTCTGACCGTCGATCGGGCTGTTCAATGGCGTCTTGCCATCACGCAAGCTGGCAATCAGCTCGTCAGCCTTGGTCTTGGCAGCAGCGCTGGCGTGCTCCCTGGCCAATTGCTCACGGATCGGACCCTCGACCTTTTCCAATGGCAGTTGCGCAGGCTTCAGATGCTCCTTGGCGCGCAACACGATCACGGTTTCGGGGTCGAGCTCGATGGCGGTGCTGTTGGCACCCTCATCCAGTACTTCCGGGCTGAAGGCTGCGGTGACCACGGCACGGTTGGCCGTAATGCCTTCGCCACCCTCGCGGCCGAACGGCTTGGAGGTGTGAACGGTAAGCTTCAAGTCCTGCGCAGGCTGGACCAGGTCGGACGCTTCGAACGAGGCGTCTTCCAGTTGCTTGGTCGCTTCAACGAAACGCTGCTCGACCTGCTGGGCCTTCAATTCGCGGGTCAGCTTGTCTTTCAGGCTGGCGAACGTCGGCACTTCAGGCGCTTCCACGCCCAACAGCTTGATCAGGTGGAAACCGAAGTCGGTGCGAACCGGCTCGGAAACCTGATCCTTGGCCAACGAGTACAAGGCCTTCTCGAATGCCGGGTCGTACACGCCAGGACCTGCGAAGCCCAGGTCGCCGCCATTGTTGGCAGAACCCGGGTCCTGGGAGAACTCCTTGGCCAGGGCCTCGAATTGCTCGCCCTTGTTCAGGCGGGCCTGGATCTCGTCGATTTTGGCCTTGGCTTGCGCTTCGGTCGTCTTGTCGTTCACTTCGATCAGAATGTGCGCAGCCCGGCGTTGCTCGGACAGGTTCGCAGTTTCTTTCTGATACGCCGCCTGCAGGTCTTCGTCCTTGACGCTGACCTGATCAAAGAAGGAAGCCTTCTTCAACTCCAGGTAATCGATGACCACTTGGTCCGGCGTCATGAATTCCTTGGCATGCTCGTCGTAGTAGGCCTTGACCTCTTCGTCGGTCAGCTTCACGGCTGTCGGGTCGACCTTGATGCTCAGGGAGGCGAAATCGCGGGTCTGTTTTTCCAGACGGGCGAAGGCCATGACCTGGGCGTCGGTGACGAAACCGCTACCCGCCACACCGGCGCGCAGTTGTCCGATCAGCATTTCCTGAGCCAGCATCTGGCGGAATTGCATGCGGCTGTAGCCCAGTTGGCGAATCACCTGGTCGAAACGCTCAGGGCTGAACTTGCCGTCCACCTGGAATTCAGGCGTTTGCAGGATGACCTGGTCCAGCGCCGCCTCGGAGAAAGCGAATTTGGAATTTTCTGCGCCTTGCAACAGCAGCTTGCGGTCAATCAGGCCTTTGAGGGCCGATTCGCGCAGCATTTTTTCGTCCAGCAAGGAGGCGTCGAAATCCTTGCCCAGCTGTTGCATGAGTTGACGGCGTTGCATATCGACCGCCTGGCTCAGCTCGTTTTGGCTGATTTCGTCACCATTGACCTTCGCCGCCTCGTTTTTGTGCGTCGTAGCCTGGAAAATGGCGTCGAAACCGGTCAAAGCCATCAGTGCAACGATGACCCCGATAATGGTCTTGGCAATCCAGCCTTGTGAATTGTCCCTGATATTTTGCAGCATGCGTCCCCCATAAACGGTTGAACTTCAAATTAGGCAACCGTGGAGCGTGGGTAGAATCCGGATAGAAGAAAGGCGCATCCGAGGATGCGCCTTCTCGTAACTGGCGGAGCGGACCGATGACTCGACCTTGCGAGCCTCGGTGTCTCGAACCGGCAACCTGCCGACTGGACTACCGCTCCGCTGCCAGGTCAGGCATGACCCCGACCCGGATAGGCAAAAACCTGATTGGAACTTAGTTGACAGCTTCTTTCAGTGCTTTACCAGCTTTGAAGCCTGGTTTTTTGGCAGCTGCGATTTCCAGTGTCTTACCGGTCTGTGGGTTACGACCGATGCGAGCTGGACGATCAGTTACGGAGAAAGTACCGAAACCAACCAGAACCACGGAGTCGCCGGCCTTGAGAGCGCCAGTGACGGATTCGATTACAGCGTCCAGCGCACGGCCAGCAGCAGCTTTCGGGATATCAGCGGATGCAGCGATAGCATCAATCAGTTCCGACTTGTTC
>Ga0105251_10001056_pt1 | contig 24130 bp, 21 predicted proteins | sample KBSS64metaG_FD_80424 | JGI IMG/M metagenome (GOLD analysis project Ga0105251, IMG submission 80424) | Switchgrass rhizosphere microbial communities from Kellogg Biological Station, Michigan, USA - KBS S6-4 metaG | ecosystem: Host-associated > Plants > Roots > Rhizosphere > Soil | place...
GACGATATCGAAGCGACTCTGAAAGCCTCCGAAATCAGCCGTGACCGCGTTGAAGACGCGCGCAACGTTCTGAAAGAAGGCCAGGAAGTAGAAGCCAAGATCATCAGCGTTGATCGTAAGAGCCGTGTAATCCAGCTGTCGATCAAATCGAAAGACGATGCTGAAGAGAAAGAAGCTATCCAGAGCCTGAAAGCAGCTCCGGAAGGCGAAGCAGCTGACACCACTATGGCGGCACTGCTGCGTCAAGCAATGGCCAAACAGAACTGAGTTCTGTCTGATCATGAAAAAGGGCGACTTCAGTCGCCCTTTTTTGTGTCTGCGATTTGGTGAGATCCACGTCTGCCGCGGTCGGCCCGTGAAACCAATGGTCTTGCCGAGCGGTCTGTTTCTTTAACAGGATCAATTGCCTATTCGCAGCTAGGCTTAGGTTGAAGATCGCAGTAGTCGGGCCATGTGCCTGACATAAGGACGTGAATGAACAAGCTGATTGTCGTACTGGGTGCGCTCGCCTTGGCTGGCTGCACTACAAGTGCCAAGACTCATGCGGTGCGTGGGGTCAGCGGTATTGAAGTTGATTGCTCGGGCTTGGGGTCAGGCTGGGAAAGGTGCCAGAAGCGCGCGGCGAAGGAGTGCAAGGGCGCTGGTTACAGAGTTGTCACGCGTTCCGATGACGTCAAGGAGGAGGATGAATTTCCGTTCGGCTTCAATCCGGCCGGCTTCGTGACCCGAACCATGCTGGTGATCTGTCGCTGAGCACAGGCTGCTCGGTTTGGTGAGTGGGTGCCCTGAAAATGGGCGTTGTGACGAGGCAAAAGATATGTCAACCCCTGGGCTGTTCAAATTCTTCCGGGCGTGCTAAAACCTTTCAAGCGCTGATCTAGCTGCTTGAAAAAGAAGGGAAAAATATGACGAAGTCGGAGTTGATCGAACGAATTGTCACCCATCAAGGGCTACTCTCATCAAAGGATGTGGAGTTGGCCATCAAGACTATGCTTGAGCAAATGTCCCAATGCCTGGCCACCGGCGACCGTATCGAGATCCGTGGTTTCGGCAGCTTTTCCCTGCACTACCGCGCACCGCGCGTGGGACGCAATCCCAAGACCGGCCAGTCTGTGAGTCTTGATGGCAAGTTTGTCCCGCATTTCAAGCCGGGCAAGGAGCTTAGGGATCGTGTGAATGAGGAGGAAGAGGGCAGTGGAATTTATGAACAAAAGTGAAGAGGGCCGGTAATGCGCCAAGTTAAACGCGTACTGTCAATCGTGCTTTTCCTAGTTGTTGCCTTTATTTGTTTCGCATTTGTGCTCGAAAATCAGAATCCTATAAAGCTGACGCTATTGGGTTGGGGTACCCCGGATTTGCCTGCTTCGCTTGTTGTCATTCTTGCTCTCTTGCTGGGGATGGCGATAGGTCCTGTGCTTGCCCTTGGCGTCGTGGTGCGCAAACGCCGCGTTTCCTCGCATCGGCATGCGGTCACAGAACATTAATCTTATCCAGGTTGATGGTGTGTTGAAATCTCTAGAAGAGCTGTTCAGCTTTAGGAGTTTATCTACAACGCTTTCTGTAACAATTATTATTTAAACGGACCTCTGCTATTTTTTTATTCTGCTCATAGCATGCTGGTCTCACAAAAAAATAAGGGAAGCGATACGATAATGCCAAATAGCCATGATTTTGAGCCGCGAATTGAAGAAATTGATGTGCTTGAAATATTGAAGATGTTGTTTTCTCAGAAGCTATTGATACTGAGTGTCACAGTCTTGTTTGTTTTGGTCGCAGCGCTTTATGCAAATCTCAGCGTGCCAGTCTTCGAAGCTAAAGTCTACGTATTGCCTCCTAAACAAAGTCAAATAGTAAGTTTCAATATTGGTCGTGATAAGAACTCCGAGTTGGTCCCCTTTTCTGGAAAAGATATCTACGACGTTTTTCTACGGAACTTGCAGTCAGAGTCTTTAAAGCGGGCCTTCTTCGAAGATACCTACTTGCACTCATTGAGTGAGGCTGAAAAAAAGCAATCCCAGGATATGTTGTACTTAACGTTTTCCTCTCGGTTGACGATTTCCCCCCCAGGCAAGGATTTGGTTGACCGATACACAGTAGCTTTTCAAGGATATGATCCAAAGCAGGCTGCAGATTGGGCGATAGCCTACGTCAACAGAGCGGGAGTTGCCGCCAAGCAAGAGGTTATTCAGAACGCTTTGCGTGAAGCGCAAGGGAAGGCTCGAAATCTGGATCAGCAAATGGATATGCATCGTGAAAGAGCACGAAAATCTCGAGAAGATTCTATTGTTCAGTTACGAGAAGCTCTGAAAATATCGGAGGCGATCGGTCTTGAGAAGCCTCTAATAATTTCTGGAAATCTTTCTGCTGATTTGTCCGGAAGTATGGAAGGCCCGCTTATATACATGCGTGGTGCAAAAGCGTTAAGAGCTGAAATCGAAAATTTGGAAGCGCGTAAAGCTGATGACCCCTTTATAGAAGATTTGCGCAAGCTGGAAGCGAGTTCGGATTTGCTAAAGGGGTTAAGTATCCCTGAGCAGGATGTTGCCGTATATCGCGAGGACGGAGAAATTCAACTGCCAGAATCGCCCATCAAGCCGAAGAAAATATTTATCTATGCGGTAGGTGCCTTGCTGGGGTTGGCGCTCGGAGTGTTACTTGCCCTTTTTAGAGGTTTTGTTAGCAGAGGAAGGTCTGTAGGACAAGATAGAGGGTGATGTTTTCAGATTTTCCTATAGGAGGTATTTTTCTGCGGTTGATATACCTCCGATATACAATAATTACTTGGCAACCTTCGTTGATTCGTAATTCTCGCAATTACTTCTCGTGGTTCCCCGCAATTAGTCTTCTCAGTAGTCTGTCCATCCATGCTGGTGTCGGAATCTGTTGAGCAGTCCCTGTGCAGCGAGTCTGCGGCAGCTGGATTGATCCAGACCAGAAAATTCATGATTCCAAATTTCAATTTCGAGTAACGGAATCTGCTCCAGTGGTCGTATAATAATTCAATTGCGTTACCGTTGGCTTGCAGGCAGGCATGATGTCCTGAAAAATGCACGTCGACTGCATGGTTTTTGATAAAAAACAGTTTATACGGTTTTTTTTGCTTGACGGCGGGAAGGAAATCCGATGCGGGTTAGAGCGGGCGATGTGGGAAGCCAATCTCTAAATAACAAGGAACACATTAAAAAATGCGGTGGCGCTTTGGCTTTTGAGTCAGCCAAGCCGCTCTGCGGCACTCGCTCGAATGAAATATCCTCCCGGCTGCCAAAGCCACCTGAAGGCTCTGTCGTCCGATGTGGTCATGGGGCGCACCGAAGTCGCGAAATGCGCCCTGCATTATTCGTCCCCGCTAGACCGCCGTTCAGGCAGTTGATTGGTGTCGGCTTGGCTTTCGCAAGTTTGTACCGAGTGGTGAACCACCTTCTCTGTTGCGGAGAAAGAATCCAGTCTGAAATCTTCACTTTTTTTATTGCTCCAGCGTGTGCTCGCGAAAGCGGCTACTTTTTTTTTGAAAAATCAAGATGCGCGATAACAGTTTTAGATAAAGGGTCCGCTCTATATAAAGCGCGCCCAATGTCAACGGAAAATAATAACTGGATAACGGCGCCTGGGAGATACGGAATCTTGCTAAGGAGTATGCGCTTTCAATGGAGAAATGGATAATTATGCTTCCTCGGGGTTCGCGGTCTAATCCAAGAGTTGAACAGTTATTTGTTTCTGATGGGTTATGGATGGCGTTGATATGAAAAAATATTGAGCGTTGATAAAAATTATTCATTCTATTATTTAGGCTTCTGATTATGTATCAATTGAAAGATATTAAACTTGCTATTATAGGTTTGGGTTATGTTGGTCTGCCATTGGCGGTGGAGTTTGGCAAGAAGAGGTCTGTAGTCGGTTTTGATATCAATCAGTCGCGTATCGATGCGCTCAATGCGGGGCATGATGCTACCCTAGAGGTAAGTGACAGCGAACTGGAAGAAGCTTCGCTATTGACTTATAGTTCTGATATTGGCGAGCTCGATACCTGTAATACATATATTGTTACTGTGCCGACGCCCATTGATAAATATAATCAACCGGATTTGACTCCTCTTATTAAAGCATCCGAGACTATTGGGAAAGTTTTAAAGAAGGGTGATATTGTAATTTACGAATCTACGGTATATCCCGGTGCTACTGAAGAGGATTGTGTTCCGGTATTGGAACGGGTCTCAGGACTGCGGTTCAACGTTGATTTCTATGCAGGCTATAGCCCAGAGCGTATAAATCCTGGCGACAAAGAGCATCGTGTAACCACGATTAAGAAAGTTACGTCGGGATCAAATCCGGAAGTCGCTGATCTCGTTGACGAGTTGTACAATCAGATTATTACTGCTGGTACACATAAGGCCAGTAGTATAAAAGTTGCTGAAGCTGCCAAGGTAATTGAAAATACCCAGCGCGATCTAAACATTGCACTTATTAACGAGTTGGCACTTATTTTCAATAAAATGGGAATTGATACCCAGGCCGTATTAGAGGCAGCTGGTACCAAATGGAATTTTCTTCCGTTCCGCCCAGGCTTGGTCGGAGGTCATTGTATAGGAGTAGATCCGTACTATTTGACTCATAAGGCGCAGTCGATCGGATATCATCCAGAAATCATTCTCGCTGGCCGTCGCTTGAATGATAGCATGGGCGCTTATGTTGTTTCTCAATTAGTAAAGTCAATGGTAAAGCGTCGTATCCATGTTGATGGCGCTCGTGTTTTGATTATGGGTTTGACCTTCAAGGAGAATTGTCCAGACCTGCGCAACACTAAAATTATCGATATTGTAAAAGAGTTGGCTGAATACAATATTATAGTAGATGTTCTGGATCCTTGGGTGAATACCGCTGAAGCCCAGCATGAATATAATATTACACCGATTAAAGAAGCCGAAGTCGGTGCATATGACGGCATTATTCTAGCCGTTGCACACAGTCAGTTTTCCGAGTTAGGTGCTGATAATATCCGCCGTTTAGGTAAGCCCGAACATGTACTGTACGACCTTAAATATATTTTGAGTGCTGATCAATCTGATTTGCGTCTGTAGTCAACAGTCAACGATTAGTTGGTAAATAAATATTAAGTACAATGATTTGGATCGGATATAGACATGACTCGCTACGAAGAATTGTTGATTGAATTACGCAAAACACCCAAGACTTGGCTGATTACCGGGGTTGCAGGCTTTATCGGCTCCAATCTTCTCGAAACGCTGCTTATGCTGGATCAGAGAATTGTCGGTCTGGATAACTTTGCTACCGGCCATCAGCGTAATCTTGATGAGGTTGAGTCTATTGTAGGTGATCTACGTTGGAAGAATTTTCAGTTAGTCGAGGGAGATATTCGCAAACTCGAAGACTGCCGCAAGGCCATGACCTTCCAATCGCATGAAAATGATGCAGAGTTAATCGCGGTTGATTACGTGCTGCACCAAGCTGCGCTTGGCTCAGTTCCACGTTCGATTAATGATCCGATTACAACTAATAGTACGAATATTGATGGCTTCCTCAATATGCTGGTTGCGGCGAGGGACGCTGAGGTAAAGAGCTTTACCTACGCGGCGTCTAGTTCAACGTATGGTGATCATCCTGGTCTCCCAAAAGTAGAAGATGCTATTGGCAAACCTCTCTCCCCGTATGCTGTGACCAAGTACGTCAATGAGTTGTACGCCGAGGTATTTTCCAGGACATATAACTTTAATACCATCGGTCTGCGCTACTTTAATGTATTTGGTAAGCGACAGGATCCAGCAGGAGCTTATGCAGCCGTAATTCCTAAATGGACGGCATCCATGATTTCTGGTGGGAATATATCGATTAATGGTGATGGCGAAACCAGTCGAGATTTTTGCTTCGTCGAAAATGCCGTGCAGGCTAATTTGCTCGCTGCTACTGCAGAAGAGACCGCAAAAAATAACATTTACAACGTAGCATTCGGCGAGCGAACGACGCTCAATCAGTTATTTGTATACCTATCTGATTGTCTGTCTGGGCATGGATATGAGTACAAACTCTCCCCAATATTTGGAGATTTTCGTGGGGGGGATGTTAGGCACTCTTTGGCTGATATATCTAAAGCTGGTCGCTTGCTGGGCTATGCACCGGCCTTCAGAATCAATGAGGGCATAGAGAAAACGATGCCTTGGTATATTAATCAGAGTCTAAAAGCTTTATGAGCCCAATGCTGGTTCTATTTGTTGTCGATGGAATTTCAAAAGCTTTTCTGGCGCTAGCGTCATTGGTTTTGATTAAATATCTATCGATAAGTGAATTCGCACAATTTAGTGTGGTTTTCACGGCAAGTATGATGACGTATCAGATAATCGGCGGAATTGTTGAAAGGCTGTATATATCTGATCATGAAAATTATGAGAAAGAGGGGGCTCTCAGTAGCTTCGTCTTAATATTGGTGTTCGGCCTTGCTGTCTCCGCATATATTCTCTTTCATGCGGATGTGCGCGCTTCGATTTTGACGTTGATTTTGACTTATTTGTGCACGAAGTATCAAGTGCAGCGAATTAAGAAGCAGAAGGAAGAGCGCTTTTTTATATATTCATTCGTGGATATGTTAAGAAACGCTACTTGGCTTGGTTTGCTGTATTTGAAGTTCGCAACTGCGGTTAGTGTGCCTTACATAACAAATGATTTTTTTGCGTTAGGTACCTACGCGCTGTTGGCGATTTTCGCAAACAGTCTATTGTATATGCTGTCCAACAATACTGCTCAAGAGAAGCAATCTTCCTCGTTTTCCTGGGGGCAATTCATATCATCCGCTAGGTATTTTTTCTCTAGAGGAGATGTGGTGCTCTACTCAATTTTGGGGGGGGCGATACCCTATTACCCGTTCATTATCGCTACGGTGATGCGGAACGAGACGCTTATATCTACGTACGGCGCCGCTATGAGATATCAAGCGATATTTTCCATGGCGATAATGGCTGTAAATACCGTGGTGATCGCTAGGTTTTGCAACAGGAAAGATATCATCAGAGCTCAAACCAGCGCATTTTACAAGGTGCTGCCGGTGGCAATGCTGTGTTTAGTCATCGCTATTGCATTCATATGGTGGGCTATCCCGTATGTTGACGGAGGTAAATATCCTGGTTTACGAACCGCTTTTGTTATCCTGTCTTCTTGTTCGGCGATTTCATTGGTTTCAACAGTAGCGGTAAATCAGCTTCTCGCATTCAACAGCTATAGAGCAATGCTCAAGGGTGTCTTAATTGGCTTTTTAGTAATGGTGGCAGTCACACCTGTATTTGCTTTGATAAGTTCGGACTTAGGACCTTTGCTCAGCATGGTTATGGGTTATTTAGTCATAGCGCTGTTGATGATATGGAATGCTAGCAAGGAGAGGTCAATTGAAAGTACTGTTGGTTAATTATTATTATAAACCTATGGTGGATGCGCACGCATATCGTTGGGCTCAACTTGCTGAATACTGGGCAGCTAAAGGTTTTGAGGTAGATGTCGTTTGTTCGAAAGTTAATGGTGCGTCCAATACAGAACGCGTAAATGGTGTGGATGTTACTCGAGTAGGGTTTATTCCTGCTCAAAAAATTCAAGTTGAGCAACTCTCCGGTACGAAAACTGCTGGGAAAAAAGCGAGCGTATTTTCAGTATTTAAAAAAATCGCTAGATTTTTTTATAGAAAAATATACTGGCCTGATGGGCTCTGGCATTGGTTTTTTTATGCCATGAAAGAACTTTTTAAACGTAGGGAAGTACGTTACGACTTGGTTGTAAGCTATTCTCCTTCGTTTACTGCTCATTTGGCCGTTTTACTATTTTTGAAGCTGAGTCGTAAAAAAATTCACTGGGTGGCAGACTATGGTGATCCATTTTCTACCTCTATTTCTATGCCAAATAATAATATTTTTCTTTATCGGCGGCTGAATTATTACGTTGAATCGTCTGTTATTAAGCACGCTAGTAAAGTTTGCTTTACCAGCAATAATACCTACGATGATTATTTTTCGACTTTCGGGGGCATGAGCAATGCCCATGTCATTCCGCATTTGGCAGATATCAAGAGCGTCTACTCTAATACTCAGGAGCTTACTGATCCGCTAGTTACAAGGCTAGTGTTTATCGGGAATTTTCATCGTGGAATTAGAGAGCCTTTTTTGGCCGCGGCTATAATAGAGCGGCTTAGTTCTCTTTTTGCTGGAAGTAACGACCGTCGTATCATATTTGATATCTATGGCGCTAGTAATGGTGTGGATTTAGCTTCTGTATGCAATTCCACTATTAAATGGCATGGCCCTTTGGAGCGTGACAGTGTCGCTAGGGTAATAGGCGAAGCAGACTTTCTAGTAAATATAGAGAATACCAACTGCTCTATGATTCCAAGTAAAATAGTCGAATATATCGCCACTGGAAAACCAATAATCGATATTGCAAATGCAAGTACTGACATTTCACCTTTATTGGCTCGTTACGCTGAAGAGGGGCATACGGTGATAATGACTACTGATGACCTGGATAGGCTTGATAAGCTCGAAGCGTTTGTAGAAAAGTGCCGTGGAAAAGGTAAGCTGCCCTTTGAAGCTGTGAGTGGTTTTTTGAAAGACTACGGAATTGAAGAGGTTTCACGAAGGTATTTGTCGGAAGTGTAGGGGATTTCAAAAACACTATCAATTTTGTGAGCGTACCATGCAGAACTATTATTTAATGTTTCTACAAAGATATGCTTAGCTTATATAGGTACTGCTGCATGTTTTTTGTCTTGTTTTGCAAGTGGCGCGATGCCGGTGTTGATTTTTGCTTGAGGTCTGCGTGGGCATATGATTAATAATAATTCTCTGCGCTTTGCTGCTAGGTTGGTATGTTTTTTCTGTGTTTTAGCTTTTTTTCAAGCAGTGTTCTATGTAAATTTTGAATATTATTTTACTCCTGATAGTAATTATCTGAATATACCGGATCACATGTTTTATGAGGGTGTGGTAACCGGGTTCGGTTTGACGCCTGATATTTCTTCGCTTAATAATTATGTGGTCAGTTTTATCTATTCGGTGTTTTTTCAGTTGGGGATGTCAGATTTAGTTCTTGTCTCACTAGCTCTGAATCTTATTATCCTCAGTTATGCATACTGCCGTACCGAACTGTTATGTTTTCGAGTCACTCAGAAGTTTTTGCCTATTTTTTATTGGTTGGGCTTGTTTTCCGTATTGCAGTTTTCCATTCTGATAAATAAAGACAGTTTTGGTGTTTTATTTTATGTATCGCTTGTCTCCTATTTAATGCTACGCAGAAAAAAGGATTTATTTCTCGTTCTTCTTCTTTGTCCAATAAGGCTGCAGTTCTTCCTGGTGTTTGCTTTTTCTATTTTTTTAACTGGCGGTGCCGGTGCAAGAGTAGGGCGAGCAAAATTAATTTTCAAAATCATGTTTCTTTATATACTCTGCTCAGCTGTTGCTTTTTATCTAGAAAGCAATGAGTCACTTCTTGCGCACAGCTATTATTCTGAAGGTGGTGTTGCCTATTGGATTTCAACGTTGAATAGTCAATATTACATTGGGTCTTTCTTACTGAATGTACTGAAGCCTGTTCAGTATGTATACGATCTTTACCGCAGTGCTATTATTGATTATTCGGTATTGGGTTGGGGCGTGTATTTTGCGCGTCTCTATTTGGTCTTTGTGATTGCCATATTGTGGTTTCGTTTCTGTAGCGCTGTATACCTCCCATGGCGATTTTCCGGAAGAGCGGAAAAGCTTTCTTCCTCGTTAGTTATTTGTTCGTTCTTTCTGGTTTATTCGATTTCCCCTATCGTGGACTATCGATATTTAATAAATATTGCACCGGTACTGATGCTCTTTTTCGTAATGAAAAAGCCTAAAGGGCATCGTGGGCATGGCGGGGTTTCAGAGGATAAGCGCCTACCGCTTCATCAAGTGGAAGGGGGGCAGCTTGGTGCCCCCGGAACATAGGTAAATAGGTAGTGAGTTTGCCAAGTGCCTGTATACAAAATTCGGAGCTTGCAACCATTGAATGGTTGTCTACGTGCTCGATGTAGTATTATGAAGAACTTGATTTGTTCTAAAGATTAAACTGTACTTTACAGGTTGGTGTTGCTTATGTGTGGGATTGCCGGTATCGCGACCTGGAATGCAGGTTCTAGCGTTGGTCAAATCGCTGAAAAAATGACCTCTCCAATTTTCCATCGAGGGCCCGATGATTTCGGTGTATGGGCAGATGATCAATTCGGCGTAGCTTTCGGCCATCGGCGACTCGCTATCCTGGATCTGTCCCCACTGGGACATCAGCCGATGATTTCCCCAAGTGGCAGATATACCATCGCTTATAATGGCGAAATATATAATTTTTTAGCCATCAAGCAGGAGCTTGTAGACTCGAAGTGTTACGTCGATTGGAAAGGCGAGTCTGACACTGAAGTTTTGCTCGCAGCAGTTGAGTTTTGGGGTGTTGAGCAGACTCTCAAGCGTTTGGTCGGAATGTTTGCATTTGCCTTGTGGGACAGAGAGACACGCTCAATCATTCTGGCAAGAGACAGGGCCGGAGAAAAACCTTTATATTATGGTTATGTTGGTAATCGGTTCGTTTTTGCTTCTGAGTTAAAATCAATCAATCTGGTTTTCAAGGACGAGCTGAATATCGATCGGAGCGCTCTCTCTGAGTTCGTAAGATTTGGTTACGTACCCGCTCCAAAGTCGATCTATGAAGGCATTTCAAAACTAGAACCGGGGCACTTCGTCTCTATTGAATCCTTAGGGAGCTCGCTATGCCCTCGCGCCTATTGGACCATTGATACGGCAGAGCAGCGAGATCTCAGTCTTAGACTCAAGACGGCCTCCGATGCGGATGTTGTAAAATTAACTAATGAGCGGCTTCTGCAAGCAATCAAAGGGCAGATGGTGTCAGACGTACCAATCGGCGCATTCCTTTCTGGAGGGATTGATTCGAGCTTGGTTGTCTCATTGATGCAGGCCCAAAGTGTAAACAAAATTAAGACTTACACAATTGGCTTTGAAGAAAAAAGCTTTGATGAAGCGCCTTATGCAAGAGCGATTTCAAAGCATTTGGGGACGGACCATACTGAGTTATATGTAGGTGCGAAAGACGCGCTTAAAGTTATTCCAGATTTACCTGCGATATATGATGAGCCTTTTGCAGACTCATCTCAGATTCCTACTGTACTTGTTTCCAGGTTGACGAAAGCACACGTCACCGTCGCCTTGTCGGGGGATGGTGGCGATGAGCTTTTCGCCGGTTATCCAAGGTATAAGGTTACATCAGACTTATGGCATAAAATGGAGTCTATCCCGTTGCCGGTGCGCCGGATGGCCGGCTCGGCCTTGCGCTCATTGTCCGCCAAGAGTTGGGATAGTGTGTGTTCGTTATTACCGGACGCAGCTCGTAAAAAGATAAATGGCCGGCGTATTTATCGAATGTCTGAACTTGTGGCATCTGAACGCCTGGCGGATATGTATACGGGGTTGATGTCACAGTGGCAGCGTGTTGATAACTTGGTGTTAGGCGTTGATAGTCTGAACGAACCAGCGCCTCTTTGGACGTCTGGAGCCGACTCCATCGAAGAAATGAGGCGATGGGACTTCAATCAATATCTGTCAGACGATTTATTAGTGAAAGTGGATCGTGCCGCAATGAGTTCTAGCCTCGAAACTCGTGCTCCATTGTTAGATCACAGAGTTGTCGAGTTGGCCTTCGCATTGCCTACACACCATTTGATTAAAAATGGCACGGGCAAGTGGCCGTTGCGCGAAGTGCTTAAGCAATATGTTCCTTCGACTTTTTTCGAGCGCCCCAAAGCAGGATTCTCAGTTCCCCTAGCACAATGGTTGCGTGGTGAATTGCGAGAGTGGGCTGAGTCGCTACTGGATGCAGAAAAGCTTCGAGACCAAGGCTATTTTGACACTAACAAGATCCGTCTGATATGGTCCCAGCATTTGCAAGGAACCTACGACAGAAGTCTCCATTTATGGAACATTCTAATGTTCCAGGCATGGCTTGAAAAACAGTCTTCAATCGATATTGGATGATCGGTAAGGTATGAAAATAATTGTTAACGCGTACTCGGCTCGCTTGGGTGGGGGGCAAACTTATTTGCTCAATCTTTTTGAGCATATGCCGGACGTGGACGATCTGGAAGTTTTGGTTTTTGCTCCTAAAAGTCTGGAATTGCCTAGCCATGCTCACATTCGGCGCGTGGAGACTTCGTGGCCAACCGAAAATCCAATCCTGCGAACTGTTTGGGAAAAACTGATGTTGCCCCGGTTTCTGAAGAAGGAGCGGGCGGATGTCCTGTTTTGTCCTGGTGGTGTGGTAGCAACTATTCCACCGAAAGGTTGCAAAGTCGTTACCATGTTTAGAAATATGATTCCCTTCGATTCGCGAGTTCAACAGAACATACCTTGGGGATTACAGCGCTTGCGCGTTTGGTTGCTGAACAGAGTTATGCTCAAAAGCATGGCTAATGCAGACCTGACCATCTTCATTTCTAATTATGCCAGGGCTGTGATCGAGTCTCTCACAAGTGTTAAAAATGCGGTAACGATCCCTCATGGAATAAGCTCCATATTTCGTACGCACGGAACTGTTATTCCTAGACCTGACTTCGTAACTGCGGGCGAGTATATTCTATACGTTTCAAGGTTTGATGTTTATAAGCATCACTTTGAAGTTGTAAAGGCATATGCAACTCTTTCTGCAGAACTTCGTGCGCGGTTCTCGCTGATTCTGGTTGGCGAAACCAATATGCCTGAAGCAGAGCGGGTTAAAACTCTGATTCAAGAGCTTGGGCTCCAGCAGCAGGTTGTTCTGCTAGGCGCTATTCCCTATAAAAGTTTGCCTCCATTATATCACCACGCCTACCTGAATCTTTTTGCCTCATCTTGTGAAAATTGCCCTAATATTCTTCTTGAGGCACTGGCGTCTGGCAGGCCGATGGTTTGCTCTAATGTGATGCCAATGCCCGAATTTGGCGAAGATGCGGCCCTTTATTTTTCACCGTTTGATTCCAATGATATCGGTACTGTTTTGTCGTCGGCATTGACAAGTCCGCAGACGCTGGAAGATTTAGCAAGTGCAGCCGCTAGGCAAAGCGATAAGTTTGACTGGGCTGAAACCTGTAAAAAGACGTGGGTTGCACTTCTAGCGCTCGCACCTCGATCGTCAGAGGGTCGTTAAAACATGAACATCCTGGTGGTTTCGCAGTATTTTTGGCCGGAGTCATTCATTATTAATGATTTGGTCAAAAATTTGGCTGCTCAGGGGCATGTTGTTAAGGTTTTAACTGGAAAGCCTAACTACCCGGAGGGAGCGATATTCGATGGCTATAGCGCTTCGGGTTATTCTGAGCAAAATTACGGAGAAAACGTCACTGTTTGTCGCGCACCGCTCCGCCCACGTTTCAAGTCGGGCGCAAAGAATCTTGTTCTAAATTATCTATCGTTTGTTGTAAATGGTCTGAGATTTTATCCAAGATCAGTAAAGGGCCAGCATTTTGATGCGATTTTTGTATTTGCTCCTTCTCCTATAATTTCGGCTATCCCCGCTATTTATTTGAAGTGGAAGTTGAAAACACATTTGGCCATTTGGATTCAGGATTTATGGCCTGAAAGCCTCAGTGCCACAGGTTTCATAAAGAATAAGTGGGTGTTGCGATTAGTCGGTTATCTGGTGAAGTGGATATACTCTGCGGCCGATACACTGTTGGTACAATCCCGGGCTTTTCGGGAGCCCGTATCGCGCTACGCGGACACCAGCAAGATCGTGTATTACCCGAACTCTTATCAAGAAGTGCATTCAGACACTCACCCGACTCGCATCCCTGCGGAATTACTTGATGAGCTCAGCAATAATTTTTGCTTGGTTTTTGCAGGGAATTTGGGTACGGCTCAGTCTGTGGAAACACTTGTTGAGGTCGCAGACAGGCTGAAGCATCTCTCAGGATTGAGAATCATGCTGGTCGGTAGTGGTAGTATGTCGGCCTGGATCAAAAGCGAAAAAGAGTCTAGGAAACTGGACAACCTGGTGTTGGCAGGCCGTTTTGCGGCCGACGAAATGCCTCATTTCTTCTCTAGGGCCGGTGGTTTGTTGGTGACGTTGAGGCGGGATGAGGCGTTCTCCTATACCATTCCAAGCAAAGTCCAGGCTTATCTGGCAGCAGGGAGGCCGATTGTCGCCGCGCTTGATGGCGAAGGCGCGCGAGTCATTGATGAGGCAAGGGCAGGTTTCACCAGCCCATCAGAGGATGCTGCTGATATGGCTAGACGCATAGAGCAGTTATTTCATATGAGTGCTGCTGAACGTGATTCGTTGGGGCAATCGGGTCGAGCGTATTACCTTGAGCATTTCGAAATGGGCCGGCAAAGCGAGCGTCTGGTCGAAATACTCGGGATTAGGATCAATGAATTGAAGGGTAATTGAAAATGAAAGTTCTCGTACTAGGGGTCACCGGGATGCTGGGTAGTGCGGTGTTCCGGCTATTCCATGAGGATCCGAGACACGAAGTCTGGGGGACCTTGCGTAACCCGGGGGGTGCAAGAAATTTTTCTGAAAATGCCCGCGGTTCGTTGATCAGTAATGTAGACGTGCTTGATCAGGACTCACTTGTCTCCGTCCTGACGCGGGTTCAGCCGGATGTCGTGATCAATTGTGTTGGCTTGATCAAGCAACTGGCTGATGCCAAGGATCCACTGTCTGCGCTTCCTATCAATGCAATGCTGCCGCATCGTATTCAAAAGCTATGTGCGTTGTCCGGCGCTCGTGTGATCCACATTAGTACTGACTGTGTGTTCTCAGGTCGCAAAGGCTCCTATACCGAAGATGATATCTCCGACGCGGAAGATCTGTACGGAAAGTCGAAATACATCGGTGAGCTACATTCTGCTTCCAATGCGGTGACTCTGCGGACATCCATTATTGGGCACGAATTGGGTAGCAATTATTCGCTCGTAGACTGGTTTCTTTCGCAGAGCGGTTCGGTAAAGGGCTACAGAAAAGCCATTTTTTCCGGACTTCCGACTGTAGAACTCGCGCGGGTAATTCGTGACTATGTTATTCCGAATGATGGCTTGCAAGGCCTTTATCACGTTTCGGTAAGCCCTATTGATAAACTGTCGCTGCTTAAGTTGGTAGCGGAAGTTTACGAAAAAGAAATCGATATTGTTGCTGACGATAACGTAGCAATAGATCGTTCGCTAGACTCATCAAAATTTCAGTCCGCGACAGGCTATGTCCCCCCATCTTGGGTGGATTTGGTCAAGTCGATGAAAGCTTCGCGCTAATTACAAATTTTTATAAAGTTTAGGAAGGTAGATATGTTTGATAATAAGATTTTGATGATTACCGGTGGAACCGGTTCGTTCGGTCACACGGTGTTGAAACGTTTTCTAGATACAGATGTAAAAGAAATTCGTGTGTTTAGCCGGGACGAAAAAAAGCAAGAAGATATGCGTATTGCTTTGTCGAATGACAAAGTGAAGTTTTATATCGGCGACGTGCGTGATCGCGATAGTCTTGCTCAAGCGATGGTCGGTGTGGATTATATTTTCCACGCTGCCGCCTTGAAGCAAGTACCTTCCTGCGAATTTTATCCAATGGAAGCCGTACGCACTAACGTGATTGGCACCGAAAACGTCCTGAACGTGGCTATTGATTCTGGCGTGAAGCGAGTTGTTGTTCTCAGTACCGACAAAGCGGTTTATCCAATTAATGCCATGGGCATTTCCAAAGCGATGGCAGAAAAGCTGATGGTGGCCAAGTCGCGGATGATCCCAGCGACCGGCCCTGTTATCTGCGCAACACGTTACGGTAACGTCATGGCTTCCCGCGGCTCCGTGATCCCGTTGTTTATCAATCAGCTGCAAAGTGGCGAGCCACTGACAGTCACTGACCCGAACATGACCCGTTTCCTGATGTCGCTTGAAGACTCGGTCGATTTGGTTTTGCACGCATTCGAGCACGCGGAGCAAGGTGACATTTTTGTACAGAAAGCTCCGGCTTCCACGGTGGCGGACCTGGCCCAGGCACTTAAAGAGCTGTTTTCGTGCAATAACGATGTAAAAGTTATCGGTACTCGTCATGGCGAGAAACTTTACGAGTCTCTTATCTCTCGTGAAGAAATGGCCAAAGCAGAGGATATGGGGCGTTACTACCGTATTCCTTCGGATAATCGCGATTTGAACTACAAGAAGTTTTTTGTTGAGGGTGAACAAGAGATTTCCGATCTGGATGATTACACTTCCCACAATACTGAGCGACTGGATGTTGCGGGCGTGAAGAAGGTTCTTTTGAATCTCGAATACATTCAGGAGAAGCTTGATGCTTAAGGTCATGACGCTGGTAGGCACGCGCCCGGAGCTCATCAAGATGAGCCGCGTGATTGCCGAACTTGATAAGCAAGTAAACCATGTATTGGTTCATTCTGGCCAAAACTATGATTTCGAATTGAATCAGGTTTTTTTTGACGATCTGGAAATTCGCAAGCCTGATTACTTTTTAGGGGCTGCGGGGGACACGGCAGCGAAGACCATTGCCGAGGTTATTTCCAAGGCCGACGAGGTTTTTGAAAGCGAAAAGCCTGATGCGCTGCTTCTTTATGGTGATACCAATACATGCCTGGCGGTAATCGCTGCGAAGCGTCGCAAAATTCCGGTTTTCCACATGGAGGCAGGTAACCGCTGTTTTGACCAGCGTGTTCCCGAGGAATTGAATCGCAAGGTGCTCGATCACCTCAGTGATATCAATATGGTATTGACCGAGCATGCTCGGCGTTACTTGATCGCAGAAGGTATCCGCCCCGAAACCATCATCAAGACGGGTTCGCATATGGAGGAAGTGCTCGACTATTACATGCCGAAAATTCTGACTTCAGATGTGCTCGCTCGGGAAGGTCTAGAGCAAGACAAGTTCTTCATTGTCAGTACCCATCGTGAAGAAAACGTTGATACCCCAGAAAACCTGAGAGACTTGCTGAAGACATTGCGTGCTTTGGCGGATAAGTATCAGTACCCGATTATTGTTTCTACGCATCCACGTACTCGTAAGCGTTTGGAAGCGATCGGTGAGTCTTTGGATCACCCGTTGATTCGCTTCTCGAAACCATTTGGTCTGCTTGATTACATCAAGCTGCAGATGTCGGCGTTTTGCGTGTTGTCGGACAGCGGCACCATCACTGAGGAGGCCTCTCTGCTGAACCTGCCTGCCATCACTATCCGTAACGCTCATGAGCGGCCGGAAGGGATGGACGAGGGGACCCTTATCATGAGTGGCCTGAAGGTGGAGGGCGTTCTCGATGCTGTGCGTGTAGTCACCAGTCAGCATGATCGTGCTAATCGAGTCATTCCTGTAGTAGGGGATTACCAGGCGGGGCCAGTGTCGAAGCAAGTAGTGCGGGTTGTATTAAGTTACACCGACTACATCAACCGTACTGTCTGGTCTAAATTCTAAGCGGCTGAGGTTCAGAATGCGTGTGTTATTGACAGGTGCCACAGGTTTCGTCGGTCGTGCGGTACTGGATCGATTGGTGAATTCAGACGATGTGGAGCCGGTGGCAGCTATTCGTGCGCACGCATTACCTGATTTTTATCGAAATGTTAAAACCGTGGGTATTTCCGGTCTTCAGGCTGATACCGACTGGTCCGAAGCATTGGATCAAGTAGAGACTGTGATTCATAGTGCCGCTCGTGTGCACGTCATGAACGACACTGAGTCAGACCCGCTTGAAGCATTTCGCAAGGTTAATGTGGAAGGCACGCTAAAACTAGCTCGTGAGGCCGCCAACTCAGGGGTTCGTCGCTTTGTTTTCATCAGTTCGATCAAAGTAAACGGCGAGGGCACGTCGATCAACGCGCCGTACACCGCCGATGCCGCTCCCGCTCCGATAGATCCGTATGGTGTTTCCAAGATGGAAGCGGAGCGAGGATTACGTGATATAGCGGCGCGATCCGGCATGGAGGTTGTAATCATTCGGCCAACGCTCGTATATGGTCCGGGGGTTAAAGCCAACTTTCTGAATATGATGCGTTGGTTGGACAAGGGCATACCTTTACCGTTTGGCGCCATTCATAATCGGCGAAGTCTCGTTGCGTTGGATAATCTCGTTGATTTGATTGTGACCTGTACTCGTCATCCGGCGGCTGCGAATCAGACCTTTCTAGTCAGCGACGGAGAGGATTTATCGACGACTCAACTGTTGAGAAGGATGGCGAAGGCATTAGGCAAGCCCGCACGGTTGTTGCCAGTACCGAGCGTACTGCTCGAGAAAAGTGCACTAGTTCTAGGAAAACGAGCACTTTCCCAACGGTTATGTGGATCGTTACAGGTCGATATAAGCAAAACTCGAGAGCTGTTGGGTTGGACCCCACCTGTCGATGTGGACAAGGCGCTTTTATTGACAGCGAATTACTTTTTGGCCAACGAAAGGCAGCATTGAGCAGGGTCAATTACGCATGACGACGGTTCAATAGCGGAATTGGTTATGGCTGCTTCAGGAAGTTAACTTTTGAACACAATATGGTTGTTGGCTTTAGTTGTAGGAATGTCGTTTTTGGCTACCGGCGCGCTGCGTAGATATGCATTGGCGCAGAGTCTCATAGACATTCCCAATGCTCGTAGTTCACATTCGGTTCCCACTCCGCGCGGCGGTGGCGTCGCAATCGTGCTCAGCTTTCTAGTCGCGCTACCGATTCTCGCCTGGACTGGCGACATCGCCTGGCCTTTGGCTGTCGCATTACTGGGAGGCGGTGGATGGATCGCTGTCGTTGGTTTCCTCGATGATCACGGACACATTGCGGCGCGCTGGCGATTATTGGCGCATTTCTGTGGCGCTATCTGGTCGCTCTACTGGATCAGTGGTGTGGCTCCTCTCAACGTGTTCGGACAAACCGTGGACCTCGGCTGGGTTGGCTATGTGCTAGGTGCGTTTTATTTGGTCTGGATGCTCAATCTGTACAATTTCATGGACGGAATTGACGGCTTGGCGAGTGTCGAAGCTATCTGTGTGTGTCTGGGAGCCTGCATTACTTATTGGATCGGCAATGATATCGGGTTGGCTGTAGCACCAGGATTGTTGGTAATGGCGGTGCTTGGTTTTCTCTTCTGGAACTTCCCTCCTGCGCGAATTTTCATGGGTGACGCTGGCAGCGGTTTTCTTGGTCTGACGCTTGGTGTTTTGTCGCTCCATGCCGCATGGAGTAATGCGGAATATCTGTGGGTATGGCTGATTTTGCTCGGTGTTTTTATTGTCGACGCCACCTTTACTTTGATGCGACGCCTGTTGCGAGGCGACAAGGTCTATGAAGCGCACCGTAGCCATGGCTATCAATATGCATCTCGTCAGTTTGGAAATCACCGCCCTGTCACATTGGCGATAGCCGGGATCAATCTTTTCTGGTTGCTGCCTGTTGCTGTATTGGTTGTTCTGCAACACCTGGACGGCGCCGTGGGCCTCGTTTTGGCATATCTGCCGTTGGTCTTTCTCGCTTTCAAATTTCACGCTGGTGAACTCGAAAAAGCATAAGATTCTCAAAAGTTTTTGACGAAAAATGCACGCGATATCGGTATTAGGAGCTTCTAGAGGTGTTTAGAGGGGTTATGGATAAGATTCGGGAAAAGTTGTTAAGTCTACCAAGGCGACGCAAGCGTTTTCTGCAGGTACTAACTGATATCGCGTTGGTTTGGGCTGCTCTGTGGATGGCATTCGTTGTGCGTCTGGGGCTTGACGAGATGGTCAATCCGGTCACCCAGCATCTGTGGCTCTTTCTCAGTGCTCCAGTCGTGGCAATTCCTCTTTTCGTTCGATTCGGAATGTATCGCGCTGTTATGCGCTATTTCGGAAATGATGCCCTGATTGCAATTATCAAAGCTGTCACATTGTCGTCTTTGATACTTGGTGTCGTGGTCTATTGGTACAGTAATCACCAAAATGTCGTTCCACGCTCGATCATTTTCAACTATTGGTGGCTTAGTTTGATCATGATTGGCGGGCTACGCCTGGCAATGCGTCAATATTTTTTAGGCGACTGGTTCAGCGCTGCGCAACATGTGCCCTTCACCAATCGCGACAATGGCTTGCCGAAGGTGGCCATCTACGGGGCGGGGGCTGCGGGTAATCAGCTTGTTGCTGCGTTACGAATGGGGCGCGTCATGCGCCCCGTCGCATTTATCGATGACGACAGCGGAATCGCTGATAGGGTGATTTCCGGGCTACAGGTCTACAAGCCCAAGCATATCCAACAGATGATCGATAATACCGGCGCTCAGGAAATTCTCCTGGCTATCCCCTCGTCCAATCGCGGTCGTCGACGTGAAATTCTAGGCTTTCTTGAGGGATTTCCGCTTCATGTACGAAGTGTGCCGGGTTTCATGGATTTGGCCAGTGGCCGGGTCAAGGTCGATGATATCCAGGAAGTGGACATCGCGGATCTTCTTGGACGCGACCCGGTACCCGCACAAGCGGATTTGCTTGAACATTGCGTCAAGGGCAAGTCAGTTCTTGTGACCGGGGCCGGTGGATCCATTGGTTCCGAACTGTGTCGGCAGATTCTGTTGTTGCACCCTACGACGTTGCTGCTCTTCGAGCATAGCGAATTCAATCTATACAGTATTCTTTCCGAGCTGGAACAACGTATTTCCCGGGAGTCGTTGTCCATACGGCTTATACCTATCCTGGGTTCGGTGCGTAACCAGAATAAGTTACTCGATGTGATGAAAACCTGGCGTGTCGATACCGTTTACCATGCTGCGGCATACAAACATGTTCCGATGGTCGAACATAATATTGCCGAAGGTGTTCTCAATAATGTCATCGGCACGTTGAATACCGCGCAGGCGGCGCTTCAGGCTGGAGTGGCCAATTTCGTATTGATCTCGACTGACAAAGCTGTACGTCCGACGAATGTGATGGGCAGTACCAAACGTCTGGCTGAGTTGACCTTGCAAGCGCTGAGCCGGGAAGTGGCTCCAGTCTTGTTTGGTGATAGCACTAATGTTTCCCGCGTTAACAAGACACGCTTCACCATGGTTCGTTTCGGTAATGTTCTCGGGTCTTCTGGCTCGGTCATTCCGCTGTTCCACAAACAGATAAAGTCCGGCGGCCCGCTGACGGTGACGCATCCGAAAATAACGCGTTACTTCATGACTATTCCTGAAGCCGCTCAGCTCGTTATCCAGGCCGGCTCGATGGGGCAGGGCGGCGATGTCTTTGTATTGGATATGGGGGAGCCGGTAAGAATTGTCGAGCTGGCTGAAAAAATGATCCATCTTTCGGGCTTGAGCGTTCGCTCGGAAAAGAATCTGCATGGCGATATTTCCATAGAGTTCACCGGTTTGCGGCCTGGCGAAAAGCTCTACGAAGAGCTGCTGATCGGCGATAACGTGGCGGCCACCCAGCATCCGATGATCATGACTGCCAACGAGGATCATTTGCCCTGGGACGCGCTTAAAATCAAGCTGACTGAATTGCTCAACTCGGTCGAGCAGGATGACTACGTTCGTGTTCGTCAGCTTCTTCGTGAAACCGTCAGCGGTTACGCGCCCGATGGCGACATTGTCGATTGGATCTACCAACAGCGCCGATTGGAGCCTTGATTGTTTCACATTCGGTAACGTAGGCGTTTTTGACAGCTCCAGCATATCGCCTAGATTTGGGAAGCAGCTTAGGAAAAGCTGCTTCCCAATCAATGTCATGGAGCGTCATCTTATGCGTACAAGCTACTTCTACTCGCTGGTGTTTGCCCTTCTGAGCGGTGCATCGATTGCTGCCATCGCGGCTCCGGAGGCTAAAACCGCGCCCGTCGAGTCTTCCATAGTGATGGACTCAGTCGCTAAAGCGAATATCGATAAGGTTGACCTCAATGCTGCTGACGCGTCCACACTCCAGCGCGAACTGAGTGGTATTGGTGAGGCAAAGGCCAAGGCGATTGTTGCGTACCGTGACAATAACGGACCGTTTGCGTCGGTGGATGAACTGCTTGAAGTCAAAGGTATCGGGAAGGCAATTCTGGAAAGGAACCGCGATAAGTTGGAAGCAAATTAATAGAGAGATAAAAAAGGCCGATCATTAATCGGCCTTTTTATTAATGACTCGTTAAATAGCAACCGGCCAAGTGCAACTCAGTGGTCAACCTTCTTTTTCGGGAACATAACTGTCCGTGCCAGAGCAAGCATTGTGCCTAGCAGCAATCCAAATACCAAACCCAAACCCACGATCAACGCTTTCTTTGGTTTGATCGGTGATTGCGGCGGCGACGCAGGTCTGTCGATATTAACCAGATTGACTTGCGCAAAGTCGATATGCAGATTTTTCAGATGCGCCAGTTCCTCACGTATATCACTCAGGCCTTTGAGGAACAGTTCTTCATTTCTGCGTTGCTTAAGTAACGCTACCTGACGGTTGTTAGCGAGCAGGCTGAGCTCTTTCTGAATTTCGTCAACACGGGATTCGGTGAAGTCATCAGAGTTTCGTGAAACCAGTGTTGCTCGTTCTGCTTCCAGTGCCGATTGACCCATGAAGTACAGAGGTATTGTCTGGTTACTCACCTCGGTACGAATCATATTGCCCTGCCTCGACTGCGATGCTTCGCCAAGCGCAGACGGTGTAGTTGGTGAAACAATTCCCAGTTTCTTGGCAATGGATATTGCTTCGTCCAATTGCTTGATCCGATTCTGCCGGCGAGTTTGCAGCTGCTGGCGCAGAGCCTTCAGCTCGTCCTGGAGGTTTTCCTTCTTGAGTTGGTCCTTCTCCAGAAGTTCTGCAATTTTTGAGTCGGTTTCAGCTTCATATGCAGCTTTTTTTGAAACGAGCTTTCTCTCGGTCTGAGCGATGCGGTTGGCAATGATTTTATTCAGGTCTGTTTCGACTTTTTCTTTTTCGCGCTTGATTACAAAGTCGGTGAAGTTGTTGACGATAGAAACGCCATCCATCCCCGACGGATACTCCGCGCCAAATTGGATCGCGTCGGAAAGACTGGCGGCTTTTTTAGAGTCAATTTGTTCAACGCTAAATGCATTCGCGTTGAAACGGTCGAGCGCATCTTTTGTGGACATCCCTTCGGGTTGTACCGGGGACAGTAATTCGGGGTTCGCCTGGAAAAATTGCAGGCGTACATAATAGGACTCAAGCGACGAACCAACGCGTCTTAGCGCTTCTTCCGGCTTAATGTTGTAGAGCCCGGACTCGTTCAGCGTATCCAACTCTGCGGAAGCTACAGGCGTAATGTAGTTCTGGACTTTGTATTGCGGTTTTGCCGTTAATGCATAAGTAACTGCAATAGCTGTAGACAGCCCGGTAAACAGCAGAATTATGCCTCTTTGCTTCCAAATCTCCCGAAGGAGTGCGGGAATATCGATCTCGTGATGCTCATTCTCAGAACGTATTTTTGCGGGGAGATTCATTAAACGCTCGCGTTGAAAAATTAGGTACTGTCGGAAGCCGCGCTGAACGCTGCTGAAAAAATATTTAGCAATATTTTGCATTCTCGCGTATCTAAAATCTGTCCACAAGCTATTGACGGTAAAACTGTCATATTCGTCTGAAGGCTCTGTTCTCGGGCTTTCGAGGTCAACAATGGCTCCTCGTGAAGCCAAACTGAGCGACCGGTGAGTCACGCAATGACACTCTTCTCATCGTTTGCATTCTGTAAGATTACGTGTGTAATATTTTCCAGAAGCATGGCTATACTCAAAGGCTCACGTCATTACCAATGTCTCCCGGGAGCACATTTATGAACGCTGTCCAGTCTCAGGGCTCTGCCCTTATCACCGGTGCTTCCTCCGGCATCGGTGCGGTTTACGCCGAGCGTCTGGCCTCGCGCGGCTACGATTTGCTGTTGGTCGCACGCGATGAACAACGGCTGGAAGCTGCCGCCAGCAAACTGCGCGCAGAGCATGGCGTACAGGTCGAAGTGCTTAAGGCGGATCTCACCCATAAAGACGACGTACTCAAGGTCGAGCAGCGCCTGCGCAGCGATTCGGCCATCAGCCTGCTGGTGAACAACGCCGGGGTCGCCACCGAGGGGCTGTTGGCCAATGCCGACATGGAGCAGCTGGAGCGTCTGATTCAGCTCAACATCACGGCGGTCACCCGCCTGGCGTCGGCCGCCGCCGCGGGTTTCGC
>Ga0105251_10001059_pt1 | contig 24098 bp, 22 predicted proteins | sample KBSS64metaG_FD_80424 | JGI IMG/M metagenome (GOLD analysis project Ga0105251, IMG submission 80424) | Switchgrass rhizosphere microbial communities from Kellogg Biological Station, Michigan, USA - KBS S6-4 metaG | ecosystem: Host-associated > Plants > Roots > Rhizosphere > Soil | place...
CATCAAGGTCGGAACGGGAAAACGTGGTGTCGAGCGCGATCGCCCCTGCCACCGTGCTGACCGCCAGGCCAGCCACGGCCGAGCGATAGCCGATGTTGCTGAACTGCGCGCCACCGTAAGCCGTCAACCAGTTGTTGACGCCGTGCTGCACGGTCACCTCGCCCATGTGGGAGTCGTTCGCCGAATCGGCTTCGCGCAGCTCGCCGACAGTGGCGGCGAACCGGGTCGCGCCGGGGCGGAGCAGCTGTGCCACCGCCGAAAAAGGCACTTCGCTGGTCTTGGTGGCGCCATCGCTCTCGGTGACAACCAGCCGCAGGTCGCCGCCGTAACCGGTGGAGTACAGGTCGGTGATCTCGAAGGGACCCGGCGCCACGCTGGTCTCATAGATCAGGTTCCCGCTCTGCCATACCTGCACCCGCGCCTGGCTGGCCGCCACTCCGCGCAATGTTGGCGCGTAACCGCGCAGCGACTGTGGCAGCATGCGCTCGTCCGATGCCAGGCTCACACCGCGGAATCCCACCGAGTCGAATATCTGCCCGGTGGTGAAACTGTCGCCCACGACCAGCTGCGAGCGCAGCGACGGGATGTCGCGCTGTGCATACGCCGACAGTGAATTCCAGTTGGTCCCGTGACGGTCGTTGGACAGTGCGTAGCGCTGTCTGAACCGCCATGCCCCCAGGTTCACGCCCGCATTCAACCCGAGGAAACTGGACGAGCCGCTGCTGTCGTCGTGGAAGCTGCTGAGGGTGTAGTTCAACAGGGCGGCGTTGACGCCACGGTCCCAATCGGCCGGCGCCGTCACGCCACGCGGCTGCGTCGAAAGCGCTACCTGCGGTATGCTGAGTGCGAGCACCTGGGTGGATGAGTCGAAACGTAGGCTGGCAGCGTCGTGCACGCGCTCAAGGTCGATGCACTCCATCCCGCTCGCGACAGACGGATCCACCACCACGCCGATGCGCTCCAGCAACGCCACCGGCAGGCAGGGCACGGCGCTGCCCGTTTCGAGCGGGTCGACGAAGGTGATCGTTTCGCGAACCACGAAGGTGCCGTTCAGCGTTACATCGACCCGATGCGCACCTGCGATCACCGGGTTTCCGTAGCGGAAGCGGTTGACGTCGATGCCGCGTGCGCTGTTTCCGACCAGCAGGCTGCTGTCGAATTCGGTCGCACCGCCGCCGACCGCTCCAGGATCGGCTCGGCCCGACACGGGCACCGCCACCAGCGCCAGGAACATGGCCAGGTACAGTGCCTGCCGCAGAGGAGCGCCCGCCGTTGCACCGCCGCGCCCGCCGGAGCGCAGGCACGGCGTGGTGACAATCCGTTTCACGGCGAGAGCAGCAACGGGGCGTCGCGGATCGCGCCCCAGTCATCGATGAACCCGTACTGGAGCTCGATACCGGGCTGACCGAGCTGGGCGGCGATCGCCGGCGTGCTGAAGGTGGCATCCGCGAACGGCGCAACCATGCCTCCGCCCACATCCTTCACCGTCCTGCCACCGACGGTGGCGGCGAAGTTGGCGAACGAGACGTGATACGGCGTGTCGTTGCGCACCTTCAAGGCGGCGCTTGCACCCTTCCCGACGACCGACCACGCCAACCGGGTATGCGCTGCGTTGGCGTCGCCAGAAAGCCCGGAGGGGCGATAGAAGAGTTTGATGACATTGCGCAGCGCCACCTGGACGTAGTTCAGGCTGGCGTCCACGGGCTTGGCGGGAATGCCGATCACGTGCAGATAGAACAGCGACTCGCGATCGCGTGGCAGGTCGTTGTCCAAGGCAACGATCCGAATGCTCTGCGAACTGTTCGGGTCGATCCGACCCACGGCCGGGGACAGCGCGAACGGCACGCCCGGGTCATCCGGCGTACTGTCGGCGCGCGGGCCGATCCACACCTGTGCCAGCGCCGGGTCGCGATCGGGATTGGTGACTCGCAGTGCCACATCCTTGGCCGCGGCAGGGTAAACCACCCGCGAGGCTTCTACGATGATGCTGCCGCTTGCCGGAAACACGGCAATGGCAGAGAGCGCCGCCGTCATGACGGCGGCAGGAAAACAAGGCATGCGCATCAGATTGCTCCGCGGCGACCGCACCGCACGGAACCCGCAGGTTCCGTGCGCGAAGCAGTGGCTCAGTTGTATTCGACGACGTATTCCAGGCTGGTCTGCACAGTGCCCTGGCTTGCGGCGCCGGTAATCGCCTTGTAGCTGGCAACGTAGTTCAGCTGGGTCGTACCACCGGTAATCTCGGCACCGACGTTGGTCGCTGATGCGGCATTGCTCAGGTCGACCACGTTGCCGTTCGGATTTGCCAGCTGCACGCCGACATTGGTCGCGGTTCCGCCGTTCTTCAGCACGTTGTTGGCCGCGTCGATGCTGAGCTGGTTGATGTTCCAGTGCAGCTTGGCAGTCTTGCCATTCAGCGAGTCGCAGGAGCCCGGCTGGCCGCTCGGTGCACCGATCATGACCGAGAAACCGGTGGCGCCGGCAGTGGCGCCAGCAGTGGACAGCTCGGACTTGGAAATCTGCGGCAGGGTGACGACGAAGCTGCCGGCCACGCCGTTGGTACCCTGTCCGCCGGTAACGTTGCAGGTCGCGTCCAGGATGGTGCCGTTGAAGCTGATGGTCTCGGCGGAGGCGGTGCCGATACAGAGGCAGGAGACGGCGAGCGCCGAAGCAAGTGTGAGTTTCATGAACGAGGAATCCTTCGATTGGAGTGGACAGCTACCGCGATCAGTGGCAACCGGCGTGTACGCAGGCTGCGCTCCGGTCGCCAGACAATTCTGGCCACTCTTCGAGGCGCATCTATGAGATGTGTCTCACCACCGTCCATTCGAGCCGCGACGTTGCGTTACGTTGTGCCACGACGCGCCGGTTCAGCGGCAGTCCGCCGCAACGGCGCAGTGAATGAGACAAACCTCATTCCATGCCCGCGCGCGCGCGCGGATACTGCCCAGGACAGACACCCGGCGCGACGGCCAGGCCACTACACCAACCCGCTCTCCTGCGCGTAATCGAAGATATCCTTGTCAGACTCCAGGCCGAGCTTCTCCATCGCACAGCGCTTCTGTCGGCTGATGGTCTTGGTGCTGCGACCAATGCGGTCGGCGATTTCGGTGATGCTCATGCCGGAGGCGAAGTATCGGAGCACTTCGACTTCGCGCGGTGACAGGTGCACCTGTCGGTCGGACCACCGCCCCAACTGCTGCTTCTCGAGGTTGAGCCTGATTGTCGCGCTGACATACGGATGACGCTTCGCGGTGACCGCCGCAATGCAGATGGAGAGCTCGGACAGGGAATCGGCTTTGCTGACCACCCCCGGGATTCCCAGCTCAAGCACGGAGCGCAACACCCCGGCGTTCTCGATCAGAGTAAGCAGGATGATGAATACGTCAGGCCATTCCCGCTGCAGGGCTTTGAGCAGGGTGAGCCCATCGGCGTTGTCTGCCGATGGCATGCCGAAATCGGTGATCACCACGTCGCATGCGGTCTGTCGCATCGCCGCCAGCAACTCTGCAGGCGATGCCGCCTCGGCCACCACCTTCAACCCGGGGTCCAGTTCCAGGACTGCGCGGACGCCTCTTCGGACAATGGGATGATCATCAGCCAGCACTATCCGCAGCACGGCGCACTCCCACTCGTTACACTTGACCAGACTCCAGTATATCCCTGCTCAGGGGATGTCAAAGGACCGAATTCAGCCCGCTCACGGCGCAGCCCAGGCCGATCGCAGAGGTGGACGATGTCCGCTCCATTCACAGCCGCACGCCTGCTCGCTGTCCGGCTGCTGTTGTCGGTGTGCGTGTTCTGGATATGCGCGGCCGCACCGGCGGCGGCGCTGTCTCCTCCTCCCTTGCAGCTGAGTGCGGCGGAGCTTGCATGGCGCAAAGGCCATCCACCGCTGCGCGTGGGCGTGTTCGCCGGAGACCATATGCCGGTCGAAGGCTGGGTCGCCGGAAGAGCCGAAGGCATCGGCCCGGATTATGTACGGCTTCTGGCGAGTCGAGCCGGCCTTCGCGTGTCGTACTACCCGCTTACGCATTGGACACCGGTCGCGTTCCACGGCGCGGACGTGGTGGCCGATTTCGACCTTCTGGTCGGCCAGCCGATACTGCCGGGGCCGTCTTCGGAGTTCACGTTCCTGCGCCCGTTCGCGACCGGTCGCTACGTGGCCGTGGTCCGGAACGACCAGGCCCGGGTACGCCATGAGAGCGACCTGGCGACAGCGCGCATCGTGGTGGAACGCAGCTTCGTGTCAACCTCGCGCGAGGTCGAGTCCCGCTATCCCCATGCGGTGCATCTGCGCGCGGACGATGGACGCGAAGCGCTGGCCATGGTCGCACGTGGCGAGGCGGACGCCTATGTCGGCGCCACGGAGTTCCGGACCCGACACCTCCTTCGCCAGGCTGCCGGAGATGCGCTGGTGGTGGTGGATACAGTTCCCATTCCGCCAATCAAGCTCGGCGTTGCCGTCAATGCCAGCGACCCTGTTCTGCTCGACATTCTGCGCAAGGCCGAAGCAACGATCAGCGCCGAAGAGCTGGACGCGCTTCGGCAACGCTGGGGCGTGGCGCCCAATGCAAGCCACGGCACTCCGCCGGCGGGCCTTACGCTGGATGAGCGGGTAACGCTGGCGCGGCTGCCGACGTTGCGGGTCGGCTTCGAAGTGGACAGGCCGCCCTATTCCTTCCTCAATGAGCACGGCGATTTCGACGGTCTTGCCGCCGACTACATCCATTACCTGCGCGACGTCCTGGGCTTTGAGGTGAAGTTGATCCCTGCCCGTGACTGGACGGAGCTGCAGGCGCTGGCAAAGGCGCGCAAGGTCGACATCATCGCCGCGGCCATGCCTGGCGATGTGGACGGCCACAACATGCTGTTCACCCGACCTTACGAACGCTTTCCGGAAGTCATTGTGGCCGCCGTGAACGGCCCGCCCATCGCTGGGCCCGAGGACCTGGCCGGCCGGCGTGTGGCCATCCGCGACGAGCCCAGCCTGCTGGCCAAGCTGCGCGAGGCGATTCCTTCGGTGAATCTGGTGCCGGTCGCAAGCAACGAAGTCGGCCTGGCCATGGCCGCGGACCGCCGGGTAGATGCATACGTGGGGACACTTCCTGCGATGGATGCCAGTGTGCGTGACCGGTATGCCGGTGAACTGCGGGTGGTCGGGCCGACCGGCGTGAACCGTGAGTTCGCCATCGGCATCGACAGCCAGCATGCCGATCTGCTGCCGCTGTTCGACCGCGTGCTTGAGCAGGTTGATGGTCCCGACCGCATGCGCATCCGCTCGCGTTGGATCGCAGGGAACTACCAATATGGACTCTCGCTTGGATGGGTGCTCGGCATCCTGTGCGCCGCCACGGCGCTGACCAGCGCCTTTGCTTTCGCCTATCTGCGCACCCGGCGAGAAGTAATGGCGCGGCGCCAGGCTGAAGCCCGGCTGGTCAACGTGACCAGGACACTGCCAGTGGCAGTGTTCGAAGTACGGATCGCAGCGGACGGCACGCGCGCGTTCACCTATGCGGCCGGTGACACGCTGGGCACGATAGGGCTGGGCGCCGCCGCGCTGATCGCCGATGCCACCGTGGTCGCCGAGCGCATCCACGAGGAAGACCGCGCGCAGATCGAAGCCCACGTGGTAGTTGCCATGGAGGAGCTCAAGCCGATTCCCAAAGTGGACTTCCGCGTGGTTACGGATAGCGGCATCCGATGGATCCGCACCGCCGGCGGCCTGCCCCGGCGCACCGCCGCAGGGGTGGAGTGGAGTGGCTATTGGGTGGATGTAACGGACAACCACGAGCAGGCCACGGCGCTGCATGCCGCGGTGCTGAAGGCCGAGCGTGAGGTGGAGGCGCGCAGTTCATTCCTGGCGATGATGAGCCATGAGATCCGCACGCCCATGGCGGGCATCGTCAGCTGGCTTGAGCTCGTAGCCGACGCTGGCCTTCCGGATCAACAGGCCAGCATCCTCGAAATGGTGATGGAATCCGCCTCGGCGCTACAGCAGATCCTGGACGACATCCTGGACTTCTCGCGGATCGACTCCGGCCGCCTGAAGGTGTACGCCGAAGAAGTGGACCTGCGCGAACTGCTGGACGGGATCGTGGGTATCTTCGCATCCCGCGCCTCGTCCAAGCACCTGCGTCTGCACAACGTCATCGACCCGCGGATAGCGCACAGCCACATCGCCGATGCCCTGCGCATCCGCCAGGTGTTGTCCAACCTGCTCAGCAATGCGGTCAAGTTCACCGATCAAGGCCATGTGGAGGTCAACCTCGGATGGATTGCAGAGCGCGACGGCCGGCAGCTGATCAACTTCAGCGTCATCGACACCGGCCCCGGCATGAATGCCAAGCAGATGGCCAGGTTGTTCGAGCCGTTTTCGCAGGTTGGCGCAGGGGATCCGGCAATGCTGGGCGGATCGGGCCTGGGGCTGACCATCTGCAAGCGGCTGGCCAGGTTGATGGGCGGCGATGTCTTTCTGACAAGCCAGCCGGACCAGGGAACAACGGCGACCCTGCAGCTTGAACTGCCGGTTGCGACGGCGAGGCCGGTGGCCGCGCCCTTCTCCGGCAAGCGGGTGTTGCTGGGGGTGGCCGATCCAATGGTGCGACGGGAGCTGTGCAATGCGCTGGTATCGCTTGGGTTCGTCATCAAGGAAGCATCGCTGCAGGCTGCCGGGGATGCCAGCGACGCAGCGTTCGACCTGGTTCTGGCCGACAGCGGCAGCCAGGCGGGCTTCGGAGATACACCCCGGATCCAACTTGAGAGCGATACTGACCCGCGCGGTACCTACAAGGATGACGCCGGCATCTACCTGCATGTCGGCCCACTCAGGTGGCGCTCGGTGCGGCGGGCGTGCGCGATCGCGATGGGGCTGCAGGACGAAGTGGGCCCGGAGCCTGGAGCGACGATCGGATCGGCGCATCCGGGCGTCAGCATCCTGGTCGTGGAGGACCACGACGTGAACCGTCGGATCGTCACGCGACAGGTGGAACGACTCGGCTACCGTTGCCAGGCTGCGGCGAACGGGGAAGAGGCATTGGCAATGCTCTCTGGGACGCCATTCGACCTGATCCTCACCGACTGTCACATGCCGGGCATGGACGGCTATGCGCTCACACGACGTATCCGCGAGGGCGCGGTGCCCGGGATGAGAGATGTTCCGGTGATCGCCCTTTCCGCCGGCGTACTGGAAGAACAGATCCAGCGCTGCCGAGATGCAGGAATGGATGACTTCCTTTCCAAGCCGGTCCTGATCGCTCCCCTGGGTGAGGCAATTGCGCGCATTCTCAGCGTGCGGGCCACGTCCATTCCGGCGGTGCAGGCAGCAGGCACGGACAACCCGTTGCTGCGCTACCTCGACTCCGTCGGAGAGGCGGATGAGCTTCTGCAGGAGCTGCTGCAGAGCAGCCACAGCGACCTTGCGCGTTATGACACGCTGATTGCCGATGACAAGTTCCAGGCGGCTGCGGACCTGCTGCACAGGATGCGCGGTGCGCTGGCGCTGCTGGGCGCGCAGAGGCCATCAGGCGCGCACACGGGAGCCGGCTCGCGCGAAGACGTGGTCGATGCCATGGCGCAGCTTCAACAGCTTGTGGATCGGCGACGGCAATGACGCCGTTGAGACATACCTCATGGACCGTGCGTTCGTCGCCGCTAACATGGCAGCAGTCGGAGCAGATGACGTGAACGCACGTCGCCGCCGACCATCCAGGACCGCTTGATCTCGCGATGGCGCCCCGTTCCCCTCGGGGGTGCTGCCCCATTTCTCTCCCGTGGGGCGATGCCGTGGTGAGGTTGAGCACCCAAGGAAGGGAAAGACCTGGTCGCGCCGACACCCTGACGCGACCAGGTCGAATCTTCGCAGCCGTGCGCGCGAGCGTCGCGCGGCGCTGTCGTTGCGATCCCTTACTGCGGCCACTGAATGACGATCCACACCAAAGCCAGCGTCCCCCGCATCATCATTGCCGACGACCATGACATGGTCAGACGCGGTTTGTGCCTGCTGCTGGAGGAGGCCGGGGCGGCGAGGATCGTTGGAGAAGCCAGGGCGGCCGATGCAATGATTTCATTGCTGGAACGCATCGATGCCGACCTGCTCGTCACCGACTTCAGCATGCCCTCGCCAGTGGAGAACGACGGTGCGGGCATGCTGGAGCTGGTTGCACGTCGGTGGCCGACCCTGCCCGTCGTTGTGCTCACGATGGCAACCAGTGTGCACATCATCCGTACGATCCTGCAGACCGGCGCCAAGGCCGTGGTTGGCAAGGCCGACGGCGTCGCAGAACTCATCCGGGCACTGGAGGCGGCGCGGCAGGACCGGATCTACCTGGGCAACACTGTGCAAGCGATCCTGCGGGGCGCGGAGGGCGACACGCTCGGCGGGAAATGCGTGCCCACACTCACCATCCGCGAGAGTGAGGTGCTGCGCATGTACGCATCCGGGCTTGCCGTCGGTGCCATCGCGACCAAGCTCAACAAGAGCCGGAAGACCATCAGCAGGCAGAAGATGAGCGCCATGGACAAGCTGTCGCTGCGCAGCGACCTGGAGATCTACGAGTACGCGCGCAGGCAGGGGCTGAGAACGCGATAATGTCTGCTTGACCGGGGAGCTTGCGAAGACTTCAACACCCCTGCAGGGTGGGGCGCGCCTTGCCGCCGTTGAGTACTGATAGACGCGACCCTGGCGCGCGTGACCAAGCAGCCAGTAAAGCCAATGCGCTATTCTGATTTGGCTTGGCCAACCACTGTTGGTAAAGGGCCCGGCCTTAACGAATTGAGGGGGAATATCGTGCTGCGATTTTCGCTGTCTTCCATGGTGCTTCTACTATCCCTTCTTTGCATGTCATCGGAGACCCGCGCCGAAGGAGAGGTGAAGCCGAGAAACCGTTCCGAAGCCACGAAGATCATTGCTGGCCTGCGGCAGATCGTAACCCCCCAGGGAATCGAGCGCCTGGAACCCGTCGAAATAAACGGCGCCAGGCAATGGATCTCGATACGCAGCCGCAATCCTGCGAATCCCGTTCTTCTTGTCGTCCATGGAGGGCCCGGCTGGGTGGCCATGCCGACGTCCTGGTACTTCGCGCATGGCTGGGACGAGTACTTCACGGTGGTTCAGTGGGACCAGCGGGGTGCAGGAAAGTCCTACGATCCGGCCATCGTCGATACGCTTACCGTCGACCAGATGCGAAAGGACATCGATGCCGTCATTGCCTGGGTACGCTCAGAAACGGGGCAGGATAAAGTGTTCCTCCTGGGCCATAGCTGGGGCAGCCTGCTTGGCCTTGATGTAGCCCGTCGCCACCCCGAATGGCTGCACGCCTACGTAGGGGCCGGGCAGGTCGTGGACATGCGGGAAAGCGAGCGTCGCGGGTGGGCCTGGGCCATGCAGAAAGCGCGTGAGCGCGGCAACGCCGAGGCAGTGAAGGAGCTGGAGTCGATCGCGCCGTACGCCGAAGGAAGCGCCGCAGTTCCGATTCAGGATCTCTTCCTGCAGCGCAAATGGGTCAATGCCTTTGGAGGTGCCGCCTTCAACCGTCCGGATGCCGGCTTTGAAGCCGCGGCGATTGCACTCTCACCGGACTACACGGATGAGGACGTCAGGAACGTCTGGAAGGCGCAGGACATCTCAGTGCAGAGACTGATGCCCGCAGCGCTGGAGACCTCCATGTCGTCGCTGAATGACCTGGATGTCCCCGTTTTGCTGTTGTTGTGAAGGCACGACATCAATGTGTCCTCCCAACTGGCAGCCGAATGGTTCGCCCGACTGGAGGCCCCGGAAAAACATCTTGTCTGGTTCGAAGATTCAGCCCATGAAATGCTGGTCGAGGAGCCAGGAAAGGTATTCCTGACCCTCGTCAACGAAGTGCGTCCCTTGGCCGTCGATCCTGCGAACATGCGCGCAGCCGAGCTGAAGCCTGTCCGTTAAGTCCTTGCGGTAGTCAGTCAAGGACGCCGCGCTCGTGTAGCCAGCGCGCCTACGGCTCCTCGCCCAACGCGCCCGAACAGTTCTTCTTCGGTGTGTGCTTCCGGTACCGGTACGGCAACGGCACGGGCGTCTCATCCAGTGTCAGCGTGACACGCTTACCGGTCACCTCCACAAACACCCGGTGACCCGTCTTGAACCCCAATCGCTCCAGCCACACCCCGCACAGCGACAGCTGCGGAATGCACAAGCCCGGCGGCAGGATGTTGCCGCCGGGGTGCCGAAGGGCCGAAATGCGTACGCTCTTGGGCTGATACCAGCCGATGCCAACCTGATGGCCGGGATCGTTGCATGAATCCATCTTCGAACTGCGCATGCGTCTACTCCATCGGAAGTACTCCCTTGTCGGCGACAAGGGAGTCGGGAGGTTGATATCCGTTAGACCGTCGGCGTGACGTATTTCCCCAGGGGGTGTTGCATTTCGCCACCCTCCCGACGCAGAACTTCGCACTTCAATAGGTCTAACAAGGGGATATCAAGCCCCGAATCCAGACGATGCACAGCTGCCCAAATGAAGAGAAGTTGATTCTTAACCAGCATACCGGCATGTTCGATTCACTGGGTCAATGACGTGACGCAAGTGAGCCGGAACCGAGGCGTCAGAGCAGGCCTGGCTGGAACCTACGTCCCAAAACTGGAGGCATTCGTTCCCGCGAGGCGTACGGAACCTTTGACAGAAGCGCAATGGAACAGGAGTCGTAAGCAACCCCTCATGCGCAGAGCACTACGACGCAAGACAGGCGTAGGGCCTTGGAAATGCAGCGCTTTGAGCAAAAAAATCGATTTCTTCCAACCCACCAAGATCCAAGGTCGCAACGCGCTGACTACTTGATTGCGCCAAGACGGAACCAATCCCTTTAAACGTCCACTTCTGGCCGAAAGCAGCCCCGATGCCCCGCCATCGTTCTCGCAGACGCTGAAGGTTGAAATCTGGGATTGATGGCCCAGCGTGCTGGGCTATCAGCCAATCGGGATTTCGCCCAGAGGCCACGCCCTGCCAACGATTGATACCACCAAAATTCAGTAACGGTCTCCTCCTCATGGAGCCTGGAAACTCCTCAGAGAGCGGTACGCACCTCCGTCAAACCGGTGGGTTTTCTGTGTCTCAGGTCCTACGGTGCAACCGACGTGATGCTCTGCGTCGGGAGGGCTTCTAATACAACACCCTTTGGGAAGAAACGTCGGCCGGCTCTCTGCGGCTTCTGGCCTCCCGACTTCCTGCCGCTGTCCGTCCGGATTGATGGGGTCAGGTTGAGCCCCCATTACTCCTAGGCGAAACCCGAAGCCCGAAGAACGCCACGCCTAAGTCATTGATTAAGCTTTGCATTTCAACCAAGGCCATCGCAGTCTTTGGCTAATTCGCACACACACCCGATACTTGGGATTTCAGACGACGGAAGCGCCAGAATGACCTCGCCGCTTTATGACTTGGACGAGCTAGTGCTCCAGTGCAGAAATGAGCGTGCACGCAACTACATTCGGGAGGCAGTGTCCAGCTACAGAGCTGGGGCATTTAGAGCGGCTATCGTCTCAACATGGATCGCAGTCTGCTTTGACATCATGCAAAAGTTTCACGAGCTTGCCATCGCCGGCGATGCTGCTGCGGGAAACGAGGCGGAAGCCCTTGAGCGAATCAGAGCCAACGGCGACGTGACTGCAGCTCTGCGGTTCGAAAAGGAACTCCTCAACAAGGCAAAGTCGCCCTTCGAGCTCGTGAACAACCTAGAATACATAGACCTCACGCGGCTCTACGACGACAGAAACCGTTGCGCTCATCCTTCGTTCGTCGCGGACGGGGAAGCGTACTCTCCTCCTGGCGAACTCGCACGCTTACATATCAGAAACGCTGTAACGGTGCTTCTTATGCACCCCCTGCGCAGGGAAAATATGCCCTGGACCGGCTGCTAACCGATGTTAGGTCGCAGCTATTTCCAAGGAAGGTAGACGAAGCACAAGCGTGGCTGGCTAACGGCGCCATGCGCAGGCCTCGTGATTCGCTTACACGCAACTTCGTGGCCGTACTTATTAAGGACTATCTGATCGGCAAAGCTGACTACCTTGAAAGATCGCGCTACTCATCCGCGCTAAAGGCGGTACGCAACTTACATCATCAACAATGGAATGAAGCTGTCCAGGCACACTGCTCGCCCGTGATCCGACAGTTGGACGACACCAAACTAGGAGTTGTCGTCGAATTCTTCTCGATCTGCAAGGAGGCGTGGAGTCTCGTAGAAGCTGACGTCTCACAGCGGGTATTAAGCTTCATCAGAGAACTTCCCTCTGATAAGTTCGACGTCATTGAGAACGCCCTGCCCTTCGATGCCTTTGCCAAAGAAGCAAAGAAGCGAATTGCGAGATCGACCGTCGACGAGATCGAGAGCGTATTTTGGTTTGACCTACCTGCTTCAGTGGCTGATCGCCTCATTGACATCTACCTACGATCCCGGTCTTTTGCAGAGGCAAATAAAAATGGTCGATTACTTACAATTTATGCATCTGAGCTCGCCGTTGAGCACGCGCAGCGAATAATCACAGGATCGGCAGCCAATGAGGAGATCGTCGGGAGCTTTGATTTTCCCGGCCTTCTCAACGCGCTCCACAAGAAGACAAAAGGCGTGCGAGAGCTAGGAGATTTCGTCACTTTACTCAATGATTCAGGGCTTGGCGGGTTCGCTGATGACATCCCGCCCTGATCCAGTGAGTTCAACTCTGATTCGCAACTGGTTGATTGAAATGCTCGACGATCCCCGCTTCTGGCCGAAAGCGGACGACTTGCAGGGACGCCATCGTTGGGCCCGTGACAGTGTCTGACCAGAGATCAACCGGAGCGCGCTTGCGGTGTCACTGAGTCCGCCACTGGGTCCCGTTGTACGCTGACTTGCTAGCCAGATCCAGCCGCCCTAAGATCGAGCCGTGCCAAAATAAGGAGCCCGCCATGCGGTGCTCTGTGGATAAAACGAATGACCGGACGTACGGGTCCGTCCAATAGGTAGTTAGACATTCCAGGAGGATACGCTTTGCTGCCAAACGAAATCATGAGTCTCATATCAGTCGGGGAAAGTGAGAATCTTGAACTCAAAACATCCGTACCAAACCCTGACACGATAGCTAGCCATTTGGCTGCCTTTGCTAACACCAAAGGCGGAATTCTCCTTATTGGCATCAAAGAGCCATCTACAATTGTTGGGATTAATCCCACTAAGGCCAACTACGCAATATCCACCGCACTCAAGAAAGTAAGCCCGAACATTGAGGCTGAGTCGGGCATCGTGCAGATGGGAAACGCTGATGTAGCTTACGTAAAAGTAAAGAGGGCTCCGTCGTTGGTTGCCTCGTCCGGCGGATATTACGCAAGGTATGGTTCATCCATACGCCCTCTGACGGCTGATGAGATCAGATCGAGCTCGCTCTCCCATACGGCGATCGAGAAATCGTTGTCTGACCTGTCGGCCAATGCAGCAAAGCAGGCTGACACCATCGACAAGATGAGCGAAGAGCTTCGTAAAGCCAACTCTATCCCCCGCAAAGTTGGGATTGCTATCGCTGGTGCGGTCTTGGGCGCACTAGCAAAGCATCTGTTGGACATCTTCGCATGATGTCTAACATTTCCCTCAAGCCGACGCCGATTCGCCACCCGGCATGACTCAGGTATTGGGCACCACTCGCAATGCCCCGCGATTAGAGACATTGAATCGCCCAAGATAACTTAGACAAGCACCACCTCCCGATGTGTCCGCTTTTGGCCGGAAGCAGACATCAGCAATGCCTGGGCGCCTGGCCCGGTGCTATTCTCCGATTTCGACCCAAAGTGGACACTTTGGCCTAAGCAATGGGGGGAGAATGGACGCGAAAATTGCTCTCGACCACAGAGCGGTCATCGAGAAGAATGGCGCGATTCTGCGCGTGTTTCGACCCGATGGAAGCGCTGCTTTTGAATTGACGGCGCCGGAGGGTGGCGCTTTCTACTTGTTTGCCGAGCATGTCGTCCATGGTCAGTGCCCAATCGTCTCGTTCGACCAGGCCAACAAGATCAACGGCTGGACGGATTGGTACTACCTGGTTGATGTTGCAAACGGGTCAATGGAGCGGCTCAATCCATGGCGTTGATCGAAGGTCCGCTTCCGACCCAAAGCGGACATTGGACCGTTATGGAGGCGAGATGAACTACGTTGAAAGCGTATGATCGAACGCCGTGGTGGTTCATTGTGAATCCCACGAGCTCCGGCGCGTGCTTGGGGTGAGCGACGTTGCCGAGGGGGCGCTAACGATCGCGTACGCAGATAGGCCTGAACTGATTGATGTGCTCGCGAAGATTCAAGCTCTGGGCATTCCCTTCTTCGCAGCGGGTCCAAACCCGCCGTCCGACGTTTTTGATTTCTTGAAGGCCGAGGGCCTCCTGACCGGCGAAGTGCGCCGCATCTTCTGGCGGGGACCGCTTGAGCAGGAAATTGTCGAACCCTGATCCGAGGCGAATGTCCGCTCCTAGCCGGAAGCGGACATTGCATCAGTGAGAGGCGGGTGTTGCAGGGGACAAATCGCTATCCGCTCGGGCGTCAGCCAAAGACCTGACCCGCTTCCTCGAGAAAGGACGTCGTGATCTTTAGTACGCCTGTCCTATTTCTTTCAAACCTGCTTTAGCCAAGCGACCAGCGCCGTAAATGCGGGCGAGGGCTGCCGGCGGTTTGGATAATAAAGATGGTAACCGGGGAAGGGGACGCACCACTTGTCCAGCACAGGCACCAGCCTTCCATGGGCGATATGCTCGGCTGCCATCGGTTCCGGCGCATAGGCCAAGCCCAGTCCGTCCAGTGCGGCATTGATTACGTGGGTCATGCTGTTGAAGACCAGCGGGCCATCGCCGCGTACCGTGAATTCCTTGCCCTTCTCTTCGAATTCCCAGGCATAGATGGCGCCGTTGGGGCGATGCCGGATGTGCACGCAACGGTGTCGGGTGATGTCGGCGGGCTTCCTGGGCTTGGGATGTTTCTCGAAGTAGTCGGGAGATCCAACCACCACCAGACGCCAATCCGGTCCGACCCTGACAGCGATCATGTCTTTGCTCAGCGCTTCTCCGAGCCGGATGCCCGCGTCGAAGCGCTGCTCCACCACGTTGGTAAAACCGTAATCCACGTAGAACTCAAGCGTGATGTCCGGGTACTCGGCCAGGAATCCGGCAAGCCGTGGTCGGATGATGGTCTCCATCGAATCATCCGTGCAGGAGATCCGCAGCGTCCCCGCCGGCCGGTCGCGCAGGTCCCCCAGCGCTTCCACGCTGGCACCGATAGCCTCGAAGTGCGGTGCGATGGAGCGCATAAGGCGCTCGCCCGCCTCAGTGGGAGAAACGTTGCGGGTGGTGCGGGCCAGCAGGCGAATGCCCAGGCGCTCTTCCAGCAACCGCATCGAATGGCTCAGCGCAGAGGGCGTTACCCCAAGGCGAACGGCGGCCTTGGTGAAGCTCTGCTCCTGGGCCACCACCAGAAAGGCTTGCAGATCATTGGTCTTCACGGCGCTCATGGACCAATTGTGAGCTCAACTCAACAATGCATCAACTTTCAGCCGGCTTATCGCGGTAGCGGGCGGAGCCTATCGTGGCGACCTCAGCCCCCCAACCGAGGCCGCACTTGCATGAAACCGACCACGTTGCTGCTGGCGCTGCTTGCCAGCTACGTATTTCCGCTTCCCGCCATGGCTGCCGATTCGCCTGGGGCAGCACGTCCCGCCGGGGCAGACAACTTCTACCGCAGCCCCACGGTCACTGGTGAGCGCGTCAGCTTCCACAACCAGTACCAGATGGAAGTGGTGGGCACGCTGTACCGCCCCCAAGGCCTGCCTCGCGGCAGCCGCGCCCCCGCCGTGGTGGTTGGCCATCCAATGGGCGCGGTGAAGGAGCAGAGCTCGCAGCTCTACGCGCAGAAGCTGGCCGAGCAGGGCTTCGTTACGCTGGCGATCGATCTTTCCTTCTGGGGAGAGAGCGGCGGCGCCCCGCGGCACCTGGTGGCGCCGGAAATCTATTCAGACGACATCAGTGCCGCAGTGGACTTCCTGAGTACGCAGGCCTATGTGGACCCGGAACGGATTGGCGGCCTGGGTATCTGTGGCAGCGGCAGCTTTGTGATCAGCGCCGCCAAGATCGACCCGCGCATCAAGGCCATTGCCACGGTGAGCATGTACGACATGGGTGCGGCGGCACGTCAGGGGCTGAACAACGGGCAGTCGCTGGAACAGCGCAAGACGGTGATCCAGTCCGCAACCGACCAGCGACTGGCCGAGTTCAAGGGCGGCGCGGCTGTGTACGTGCCAGGCACAGTGAACAGACTCGATGCTGAGACCCCTGCCATCCAACGCGAGTTCTTCGACTTCTACCGTACCCCGCGCGGCGCCTACACGCCAAAGGGCGATACGGCAGAGCTGACCACCCAGCCGCTCTTCAGTAGCCTGGTCAAATTCATGAACTTCTATCCCTTCAATGATATCGAGACCATCTCGCCCCGGCCGATGCTGTTCATTTCTGGCGACGGCGCGCATTCCCGCGAGTTCAGCGAAGACGCATACCAAAGGGCGGGCCAACCGAAGGAGCTCTACTGGGTGAAGGGTGCGGGGCACGTGGACCTGTATGACCGTACGAACCTGATTCCCTTCGAAAAACTGACGACGTTCTTCCAGCGCGGCCTGGCCGGGAAATGAGCCGCACCCACGTGAACGCAGATCGCGCCAACTGGGGGGGCGTGCTCGCGATGACGCTGTGCGTCTTCGCGTTGATTGCCTCCGAATTCATGCCGGTGAGCCTGCTTACTCCCTTGGCGGCAGATCTGGGCGTGACCGAAGGGCTTGCCGGGTACGGCATTGCCATTTCGGGAGCCTTTGCGGTGCTGACCAGCCTGTCGATCTCCCGGTTGGCGGGCACCATGAACCGACGAACGTTGCTGCTGATCCTCACCGCATTGATGGCGGTGTCGGGTGTGGTGGTGGCCCTGTCTCCGAACTATCTGGTCTACATGACGGGGCGTGCACTGATTGGCGTGGTGATCGGTGGGTTCTGGTCACTGTCTGCCGCAACGGCCATGCGGCTGGTGCCCGCCGCAAAAGTCCCGCGCGCCCTGGCGATATTCAACAGTGGCAACGCGCTTGCAACGGTAGTTGCGGCGCCATTGGGCAGCTACCTGGGTGGCATGATTGGATGGCGCGGCGCTTTCTTGTGCCTTCTGCCCGTGGCGGTCATAGCCCTCGCATGGCAGTGGGTTTGTCTGCCCTCCATGCCTGCGGAGAGCGGGCAGTCACAAGGCGGCTTGATCGCGCTGTTCCGGCGACGTGTGGTGGCACTTGGCATGCTTGCCTGCGGCGCCTTCTTCATGGGGCAATTTGCCCTGTTTACGTACGTGCGGCCGTTCCTGGAGCGGGTGACCAGTGCAGGAACGTCTGCTGTACCGCTGGTGCTGCTGGCTATCGGCGTAAGCGGCTTGGTGGGCACGCTCGTCATTGGCGCGTTCATCAGGCGTGGGCTCTACCGAACGCTGGTTACCATTCCAGCCCTGATGGCGCTCATTGCTGTGGCCTTGGTTCCACTGGGGCCCCAGCTTTGGCCGACCGCCGCACTGCTCTCGGCTTGGGGCCTGCTGGCAACGGCCGCACCGGTGGGCTGGTGGAGCTGGCTGGCGCGCACTTTCACTGACCACGCAGAGGCCGGCGGCGGGCTGATGGTGGCGGTAGTGCAGTGCTCCATCGCACTCGGTTCGACCGTGGGCGGGCTACTGTTTGACAGTCTCGGCTTTGCCAGCACGTTCCTGGCCAGTGCTGGCCTGCTGCTGTGCGCCGCGCTGCTCGCTTATGCCACGGCGTCCGACCGGGCGACCACGTCGGGGCCGGTGGTCGCTGTGGAGGCCCGGGGCTGATGAGGTGCGCTACATCGATCAAAGGAACCCTGCTTTGCCTGCTGCTTGCATTCGGGGCAATAGCGGCATGCTCGGCCGAGCCCACTCATCACGCCATTGCAGCCAGGAAGGTAGAGTCAAACCCGGAGGTTCATTCCATGAAGATTCGACTGATCATCAACGATCAGATGCTGTCGGCCACCATGGAAGACAGTATCCCGGCGCGCGAGTTCATCGCCCAGTTGCCGCTGACGCTGCAGCTTGAGGACTACGCCGCGACCGAGAAAATCGCGCAGCTTCCGCGCCGTCTCAGTGTGGCCGGTGAGCCGGAGGGAGTCACGCCGGCGCCGGGCGACATCGCCTTTTATGCGCCGTGGGGAAATCTGGCGATTTTCCACAGGCCCTTTGCGTACTCGAAGGGTCTGATCCGACTGGGGCGAATCGAAGGAGGACTGCAGCTCCTTCGCACGGAAGGGCCGCTCGCGGTCCGGATTGAGTCCGACTAGCCGTTGTTTGCATACCCAACACACCACAAAGAGGTGAGCTAAATGGAAATCAAACGCCTTGGCACCCAAGCGTCCATCAAAGGATCGACGGACTGGTTTACGGGCGCGGTCCGCATCGATCCGCTCAATGCCGCCCCTGCGCCATCGAGGGTATCCTGCGCGGCAGTCACCTTCGAGCCGGGCGCGCGCACTGCGTGGCACACCCATCCGTTGGGGCAGACGCTTATCGTTACAGCCGGCTTCGGTTGGACACAGTGCGAAGGCGGCCCGATCGTGGAGATCCGCGCGGGCGACGTGATCTGGTGCCCGCCGGGTCACAAACACTGGCACGGTGCATCGCCCACCACCGCCATGACGCACATCGCAGTCCAAGAGGCATTGGATGGCAGGAACGTTGACTGGCTGGAGCATGTGACCGAAGCGCAGTACCTGGCCGGACCTCCCGCTGCTGACGCACCGGCCCGCTCCGACGGAGGTGGCTGACATGTTGGTTCGATCCGCGGTTGGCGTGCTCTTGGCCCTCTCTGTCTGGGCGCTGCTTGGCGTTCCCCATGAGGCTCAAGCTGCGGCGCCCGAACAGCAAATCACCGCTGCCGGGAATCAGGCTTCGATGAATGGTCAGACGGAGTACTTCACCGGCAGAGTTCGCATCGACCCGCTCTGGCCCGCGGACCCGGGCATCACCGCCTCCGGCGGGCTGGTGACGTTTGAGCCGGGTGCACGATCGGCGTGGCACACCCACCCTGCGGGCCAGCGGTTGGTGGTCACCTCTGGCGTCGGGCGCGTGCAGGAGTGGGGTAAGCCCATTCAGGTCGTTCGTCCCGGCGATGTAGTGTGGTGTCCGCCGGGGGTGAAGCACTGGCATGGAGCTGCCCCCGGTACGGCGATGACCCATCTCGCCGTAACTGGCGTGCGCGATGGTCAGAACGTGAACTGGTTGGAGAAGGTGACCGATGCCCAGTACCAAGGCGATTGATTGGAAACAGCGGTCCATTCGTCTCGCCTGTCTGATGGGGGCGGCGATGCTTGCCTCCGGTCCGGGACAGATGGCTTTCGCATACGAGGGAGCAGCTATGAACGTCACGTCAAACGGGGGTTCTACCACCGAACTGGACGCCCGCCAGCAATCGATTATTCCGATCAGCGCCTCAGCAGCGGCTGGCAACATGGATAGCCTTCGGGGCGCGCTGAATCAAGGTTTGGACGCGGGACTGAGTCTGGCCGAAGCACGAGAGATCCTTGTGCAGGTTTACGCCTATGCGGGCTTTCCGCGGAGCCTGAACGCATTGAGTGAACTCATGAAGGTGGCGGAGGCGCGCAGGCAGAGGGGCATCCAGGATGAAGCCGGCCGCGAGCCTGCCAGGCCGATCCCCAAGGGCGACGCGTTGCTCGCTGCAGGCACCGCGAACCAGACCAAGCTCGCGGGTGGTCCAGTCACAGGGCCATTGTTCGATTTCGCACCGCAGGCAAACGAGTATCTGCGTACGCATCTCTTCGGCGACATCTTCGAGCGCGACAACCTTGATTGGCAGAGCCGCGAGCTGGCCACGGTCAGTATGCTGGCTGCCACGTCCGGGGTGGAACCCCAGTTGCAGTCTCACATAGGAATCAGCATGAACATTGGGCTGCGCCCAGAGCATCTGTTCCAGCTGGCTGATGTGCTCGAAGAGCACGTCGGCGTGGATGCCGCGGAACGTGTTCGTTTCGGCATTGACCGTCAGCTGGAAGTGCGAGAAGAATGATGCTTACGCGAAAGACGTCTTTACTGTTATGCGCACCTGGGAGGGCCAAGTGAACAAGATCATCATCGCCACGTTGTTCAGTATGGCGGCGTGCTCCTTCAGTGTTGGAGCGGAGGAGACACAGATGACACGACTATCAAAGATCACCGTTGATGCAGACCATCTGCCCGCCTATCGAGATGAGTTGGCGGAAGAAGTTCGCGCCTCAATGGCGCTTGAGCCAGGCGTGCTGTCGTTGTATGCGGTTTTTGACAAGGAAGATCCGACTCGGCTGACGATCCTTGAAATCTATGCGAGTCGTGAGGCCTACGAGCAGCATGTGAAGAGTCCGCACTTCCTCAAGTACAAAAACGGGACGCTGCATATGGTGAAGTCCTTGGAGCTGGTTGATGTTGACCCTCTTCTGCCGGAGCTGAAGATCAAGTAGCAGTGAGCCTGGCTGGAGGGACATGTGATATCCCAAGGACTCTCTTTCGTTTACGGAATTCCGCCGTCAGTGCGTCGGCCCGTCAGCTCTGCATTCACAGATGTGCTGACAGTGTCCGGAGTCCGCTATTGGTCCTCGACCTTCTGCAGGACGAGGACCAGCTTTCCGGGCTCAGACATCAGTCCGCTCGGCGATCTCCAAGGCGTCCTCGACGTCGATGCCCAGATAGCGAACGGTGCTCTCCAGCTTCGTGTGCCCAAGCAAGAGCTGAACGGCCCGAAGGTTTCGCGTGCGTCGGTAGATCAACGAAGCTTTGGTCCTGCGCATCGTGTGCGTGCCGTAGGAGCCCGACTCGAGGCCGGCATCTTCCACCCAGCGATGGACGATCCGGGCTTACTGCCTCGTCGACAGGTGGGGCGATTCCGCGACGCGGCTGCGGAACAGGAAATCCGAGGCCTTGAGGTCGACATAGGCGATCCAAGCCTGGACGGCCTCGCGAGTCGATTGGGTGATCTCGAACTGGACAGGTCGCCCCGTCTTTTCTTGCAATACGATTGCGCGGGATGCTATCTGGCCGCCATGCGAGACGTCAGATACCCGAAGCTTAACCAGATCGCAGGCGCGTAGCTTCGAATCAACCGCTAGGCGCACTGGTCCGCACCCCTGCCACCGCCAACCTGCCCGCCACCGTGGAGCGGGTACAGGGCGACCTGCTGGATGTGGATGCCCTCCGCGAAGCGCTGAAGGGCGTCTCCACGCTGTTCCTGCTCAACGCCGTGGTCGCCGACGAATTCACCCAGGCCCTCATCACCCTCAACGTCGCCCGCGAGGCCGGGGTGCAGCGCGTGGTGTACCTGTTGGTGATCCACAGCGACCGCTACGTCAACGTGCCGCACTTCGCCGGCAAGTTCGGCGTGGAGCGCATGATCGAGCAGATGGGCTTCAGCGCCACGATCCTGCGCCCGGCCTATTTCATGGATAACGACCTCACCATCAAGGACGTGGTGCAGGGCTACGGTGTGTACCCCATGCCGATCGGCAGCAAGGGGCAGGCGATGATCGACACCCGCGACATCGCCGAGATTGCCGCCCTCGAACTGCTCAACCGCGAACAGGCGCCGGACAACAGCGCACTGACCCGACTCAACCTGGTGGGCCCGGAAGCACTCACCGGGGTACAGGTGGCTGCCATCTGGAGCGAGGTGCTGAACCGCCCCATCGGCTACGGCGGCGATGACACGGCCGCCTTCGAGCAGAACCTGCGCCAGTTCATGCCGGCGTGGATGGCCTACGACATGCGACAGATGGCCGAGCGCTTCATCAGCGACGGCATGCTGCCGGGCGCGGGTGACGTGGAGCGGTTGATGCAGTTGCTGGGTCGGCCGTTGCGTACGTACCGCGCGTTCGCGGCGGAGCATGCGCCAGAGGGCTAAGGGCGGAAAGTCGACGTGGCAGCGCCCCTGAATGCCTACAAGTCACTGTTTTTCTTAACCATTCACGCTTGGCGCTTGGCGTCTGCAGGAAAAACTAAAGATTGGTCCCCCTGTGCCGATCATGTGATGCACAGCACACTTTCATGCTTTCTAAACAATTGCGTCAGCAGGGGACCAGGGAATGAACAGAGTATTCAAGGTGGTATGGAGCAAGGCCGTGGGTCAGTGGGTTGTGACCTCGGAACTCGGGGTGGCCGCAGGTGGCCGCACCCGTCGCACGGCCACCCGCTTGACCACCGGCCGTCTGGCGGCCCTGAGCCTGATGACCTCGCTGGCACTGTACGGTCCTTCCGCGATGGCGGCGGTGGACATCATCAACGTGGGGTTTGAAACCGGTACGTTGAACGGCTGGACGTATTCCAAGACCGGCACCCAGAGCTCTACGAGCTATGGCAGCACCGGTGTCGGCGCCGCGGTGGTCACCGGCATGACCGATTTCGAGGCCGACGACGGCAGCCATAGCTGGACGGTGACGCCGTTCGGCAACAACATGGCCTCATTGCAGGCAGGTGCCGGTTCGGACTCGTTCGCCACGGCTGCAGCCGCGCTTGGGCTGAACGCGGCAAGCCGTGCGCTGGTACAAAGCACGATGGCCGGAACGCCCACGAATGCGTCGTGGCTGTACCAGGACCTGACCCTCGCTGCGGGTGACTACTTCAGCATGGCGTGGCAGTACGTCTCGACCGACTACGAGCCGTACAACGACGCCTCGCTGACCTCGCTGATCAACCTCGGCGACGCCTCGGTGTTCGCAACGGTGAACAACCAGAACGCGCAGTACGCGCTGCTGGGGGCCACCAACATCGGCACGGGCAGCTACTCCACCGGCAGCTATGGTGCGACCGGCTGGCAGGTCGCAACGTACCAGGTCAGCACGGCCGGCACGTACCGCCTGGGGTTCATGTCATTGAATCTGCAGGACACGCAGCTGAGCCCCGTGCTGTTCGTCGACCAGGCGCCGGGCCTGACCTTCGACAGGGGCGTGCCCTTCGGTCCGGTTGCGCCCAACCCGGGCAGCGGCGCGCCGACCACGCCGACGACCCCAACCGGCCCGATCATCATCGATGGGCCCAAGGGCACCGATGAACTGGGCAACGAAGACGAGGCGTCGTTCGAGGGCGGTACGCTGGTGGTCGACAAGGACACCAACGTGGATGTCGACTTCAAGATCGACGACAAGCCGGGCACCATTGACCAGAACGGCCACGACTCGACGTTTACCGGCAAGATCGAAGACACCACCCCAGGCGTTCCGGGCTCGCTGATCGTCAAGAACAGCGGCAACGGCGGTTCGGTCACGCTGACCAACACCAACGGCTACACCGGTACCACCGAGGTCGAGGAGAACACCACGCTGGCATTGTCCGGCAATGGTTCCATCGAAAAGTCCAAGAAGCTCGTGATCGACGGCACGCTGGACGCGACCCAGGCCGGGCCGGTCGTGAACATCACCTCGCTGGACGGCAAGGGCGATGTGGCGCTGGGCAACAACACGCTGTCCATCACCGATGCAAACGACGAGTTCGAAGGGACCATCGGCGGGCAGGGCGACGTGGCCATCAAGGGCGGCACGCAGGTGCTTTCGGGCACGAACACCTACGCTGGCGGTACCTCGGTCAGCAACAACGCCGTGCTGCAGGTAAGCAGTGATGAGAACCTGGGCGATGCCGCGGGCAAGCTCACGCTGGATGGCGGCACGCTGCACACCACCGGGGACGTCAACAGCGCTCGCGACGTGGTCCTTGTGGGCGATGGCACCTTCACCACCGACACCAACACCACGCTGACCAACAGCGGCGATGTGTCCGGTACTGGCGGCCTGATCAAGAACGGCGAAGGCAGCCTGGAGCTGACCGGTACGGTGAGCCACAGCGGCGGCACCACGGTGAATGATGGCGAGCTGACCCTGTCGGGCCAGAACACCTACACCGGCGGCACCACGCTCAACGGCGGCGTACTCAACGTCAGCAGCGACGGCAACCTCGGCGATGCAACGGGCGGCCTGACCTTCAACGGCGGCACGCTGCACACCACCGGCGACGTCAACAGCGATCGCGACGTGGTCCTTGCAGGCGATGGC
>Ga0105251_10001063_pt1 | contig 24061 bp, 17 predicted proteins | sample KBSS64metaG_FD_80424 | JGI IMG/M metagenome (GOLD analysis project Ga0105251, IMG submission 80424) | Switchgrass rhizosphere microbial communities from Kellogg Biological Station, Michigan, USA - KBS S6-4 metaG | ecosystem: Host-associated > Plants > Roots > Rhizosphere > Soil | place...
GACGTGCTGACCCTGCCGCTCTACGATGAGCCGTTCTACGTGCTGATGCCGGCGTCCCACCCCTGGACGCAGAAAGACACCATCGACGCGGGCCTGCTCAACGACAAGAGCCTGCTGTTGCTGGGCGAAGGCCACTGCTTCCGCGACCAGGTGCTGGAAGCCTGCCCGACCCTGACCAAGGGCAATGACGGCGCCAAGCACACCACCGTGGAATCCAGCTCCCTGGAAACCATTCGCCATATGGTTGCCTCCGGCCTGGGCATTTCGATCCTGCCGCTGTCGGCGGTCGACAGCCATCACTACGCCCCCGGCGTGATTGCCGTGCGCCCACTGACGCCGCCGGTACCGTTCCGTACCGTGGCAATCGCCTGGCGCGCCAGCTTCCCGCGGCCGAAAGCGATTGAAATCCTCGCCGACTCGATCCGCCTGTGTTCGGTGGCCAAACCGCCTGCTGCGAGCTAAGTAACGGTATGACTGAGCTGTCGCAGGTGTCGGTGACGGCACTCAAGGGTGTCGGGGAGGCCATGGCCGAGAAATTGGCCAAGGTCGGCCTGGAAAATCTCCAGGACGTGCTGTTCCACCTGCCCCTGCGTTACCAGGACCGCACCCGCGTGGTGCCCATCGGCCAGTTGCGCCCGGGGCAGGACGCGGTGGTTGAAGGCACCGTCAGCGGCGCCGATGTGGTGATGGGCAAGCGCCGCAGCTTGGTGGTGCGCCTGCAAGACGGCACCGGTGGCCTGAGCCTGCGCTTCTACCATTTCAGCAACGCCCAGAAGGAAGGCCTCAAGCGTGGCACCCGCGTGCGTTGCTACGGCGAAGCCCGGCCCGGCGCGTCGGGGCTGGAAATCTACCACCCGGAATACCGCGCCATTACCGGCGACGAACCGCCGCCAGTGGACACCACCCTCACACCGATCTACCCGCTCACCGAAGGCCTGACCCAACAGCGCCTGCGCCAGTTGTGCATGCAAACCCTGACGATGCTCGGGCCAAAAAGCCTGCCCGACTGGCTGCCTCAGGAACTGGCGCGCGACTACCAACTCGCACCGCTGGATGATGCGATCCGCTACCTGCATCACCCACCTGCCGACGCCGATGTCGACGAGCTGGCCCTCGGTCATCACTGGGCCCAGCATCGCCTGGCGTTCGAAGAACTGCTGACCCACCAACTGTCCCAGCAACGCCTGCGCGAAAGCATGCGCTCCCTGCGCGCACCGGCAATGCCCAAGGCTACGCGCCTGCCCGCGCAATACCTGGCCAACCTGGGGTTTGCACCGACGGGCGCCCAGCAACGGGTCGGCAACGAAATCGCCTACGACCTGAGCCAGAAAGAACCCATGCTGCGGCTGATCCAGGGTGACGTGGGCGCGGGTAAAACCGTGGTCGCCGCCCTCGCCGCCTTGCAGGCACTCGAAGCGGGTTATCAGGTTGCACTGATGGCGCCTACCGAGATTCTTGCCGAACAGCACTTCATCACCTTCAAGCGCTGGCTCGAACCACTGGGCCTGGAAGTCGCGTGGCTGGCCGGCAAGCTCAAGGGCAAGAACCGCGTAGCCGCCCTGGAACAGATCGCCGCCGGCGCCCCGATGGTGGTGGGCACCCACGCGCTGTTCCAGGACGAAGTGAAGTTCAAGAACCTCGCGTTGGTGATCATCGACGAACAACACCGCTTCGGCGTGCAGCAGCGCCTGGCCCTGCGCCAGAAAGGCGTGGGCGGCCGCATGAGCCCGCACCAGTTGATCATGACCGCCACGCCGATCCCTCGCACCCTGGCCATGAGCGCTTACGCCGACCTCGACACTTCAATCCTCGACGAACTGCCGCCGGGCCGAACGCCGGTCAACACGGTGCTGGTCACTGACACCCGCCGGGTCGAAGTGATCGAGCGGGTGCGCGGTGCCTGTGCCGAAGGGCGCCAGGCGTATTGGGTGTGCACGCTGATCGAAGAGTCGGAAGAGCTGACTTGCCAGGCTGCCGAAACCACCTATGAAGACCTCACCAGCGCCCTGGGCGAACTCAAGGTCGGGCTGATCCACGGTCGCATGAAGCCGGTGGAAAAAGCCGCGGTGATGGCCGAGTTCAAGGCCGGCAATTTGCAGTTGCTGGTAGCAACCACCGTGATCGAAGTCGGCGTCGACGTGCCCAACGCCAGCCTGATGATCATCGAGAACCCCGAGCGCCTCGGCCTGGCCCAACTGCACCAATTACGTGGCCGCGTCGGCCGGGGCAGTGCTGCCAGCCATTGTGTGCTGCTGTACCACCCGCCGCTGTCGCAGATTGGCCGTCAGCGCCTGGGCATCATGCGTGAGACCAATGATGGTTTCGTGATCGCCGAAAAAGACCTCGAACTGCGCGGCCCCGGCGAAATGCTCGGCACCCGCCAGACCGGCCTGCTGCAATTCAAGGTGGCCGACCTGATGCGCGACGCCGACCTGTTGCCCGCCGTGCGCGATGCCGCCCAGGCGCTGATCGAGCGCTGGCCGGAGCATGTCAGTCCGTTGCTGGATCGCTGGCTCAGGCATGGGCAGCAATACGGCCAAGTGTGACGCTGACCCACCGTAGGAGCGAGCCTGCTCGCGAAAAACCTGAGGGCGCCGCGTTGAATCAGGATGCCCGCATCATCGTTAACGACCTTCGCGAGCAAGCTCGCTCCTACACATGCCTGCAATAGCCGACAGTGTCACAAACCGCACTTAGACGACCCTCACTTGTATCAAGCTGGTTATACTCCAATGACTGTAGGAAATTGGATTCAGGCCATGTCAGAAGTTGCCCTCGCCACAGCCCCACCGACCGCACCCTCGGTGATTCGGACGCTGCTTGCAAAGCTCGCCATCAGCTACACGGAAGTTGCCGAACGCCCTGGCCTGAACCCGGCACAGAAGGTTCAGGCCGTGCTGCTCGACGATGCCGTGGGTGCACTCATGGTGCTGTTTCCGCAGAATCAGCTGCTGGACCTCAACCGCCTGGCCGAACTCACCGGCCGCCGCCTCACGGCCGTGTCGCCGGAGCGCCTCGAGCGCATGCTCGGCAAACACAGCCTGAGCCTGCTGCCTGGCCTGCCACCGCTCACCAGCTCCCCGTGCCTGTACGAAGAAAGCCTGTTGCGTGAGCCAACCGTGCTGGTGCACTCGGGCGAGGCCGGGCTGCTGCTGGAGATTTCCAGCGACGCCTTCAAAAGCATGCTGACCAAAGCCAGCGCCGCGCATTTCGGCGAGCCGCTGAGCAGCATCCGGCCGAACCTGGATCGCCCCAACGACGACCGCGAGGAAATCACTCAGGCGATGCAGGCGTTCACCGCCCGCCGTATCCAGCAGCGCCTGGAAGCGACCATCGAGATTCCACCGCTGGCCGACACGGCGCAGAAGATCATCAAGCTGCGGGTCGACCCCAACGCCACCATCGACGACATCACCGGCGTGGTGGAAACCGACCCGGCCCTGGCCGCCCAAGTGGTGAGCTGGGCCGCATCGCCCTACTACGCCTCGCCGGGCAAGATCCGCTCGGTGGAAGACGCCATCGTGCGCGTGCTGGGCTTTGACCTGGTGATCAACCTCGCGCTGGGCCTGGCCCTGGGCAAGACGTTGAGCCTGCCCAAGGACCACCCGCAACAGGCCACGCCGTACTGGCACCAGTCGATCTACACCGCCGCCGTCATCGAAGGCCTGACCCGCGCCATGCCCCGCGCCCAGCGCCCGGAAGCCGGCCTGACCTACCTGGCCGGCCTGCTGCACAACTTCGGCTACCTGTTGCTGGCCCACGTCTTCCCGCCGCATTTCTCGCTGATCTGCCGGCACCTGGAGGTCAACCCGCACCTGTGCCACAGCTACATCGAGCAGCACCTGCTGGGCATCAGCCGCGAGCAGATTGGTGCGTGGTTGATGCGTTATTGGGACATGCCGGACGAACTGTCCACCGCCCTGCGCTTCCAGCACGACCCGACCTACGACGGCCAATATGCGGAATACCCGAACCTGGTGTGCCTGGCCGTGCGCTTGTTGCGCAGCCGTGGCATCGGCTCCGGGCCGCATGAAGATATCCCGGACGAACTGCTTGAGCGCCTGGGGCTGACCCGGGACAAGGCAGAGGATGTGGTGGCCAAAGTGCTGGATGCGGAAACGTTGCTGCGCGAGTTGGCGTCGCAGTTCAGCCAGGGATAAATCGGGCGCCTGTTACACCGTATTCGCGAGCAAGCCCGCTCCCACATTCAATCCCATTCCAAAGTTGGAACTCGGTCGAATGTGGGAGCGGGCTTGCTCGCGAATGCAGGCGACGCGGTATTGCTGAAGAAACCCCTAGCCTTTGGGCTTTTTCTTCGGCTTCAAATACTTGGTCAACCCCTGGAACCAGATCACCAGCGCCGGGTTGCCCTTGATCTGGATCGACTTGTCCTGAATCCCTGTCATGAACGCCAGTTGCTTGTTCTTCGCCTGCATCGTGGCGAAGCCGTAGGCGGCATCCTTGAAGGCAATGGCAAACGCAGGCGCGGGATGAACACCCGAACGGCTGGTGATGCGCTGGTCTTTGACGATGAAGTGACGGGCAACTTTGCCGTCGAGGGTCTGCAGCTGGAACGCCAGGTCCTTGTCACCCAACTGCTGCTGGAACGCAGGGTTGGTGCGGCTGGCTTTGCCCATCAACAGGCCAAGCATCCAGAGAAGAAAACGAAATTTCATGCACACGGCCTCAGTGTAATTATTGGGTGGCCGCAGCAGTTTAACGATTTGTGCAAATAACGCTACCGATCTCCCGTTTTTTGCAGGAGATCGGCTGGCGTTTACCGCTTATAGCAACAACTTTGCTTAGACGTTAGGGCAAGGAACCGGTGCCCAATCCGCCAGGTTTGGATCACGGCAAGTGCCTTCGATCTGCGCTTTACCGGCGCTGGCAACCTGCTTGCTTTCAGCTTGCTTGGTCTGGGCGGTCTGGATGGTTTTCTCGGTGGCTACGGCTTCTTTCGGCACGGTAGGCAGTACCGGCTTCTTCGCGACTTTTACCGGCTTCTTGCCTTTGGCTGGCGTCACCACCTGCGTGGTATCGGCAGTCGCTACAGTGACGACGTCGGCACGTTGTACGCCCACTTGTTGCAGGTCCTGCTCGTAAGCCTGGGTGTAGTTGTTCAGGTCTTCGCTGGCCTTGCCGTTCACCGCGACGATCAGGTCGTTGGACTCTTTCAGGCCCGAAACGATTTCTGCCAGGCGCTTGCGGCCTTCGGTGTCGTTAACGGTCTTGGCCTTGCGGTCAGCCACCAGTTTGGTGAATGCGCTCTGGTAGCACTGCTGGGACGCCTTGGCGTATGCGGTGCTGCGGTCGATGTCCGAAGCGCGCTTGTTGACGTCGGTGGCGTAGGACGCGATGCGTTGGTTGTCATCGGTGATCTGCTTCTGGCGCTCGGTGTAGTAACCCGCTGCACCACCGGCCAGGGCGCCGCCCGCTGCACCGATGGCGGCGTTGCGGCCACGCTTGTCGGAGTCGCCGGTCAGGGCGCCCAGCAAGGCACCACCGGCCGCACCGATTGCAGCGCCGGTGACGACCGACTTGGTCAGGTCCGAATCGGTAGCCCGCAGGTGCTGCACCGGCTCGTAGCAGTTCGGGTAGTACTCGACCTTGGTGGTCGAGGAGACCTTGGAGGTCGGCGACGTTGCACAACCGGTCAGCACGGTGCTGAAACCAGCAGCGATCAACAGCAGATGACGCTTGGAAACTGCCTTACGGGAAAAAATCATCGTTGTGTTCTCTTTTAAGTTTGACTTGCCCAGCACGGCCCACCGCCGCCTGAGTCCTTTCCAAGCTCGCCATACAACCAACGGTCAAGACCGCTGACCGCTCGCTGCGAGCAATTCCTTCAAAATCGTCGCCGGGTCGGCCCGCTGTTGCTTGCGGTAGTTGCCCACATGACGAACGAATAACGTCGCACGCGTCACCAGGCTCTTGCCCAGTACCGGCTTGCGATCCAACTCTTCCTTGATCCGTTGAAACTGCGCCTGGATCACCGCATCGGTGTAGCGCGTGCCGGTGGCCAGGTTGTCGATATAGATCGCCACCGCGCCGTCCAGCGCGCTGCGCCCATTGGTGATGGCCGTGGCGAACAGCTGCGCGCTGGCTTCGTCCTTGGCGTCGATGGCCTGCTGGCGGCTCTTCTGCAAATTGATCAGGCGGATGTTGTAGTTGTTGATGGTCTCGGCCACCAGGGCTGCGGACTGAATCAGGTTGCCGGCCGCTTCTTCGCGCTGCTGGGCGATCAGCGAAACGTTGCGCTTGAGCTCTTCGTTGACCAGCCCGAGTTCGGCTTGCAGGCGCGGGTCGACGCTGGCGGCGATGATGCTGTCCAGGCGCTTGGTCGGGTCCTGGGCGTCATCGATGGCGTCGGTCAGCGAAGCCAGGCGGCCTTCTTTCTGCCACTGGGCGAACAGCTCCTTGTAGCGCGAACGCGGTGCCGACAAGGCGCCAATCGCCACGCGAAAGCCGGTGGTCTCGTTGCTTTGTTCAGTACCGTCAGCGGCGAACAACGGGTACTCGCGGCGCATGCCGGTGAACAGCGTGCCCTCGCCTTCCAGGTAGTTGCCGCCCTTGACCACGAAACCGCCATAGGTGCCCTGACGACGCCCGGCGTGCACCAGTTGAAAGGATTCCTGGACCATTTCCGCCGCGTTGCCGATCACATCGAACATGCCGATCGGGTTGGGCAATTTGGTGCCGATAGGCATCAACCGCGCCGCTTGGCCGGTGCCACCGGCGACCTGGTTGAACACCGCATAATCGGCGAGGGGGCCGTCGCTTTCGCTGCCCTCGGTGCGCCGTGGGAACAGTCGGCCTTCCAGGTCCTGACGGCTGACCGCCTGGCCGCCGCGTGCGGCAAACTCCCACTCCACTTCGGTAGGCAGGCGCACAAAACCCAGGCCGCCGTCATCTGCCGATGCACCGCGACCACTCACCGGCAACAGCTCGCGGTGATACTTCATCAGCCACGCGCTGTACACCGCCGAGAAGCGTTCCGCCTCAAAGCGCGACAGCTTGACCTTGGGCAGGCGCGCCGCCATGCCGGTGGGTACGTCGCACGCCGGGGCCGGCTCGCCACTGGCCAGGGATTGCGCCTGGGACATGACCTGCGCGTATTGCCGTGCGGTGACTTCGTACTTGCCGATGAAGTACAGCATCGGCTTGAGCGGGGTCTTGGCGTCGGTCTTGGGCATCAGCGGCGCGATGACCTTGTTCCAGTCCTTGGGCAGGTCCTTGAGGGTGAACTGGCCGTTGATAAAGTCCCGGCGATAACCGGAAATAAACGACTGTTGGTAGCCCGCCTCGCCCTCGCTGAACGGGTAGCCGAGGCTGATCTCGCGGTCATCCAGGGTGCCCTGGGCCAGCACATAGGCGTAGCGAAACACCATGTTGCCTTCGCAGGGCAGCGGCAGGCTGACGTCATCCGGCAACGGCTTGGGGTTGTCCAGCTTGTCGCTGGCCTCATCGGCCCAGGCCACGCAGGACAGGGTCAGCGCCACGGCGGCGCCCAGTAACTTATACATCTCTGATTCCTTCAGAAGCCTGGATCCGCGCCACACGCCAACCGCCACAGGCCGCCGCCACGGCGCTGACGCCAAGGACAGCGGCCAAGGCCAGGCCGTAATGACGCGCCAGCAGATGACTGGCGTACTCGCCTGGCACCTGCACGAATAATTGATTCAGACCTGACTGCGCCAGGCCATACAACACGCCACTCAATACAGCGGCAAACCCCGCGCTGTAGAGCGCCTGCAACACCACGAACAGCAACAGCCCGGCGGTGGAAAACCCCAACAGCCGCAACACCGACAGCTCCCGGCGCTTGCGTGCAACCGATGCCAGCGCACCGGCAAAGATCGCGGCAAACGCGCCCGCCAACGCCAGCCCGGCGATGATCCAGAACACGATCGACAGGTTGCGGCTCAACGACTGCACCTGGGCGATGGTCTGGGCCTGGGTCGACACCAGCAGATTCTGCCCGGCGAAATACACCCGCAGCGGTTCCACATCCACTAGCCGGCGCGCATACAAGCGGAACGCCGGGTATACCCGCTGCTCGCTGACGCCCACCGCATCGCCGTCCCAGCCAAACGCCGGCACCGCGCGGCCATCGCGATAATCTTCCGCCGCTTCCAGCAAGCCCAAGGGCGCAAACAGTCCATCCCGGGCGAAGGCTTCCAGCGGCAATACGTGCAGCACTTGAACCCGAGTGCGCTGCGACTCGACCCGCCCCGCCACTTGGCGACCAAAACTGGCCTCCAGCCAATCACCGGCCTTCGCCCCGAGCTTCTCGGCGGCGGTGTGGCTCAGCACGATTTGATCCAGACCCTTGGGCATCGGCATGCCGGCCAGCAATGGATCGTTGTCGGCGGTCGGCAGCATCTCCACCGTCACGGCGCCCAACTGCGCCGTCGCTGCAATCTGCCGGGTGCGCGGCAAGGCAAACGCCACGTCATTGCGCTGGCGCAGTTGCTCGACAAATTCACTGCTGAATCGACCACCGCCCAACGGAATAATTTCCCGGGTGGCCGGGTCGTTTTCCAAACGTTCGGTCAAACTGCTGACCAGTCCATATTTCAGGCCAAATAACACCAACAGCGGGGCGATCACCGCCACCAGCGCGAGCACCGAACACACCGACAGCCACGCATCGTTGCGGTAATCCTGCCAGGCCAGGGAAGCCACCAGGGCGATACGCATCAGCAGGCCTCCCCGAGGGTCGCGGTGACGCCGCCGTCGGTGTCGCGACGGCAACTGATGCGTCGCACCTGCAAGCCACTGGCCCGGGCCAGGGGTTCATCATGGGTCGCGATCACGCAGCACGCGCCGTTATTCCGGGCTTGGGCCAACAGCGCCTGCATCACCCGCTCGGCGTTCAACGGATCAAGCGCAGCGGTGGGCTCATCCGCCAGCACCAGCTGCGGACCGTGGGCCAGGGCTCGGGCACAGCTGACCCGCTGACGCTGGCCGACGGACAACGCCGCCGGCTTCTTATCCAGTTGATCAGTGATTTCCAGCTGCTCGGCCAACCGCGCCACGCTGCCATCGTCCCTCAACCCCAGGAGTTGCCGCGACAATGCAATGTTGCCGCGCACATCGAGAAAACCCAGCAGGCCGCCGGTTTGCAGTACATAACCCAGGTGCCGACTGCGCAGGTCCGCCAGCGCACTTTGCTGATCGCCGCGCCAGAGCCCGGCGATGTCGACGCGGTTGAACTCGAACTGCCCGACCTGATCCGGCGCCAATACCAGCGCGAGCAAATCCAACAAGGTGCTCTTGCCACAGCCACTCGGCCCGACCACCGCCAACTGTTCACCCGCACGCAGTTGCAGGCCCGGTATCACCAGGCTGTAGCGCTGGGCACCAACGCCCCGGCTCTTGTGCACCGCGCTCAAGTTCAGCATTACGGCAGCGTCGACAACGGCACGCGGTACAACGCATCACCCGGCTCGGCATCGCCGAAACGGACCCAATTCGCCACGTCATTGTGGAAGGTTTCGTAGAGGCGGATCTTCGAATCCAGCTCGTCGATAAAGTCTTCCTGCTCGGCCACGCTCAACGACAGCCACAAGTCCTGGGTCATGTTCAGCGACTTGCTGCGGTACGGCAGGCCTTCCAGGTATTCGCCAAGAATGCCGCCGTCCGCCAGGTTGCCGCCTTTTTTCAAGGCCTGTGGATCGCGGCTCATATAGGCCGAGGCGCTGGCGATTTCCTGGAAGAAGTCCTTCGGTGAGGTCTGGGTTTTACGCGCCGCGTCGACGATCAGTTTCAGTGACTGCTGCAAGTCGTTGAGCTGCAATTTGGTCAACATCACGCACACCTGGAAGGCCGGCAGCGCGGCGTTGGTCAGGTCGCGGTCGGCGGTCCAGGCACTCACCAGTTGCGGCGCCTGGCTCGCGGTTTTGCGGCCGAGGAAATCCATGTGCATCGCGTAACCGACGGCGGCGGATTTGTCCGCCAGGGTCGGCGCGGTGCTGAGCAGCGGCACCGGCTGCGGCGTGTTGCTGCGCACCTGATGCACCAGGTTGGCGAACACCGTACCGATCTCGTCGACCCGTTCACCGAACTTGCGCACATCGCCACCGGGCACCGGCGTGTACAGGTCGCCGATCTGCGGGTTGGCGTCGGCGGTGAGGGTGCGGTACTGGGTTTCGGCGCCGCTGTGGGTTTTCTTGCCGGCGTCGGTACGCAGGTGCAAAGCGTAGATCTTGATCTGCTTGCCCAATGCAGCCTGACGTACTTCGGCTTCGTTCATCTGGGTGGTGGCGAACGGGTCGTTCTTGCGCAACGCACCGGCGTCAGTCACCAGCAGGATCAAGCGTCCGCCGTAGCCGGACCAGTCCATGCCCTCCACCGCCTGCATCACACCGGCGAACGCGTCTTCGTTGAACGAGTGGCTGGACACCGTGGACGCCTTCACCTGGCGCGCCATGTCGAGGAAGCGTTGCGGGTCGCGGCCCTGATCGAGGGTGATCAGGGTCTTGGCCACGTATTCCAGGCCCGGGGTTTTCTTGATGCTGTTGCGAAAACCCACCAGCCCAAAGCTCACACTGTCCAGCTCGCCACGCTCGGCGATGCGGGTTTGCAGCTCATGGACCACGTCGCGAACCTGGTCGATGTAGGGCTGCATCGACACCGTGGTGTCGACCACCAGCACCACGGCGGTGCGAAAGGCGTCGGCGTTGGCATCGGTCACCGGCGTTCGGCCGACAGCCTTGGCGATGACATTAGGCGTGTTGCCCGGGTCGATGGAGGCAACGTTGAGCAACTGCACCGGCTGGCCGTTTTCGTCGAAGCTCTCTTTGGAGTCGAAGATCGGCAACAGGTAGAACTGGTTCTGCGGAACGGCGCTGGCGGAAGGTTCCAGGGCCAGCACTTGCTGATTGTCCTCGCTGTTTTTCTGCACCTTGAGCAGCAGGTTTTTCGCCGCCGCCGGATCAGCCAACAACTTTTCCACTTCTGCGGATTGGCGCAGGAACATCACCGGCGCCCGGCCCGAACGTTCAGTGAACTTGAGCACCAGGCTCTGCTTCCAGTCGCTGACTTGGGTGGCCGGCAACCAGCCGTCGCTACGCCCGTCGGTGGCGGCGCCAACACGCAGCCACGGGCTGCCGTCGACGTCCTTGCGCTGGTAGACGTAGAGCACGGAAAACGCCGGCAAACCTTCGCCTGCCGTACCGCCCGCGTCACTCGACAATTTCGCGCCGGGCTTGCTCAGTACCCGCTGGAACAGGGTTTTCTTGCCAGCCATCAGCAACGGGCGTTGGCCGCCGTCGGCCTGCGCCGCCACCGGTTGCGCGGCAGGCGGCGTGGCAGTCGGTTTGGCGGTCTTGGCCGCCTCGACAACCGGCGGCGCGGCGGGCGCATCATCTTTCAACCACCAGTAGCTCGCGCCCCCAATCGCCAGCGCCACCGCCACGGCAACCGCTGCCAACGCCAGCACCGGACCACGGTTTTGTTCGGACACGGCGGAGTGTTGCGTCGGCGTCACCACCGGTTGACGCACCGGTTGCGGCTGCGGTTTGTCGGTCGGGATTTCGATGGAGACCGGCGTGAGTCCGGCCAGGTCATTCGAGACCGCCACCGGAATCGGCAGAGGCCGAATCAACGTCGCCTCGACCTGCTCTTCCTTCGGCAACTGATCCAACGCCCGCAACAACGCCGCCGCATCCGGGAAGCGTTCCGCCGGGTCTTTGGCCAGCAGCTTGCGCAGCACCTCCTGATAACGCCCATGGTGCACCGGCAACTCCGGCAGCGGTTCAGTCAGGTGCGCCAGCGCAGTGGAAAGCGCATCGGTGCCGTTATAAGGCAGCTTGCCCACGAGGATTTCGTAGAGCACCACGCCCAACGCATACAGGTCGGCGCGCCCATCAATCTCCTGGCCCCGGGCCTGTTCCGGGCTCATGTAGCTCGGCGTGCCGACGGCAAATCCGGCCTGGGTGAACTGCGTGCGGTCATCCAGGGACTTGGCGATACCAAAGTCCGACAACACCGCCGTGCCATCCGCGCGGAACAGAATGTTCGCCGGCTTCACGTCACGGTGGACCAGGCCCTGGGCGTGGGCATAACCCAGCGCCGACGCGATCTGGCGGATATACGTCAGCCCCTGCTCCGGCGTCAGGCCGGCGGCAATGCGCTCCTTGAGCGTGCCGTTGGGCAGGTATTCCATGGCCATGTAATACAGCTCACCGACATTGCCGATGTCATGGATGGTCACGGTATGCGGGTGGGACAGGCGCGCCAGAGTCTTGCCTTCGCGCAGGAAGCGTTCGCAGAAGCTCGGGTCGGCCGCCAGCGCTGCCGCCATGATCTTCAGCGCCACCTTGCGCTCCAGGGACCGCTGGGTCGCCAGGTACACGCTGGCCATGGCGCCAACGCCAATTTCGCCTTCGATGTCGTAGCCGGGAATGACGATGTTCATGTCGACACCTTCACAACGATGGCGGTGATGTTGTCCGGCGCGCCGCGATTGAGCCCCAGGTGCACCAGGCTGCGGACGATTTCGTCGGGCTCGGCATGGCTCAACACTTCGCGAATCTCGTGGTCTTCGACGGTCTTGTTCAGGCCGTCGCTGCACAGCAGGTAACTGTCGCCGGGGGCGATCAACAGGTCGACCGACGACAACGCCAACTGCGCTTCCACGCCAATCGCACGGGTGACGATATTCGCCCGTGGATGCACCCGGGCATCGGCTTCACTGAGCAGGCCGCTGTCCTGCAAGTCCTGCACGTAGCTGTGGTCGCGGGAGATGCCTTCCAGCACGCCGTCCCGCAGGCGGTACAGGCGGCTGTCGCCGGCCCACAAGCACACACCGCGCAAGCCTCGGGTGGCAAGCAACACCACGGTGCTGCCCATCATGCTCACGCCACGGTGGGCGGTTTCTTCGCGCACCGCGCCGTTGACCCGCAACAGGTCGCTGCGCAATGCCGCCGTGTATTCCTCAAGGGAACGGCCGACGGGAATACTGCGCAGGCTGTCGACAATCAGGCTGCTGACGTAGTCCCCGGCCGCGTGCCCGCCCATGCCGTCGGCCACCACCCACAGGCCGTTTTCCGGCAGGTCGAGGCAGGCGTCTTCATTGACTTGGCGAACCATGCCGACATGGCTTTTGCTGGCGGATTTGAACGTGGACCGCATCTACACAACACCTTCTTGGCCAAGCAAAAATTGCGCAAAATCGTCGGCGGCAGGCAGGCCCTGACACCGCAATAAACCGGGGGAAATCTGTTGCGAACCCCGCCCCCACCACAGGCTCGCGCCTTCGCAGGCCTGTTCGGCAAGTGCAGTCATCCGCGCTTGCGGGTCTGTGGCAGCGACGCGTTGCAGGCCGGCAAAGCGGCTACCCAAGGTGCGTGGTTGGCAGGCCGGAGCGCCGAGGGATTCGACGCCGTCGCTGAAACCTTCGAAGGTGGCACCGGCATCCAGCGTGCTCAGCAGCAGTTCTTCCACCTGCTCAAACCAGGCGTCCGGGCCGCCGATGATGGAGGCCGGATCGCTGTCGTGATCCAACAGCGCAGCCACCGTCAGCGGGAAATAGCGCCCCACCCGGTCGATGCTCGGCATCACCACGCCCACCGCCGCGTCCGGCCCGCACACACCCGGTGCCAGCACGAAACGCCACAGCGGGCTGACCAGGTAAGCGTTCAACCAGTCAGCCCCGAGACGGGTCTGGCTGGCGAGTAATCCGGACGCCAGCCAGCTGTCCCAAGGGCCGATAAAGCTCTGGGGCAGCGCGCGGCTGACAAAGTCGCCGCGGCTGGCCAACTTGCCGTAGAAGCCCAACGTGGTCATAACCGCTCCGGCAGGCTGAAGCCGTTAAGCACGCGGCTCTTGAACGGGTTGAAGGCGCTGTTGGCCCGCAACTCGTAGGAGATGCTCGCGCCGTCGACCCGCAGGCGCAGGTTGAAACGGTCCGGCGAATTACCGGCGGTCAGGTCTGATTGTTCCAGCAACCGGAACCACGCCCACGGGCCATCCAGCGTCACGCCGGAGCGCCCGCTGGCCGACGGCGGCATGATGGAAATGCGCACCACGCCAATGCTGCCGGGATTCGGCCACTGCATCGCAACCGGGCGGCTCGGGCCGTGGTCGTAGCTCAGCTGCTGGCCGTCCAGGTCCAACAGGAACTGGGTGATGGTCGCGTCCATCGCCACCGGCTTGAGCTCAAAGCGCACGATCGGCTGGGTGCCACCGGCGCGGAAAAACGCGTCACGAATGGTCGCCGCGCGCTGGAAGGTTTGCAGCACACCCGGCGCGATGCCGAGTTTCTGCGCCGCGCCCGGCTGCCAGCGCCAGGTTTGCGTGGAGGTGTCGACGTAAGGTTGCAGGTACTTGCGGAAGTAGTTGTCCATCACCCCGCCCACCCCAAAGAACTGCCCGAAATCATCCAGGGTCGCGTCCCGCGCACTGCCAGGCGACATCGGATAACGCCCGGCCAGGGACTGGCGATACACGTTCACCACTTCACTGACCCACGCCGCATTCAACTGGTTACGCACCCCGCCCATCATGCTGTTGGTGGTGGAGTTGACCACCGACTTGACCATGCCCTGCACCAGCGGCGGCTGGCGTTCGGCATTCAGGCTGACCCGCGTGGCCGCAGCCGCCGCCTGGTTTTTCGCTTCGCCGAGCAATGCATCGCCGCTGGCGCCGACCATGGCGCTGACCTGCACATACAACGCATTCATGTCCGCCAGCAGGCCATCAATGGCCGCCGGTTCGCCTTCGTTCTTGCTGACGATGCTGTTGAGTTCGGCAAAGTGCGCCGTCACCGGATCTTCACTGGCCGCTGGTGCATTTGCAGTTGGCTGGTCCTGGCCAAGCAGGCTGCCGAGGCGTTCCTTGAGCTTGTCTACGCCACCTTCCACCGGCGCGCCCTTGGCGGCCAGCAGGCGTTCTTCCGCCTGCAGGTCGGTCTCCTTGGAGACTGCCACCAGCAGCTTCTTCAGCGGCGAGGTCGGCCCGGAAATCACCCGCAAAACGTCGGCCGCCTGGGCCACGCTGGTGATCGGCACAAAGTCGATGTCAGCCAGCAAGGCGTCCCACTGGCGTTGATAGTCCTGGAAGTACAGGCGACGCACGTCCGCCGCGAGGCTGACCACGTTCTGTTGATCGGCCGGCTCGCGGCCCAGCACCCATTGCTCTTCAGCGAGGGTGCCGGTCTGGTTCAGGCTGGTCAGCAGGAAGCCCTGGCGATAACCCTTGGCGGTGAAGAAGCCGCTCAACGGCTCACCCAACGGCTTGCCACTTTTGCGACTGAACACAAGCGCGGCATCACGGCCCGCCGCTTCGTTGATGCGAAAGTCCGGCACGCCTTCCGGCAGTTTCTGGCGCTTGATCCGGTCGTAGACGCGCTGGGCCACCGGCAGTTGCTGCAGTTGCCGGCGCAGATCGTCAATCAAGCGCGGGTCCAGCCGGGCGCTGGGCGGATGCCGCTCGAACAAGGCCTGCAAGTGCCCGATCAGAGCCTGGCGTTGGTCCGCCGGCAGGTCGCGCGGCAGGTTGCGGTCCCAGTCCAGGGCGATCCAGGCCTTGATGAAGTCCGGGTCGTAATGCTCGCTGTCAGCGAGCATCAGGTAGGCCTTCAAGCCTTCGTAGAGGAAGTCGGAATTGCCGCCGCCGTGCAGTTGCTCTTCGATGCGCGTCACCAAACGGGGCGCGAACACGGCGATCAACAGCTTGCGGTAGACGCTGGCGGATTCGGCTTCGAGCATGTCGCCCTGATACAGGCCCAAGCCTTCGGACCAGCTCGGCGAGTCGCCCGCCAGGTTCTTCACCGCATTGAGCAACGGCAATACCGCGAGCACTTCGCGTTGCGCCGGGCTCAGGTTCTGCACGGTCTGGCCCAGCGGTGCGACCTTCTGGTCAACCTGGGCGATGTAGGCCTGGTTGGCGCGATAACTCACCCACCACAGCGTACTGACCACCAGCACCAACGCCACGGTTGCGGCCAACACGCCACGGGCAATCCACTTGCGACGGCGCTCGACCTTCGGGTTGACGCCCACCAGGCCACGCTCGGCAAACGCCACGGCGGTGAACAGTTTTTCGATGAAATAGCTACGCCCTGTGCCGGTCTGACGCGCCAGGTGCTGGCGGTCCAGGTTCATGCTCTGGGCCATGGCGCCGATCAAGCGGTCAATCGGGCTGCCTTCTTGGGTGCCGCTGGTGAAGTACACGCCGCGCAGCAAGACCCGCTCTTCAAAAGCGTTGGGTTTGAACACGCCTTCGAGGAAGCCTTGCAGGCAATCCTTCAACGCGCCGAACTGCTGCGGGAAACCGTAGATCAGGTCGCGCCGCGCCGGGTCGCGTTCCTGTTGCAGGCGTTCCACCAGGCGCTCGTTGAGGCGCTGCTCCAGACCGGCGAATTCGCTTTGCAAATGGGCCAGCGGGCTGTCGCTGTTCTTGCCGTCGTCCAGGGCGAAGGTCATGCCCCACACCTGGGCGCGCTCTTCCTTGCTCAGGTTGTCGAAGAACTCCATGAAGCCCGGTACCAGGTCGAGCTTGGTGAGCATCAGGTAGATCGGGAAGCGCACGCCCAGTTGGGTGTACAGCTCCTGGATGCGCAGGCGGATCGCGGCGGCATGGGCGGCACGCTCGGCATCGCTGCCCAGCAGCAGGTCCGAGAGGCTGATGGCGATAAACGCACCATCAATCGGGCGCCGGGAACGCTGCTTTTTTAGCAGGTCGAGAAAGCCCAGCCAGGCGGCTTTATCCACCGTGGAGTTGCTGTCCTGGGTGGTGTAGCGGCCGGCGGTGTCGAGCAATACGGCCTGGTCGGTAAACCACCAATCGCAATTGCGCGTACCGCCCACGCCCCGCACAGCACCGGCACCCAACTGCGCGGCCAAGGGAAAGTGCAGCCCGGAATTGACCAGCGCGGTGGTCTTGCCCGAACCCGGCGGGCCGATGATCACGTACCACGGCAGCTCATACAGGTTGCGGCGCTCGTCCCCCCCCAGCTTGGCCTTTTTCAACAGGGCCAGGGCTTCGTCCATGCGCTGGCGCAGGGTCGCCAGCTCTTCGGCGGTGGCAACGCTGGCCGGGTCTGGCGGGGTTTCTGCGGCGAGGCTGCGCATCACTTCGGCGGCCTGGCGGCGGGCCTGGATAATCCGGAAAACGCGGTAGGCAATCCACACCGCGAACACCAGGATGATCAGCGCCCAGCGGCGTCCTTCCGGCACCAGCACATCGAGCAACGGCCCCACGAACCAGATGATCAGGCTCAAGGCGATCAGGCCCAGCAACGGGATCACCCAGCGAATCACAAAACTGAAAAACGCCTTCACTCGACCCCCTCCGCCAATACGGTGATTTCTACCCGGCGATTGCGCGCACGGCCTTCAGCAGTGGCGTTGGTCGCCACCGGCTCGGTGTCGCTACGGCCCTCGGCACTGAAGCGTTCCGCCTGGCCGGTCTTGGCCGCGAGAATCTCCAGCACCGACTTGGCCCGCGCCTCGGACAGCGCCCAGTTGGACGGGAACCGCAGGGTCGCAATCGGACGGTTATCGCTGTGGCCGGTGACCCGCACCTGGCCCTTGACCTTGCGGATGGCGTCGGCAATGCGCAGCATCAGCGGCTGGAAGTCATCGACGATGCTGGAGCTGGCCGAGGCGAACAGTTCATCGCCACGGATGGTCACCACGGAGCGGTCGACAGCATCTTCCACCGCCACGCGACCGGCCTTGATGTCTTCCACCAGGAAGCCCGCCAGGCGTGGCCGCTCGATGATTTTCGGCTGGGCGACCGGACGGTCGATGGCCTGCACCGGGATCTCGCCCAGGGCATGAATATTCTTGAACACCGGCTCGGCATCCGACGCCAGTTTCATCCGCAACCCGAACAGTAACGCCAGCAACAGCGCCACACCGATGGCCACGGCGATCCACGGCGGCATGAACTGCGCCAGGCGATCACGGGCCACGGTCACGCCGCGCCAATGGGGCGACAGCTCGCGCTCATGCTCGCCACGGGCACTGCGAATCGCCGCCGCGGTACGCTCGCGCAAGGCTTCCAGCTGGCTGCGGCCGTCGTTCATCACGCGGTAGCGACCTTCGAAACCCAGGCACAGGCACAGGTACAGCAGTTCCAGCAGGTACAGGCGCTCCCGCGGGCTTTGCAGGCAGTGATCCAGCAATTGGAAGACCTTTTCGCCGCCCCAGGCTTCGTTGTGCACGGTGATCAGCAGGCTCTGCTTGCCCCAGTCACTGGCACTGCCCCACGGCGTACTCAGCACGGCTTCATCGAGGGCGGTGCACAGCGCGTAACGCGCCAGCAGCACGTCATTGCGGGCCACGCCGGCAGCCTCGGCACGCTCTTCAAACTGGCGCAGGTAGGCCAGCAATTGTGCGCGCAGGCTCGACGGCGCCGGGTGCGAAATCGTGTTGCGCAAGCGCGTCAGCAGCGACAGCAACGGGCCGGCGGCGCTCTCCAGCGGGTTCAGGCCCTGGGCCTTGCCGGTCAGGATCGGCGCAGCGGGCATCGACAGCGGCGCCGGCTCTGCGCGAACCGGCTCCGGTGCGCGGCCACCCGGGCGCGGCATGAACTGGGTGCGGTCATCATCATTGGGATGCATCGCGGATTATCCTCGGATGGCCCAGAAAGCCAGGTTCAACCCCGGGAACTGGCCGGCGATGTGGAACGCAAAGCCGCCGGAATTACTCAGTTGCTGCCAGTGCTCGCTGCCCCGGTCCAGCTCGTAATAGGTGCTGCCTGCGTGGTACGGAATCTGCCGTGGCGCCACCGGCAGCGGCAGCAAGCCGATGCCCGGCAGTTGCAGGTTAACCAGGTCGCGGATGTGTTCCACCGAGCCGACCTTGCTTTGCTGGCCGAAGCGCGCGCGCAGGGTTTCGCCTGGCACATCGGCGCGCACCACCAGGATGAAACTGGCGCTGTCGATCAAGGTTTTGTCGGCCAGCATCGCCACGTGCACGCCGTAGGCTTTCTCGACAATCGGGATCGGCGTGGCCTTGCTGTCGATCAGCATCGACAGTGCTTCACGCAGCGCCTGCATCACCGGGGTGAAGCTCAGGGCCAGGTCGTCATGCTGGTATTGCGGGTATTCCTGGGGGCGGCGGCCAGTGGTGGAGAAGGTCGAGAACTCGCCGGCCAGGCTCACCAGTTCACTGAAGAAACGCTCCGGGTGCAGCGGGCTCAACTGGCTCAGGTGCTGGATCAGCGGCTGGGCGCGGTTGACCAGTTGCAGCAGCATGAAGTCGGCAATTTCCGAAGCACCACCGGCGCCCGAAGCCACCACGCGCCCGGCCAACGCTTCGCCGCGCTGGTGCAGCAGGCCCAGCAGTTCGCTGCGAAACGCAGTCAGCGGCTTGCTGGCCGTCACGTCGAGGACCGGCGGAATGTAGCTGTCGTCCAGCACCAGGGCGCGGTCGGCGCGTTTTTCCTTGATGCGCACCAGGCCGATGGCCGCGTAATCGCTGATGCCATCCTGGGCGGTCAACAGCCGCAGGGCACGAGAACCGACCGCCACCGGCGCACGGTTTTCAAAGGGCGCGTTGTCGTCGCGCACTTCGCGCACCTGGCTGACATAGCGCGCCGCTTCCAGGGCTTCGCCTTCGTCGACGGTGTCGCGGGCGCCGGCACGCTTGAGGGGCAGCGCCAGGTAGACCAGGCCATCGCGCAGGTGGTCGTCGATGTTCAACGGGCTCGGCGCCAGGTCATCCTGGGGGATATTGAACGGCGTACCGTCGGGCAACAAACCGCGCGCCGAGACAATCGCCAGCTTGCCCTGGGCCAACAGGCCCTGGTCGATCAACAATTCGGAGAAGCCCCAGGCCCCTGCCGACAACGGGCGGCTGCGCGCATCGATCAGGTTTTCCAGGTAACGGTCATGCTGCTGGAAGTGCTGCGTTCCGATGAACATGCCTTCCGACCAGACCACGCGATTGTTCCAGGACATGGGGGCTCCGATTCTTATTGGGCAGGGCTGGATGGGGGAACCACGACGTCGGCACGTACGGCATGCACATCGAGGCTGATCTGGTATTCGGTGTATTGGCGCGCCGGCACGTTAAGCACGGTGCGCCACACGGCGCGGTCCAGTTCGCGATAGCCCACCAGCAGGCCGATCTGGCGGGTGGACGGGTCGAGGTCGCGCTGGATGCTCAATTGCTGGCCGGGCTGGATCACCACTTCGTCCTGGTCGAGCAGGTCGAGGCCGAGGGTCGACTGGGCGCGATCGGCCAAGGCGAAGTAGTCGGAACGGCTGAAGGTAGCGGCGTTTTTCAGTTCGAAAATCCGCACCCGTACCGGGGCTGCCTGACCATTGGCGCCGGGGTTGAGCCCGGCGATGGCGTGGAAATGCAGCTCGACGGCGGCGGTGTCTGCCTCAGCCTCGGGGGCTTCGGGCTTGGCCGCATCCTTGGCACACGCCGTCAGCAGAAGCGCGGTGGCGGCTGCGAGTAAAAACCTGGGAATCATCCTGCGTCCTCAATGACGTACTTAGCTATCCGTTGTTCCATGTACTGCGTTGTTAGTGACGCTGTCGGCTGCTGTGCTCTTCGTAGGCACGGCTGAATTCACGCCCGAACAAGTCCTGGAAATCTTCCTGGGCCTCGCGGGAAATATTGCTGTAGAGCTCGGTGAACTGCTGCCAGTACTGGGCCTGGCGCGAACCGTTGAAAATGCTCGACAGCCCGCCGGGTTTGCCCATGCGCTCTTCAAGCTGCGCCGGCTCAAAGCGCGTCAGCAGGTGTTTGATGGCGGCTTCTACACCGGCCATTACCGCCAGTTGGTGAGCGCGCAGATCGTCGAAACTGTCGCGTACTGCCACGTCCGGCGCCATAAACGCCTGGTTGCTGTGACGCAGTAGCAGCAGTAACGCTTCATCGGCATTCGGGGCGAATTTCAACGGGTTGTTTTCCACCGGTTGAATCACCGTCTGCTGCATGCGGAACTCGCCCTTGAGGCTGCTGCGGGCACGCAATACGTCGATCAAACCTTCGACCATCAGCCGGTAGCTGCGACCGATGCTTTCCATCTGGGCTTCAGCCTGGGCCTTGTCCAGGCGCAACTGATCGAGGCCGGCACCGCGCAGGAAGGCTTGCAGCAAATCGGGGTGGTTGGCGTCGGCCACCGGGAGCGGCTGCTCGACCTTGGGTGGCTCGATGATCGGTGGTGGTGGAGGAGGAGGCGGCGCAACAGGCTTGGGTGCCGGGGCATCGCCAAACAAATCCCAGTCGTCGGGAATGATTGAGCCCGAGACCACAGGCACAGGCGGTTCAGCCACGGGCAGCGGTGTCGGCGGACGGAAGTCGTGCTGCTCGGCCGGTACGTGATCGTGCACGGTGGCCGGCGGGACGCTGGTGGGCGCGAGGAAGTCGAACAGGTCCGGCAGGGTGTCCATCGACGAGGCGCCCTGGAACTGCGGCGCGATGACCGGGTGCGGCGTAGGGGTGCTCACGGCGGCGCCCATCAGGGCTTCGAAGCTGTTGGAGGCGTCACCGGTGAAAGACGGGGTATCTGTCACTTTCAGGTTGAAATCGATACGCGCCTGGATTTCGTAATCACCGATGCGGATCAGCTCACCGTCTTGCAATGGCTCACTGTTTCCCCGGCGCAAACGGATGCCGGCGTTGACTAGCTCAACACCGTTAGTGCTGTTATCGGTTAAATAATAACGACCATCTTTGTATTGAATTACGCAATGCTGCGTGGAAACCAGGCGCTCCGGGTCAGGCAATATCCAGTCATTTTCGGAACCGCGGCCAATAGCCATCGCTCCCTGATCCATGGACTTTTCAGGGCACTGGCCAGGGGTAATCTTGTGATAACTAGTGATAGTCAAACACAGCGACATCATGCCTCCTTGCTGATACTTCGCGCGCGGCCGTTCCCTGGGAGAAATGCTCCCGAGGGATCCACGACAGATCCTTTCAAAACCTTGAAAGCCTGCTTCAACCCGCGTAATAGCTGATCTTAACCGGCCTGTATGACAAAAATCCTGCCTCGGCACCTGCTTCGACCGATCAGTCGCGCAGGATGTTAAGCACCGCACATCTGTCATAGAGGGCGAATAGCTTACCTTGACAAGGCATAAGTACTACACCAAAAATGCACAACTTCTTGAACACCAATGATGGCACTTTGAAATCAGTATGATGTCAAAGCGCTAAATATGACCAAGAAAACATGCAAAGTTCCTCGCGCAACTAATGCATGAGTTGCCCGTCATCTAACGGGCTGATAGGGAGATCGAATTTAGTGGATGTGCCTCTGCTGCTCGCCGCCGTTTCCGCGACTTCGCCTTGTGGCGAAGACTTGGAATATGACGCCGATTATTTGCATCTTGAGCGTGCCGCACAGGGTCAACCCGAGCGCAGCATGGGCGACTCGATTCTGCCTGCCGAACCTCCGGAATGGCGCAGCATCCAGCAGCAAAGCCTCGACCTCCTGCAACGCAGCAAAGACCTGCGCATCACCCATTTCCTGTTGCAAAGCGCCCTCGCCCTCCAGGGCATCGCGGGGCTTGCCGACGCGCTCACGCTGATCAACGCGCTGCTGCGCGAGTACTGGGCCGACCTGCATCCGCGCCTGGATGCCGATGACGACAACGACCCCACCGTGCGCATCAACGCCCTCAGCGGCGTGGCCAGCGACGCGAACATCCGCCTGCTGCGCGAAGCCATTCTGACCCGTTCGCGCACCTTCGGCCCCGTCAGCCTGCGCGCCGCGCTGAATGCCAGCGGGCTGCAGAGTTTCCCCGGCGAAAGCCTCGGCGCCGAACAGCTCAACGGCGCGTTTCTCGACAGCGATGCCGAGCAACTGCAAGCCACCCGCGACGCGCTGAACGCCGCCCGCGCCGCCTGTGATGCCATCGAACAATACGTCAGCGACCAGGTCGGTTCCGCCCAGGGCGTGGACCTCGGCCCCTTGAAGCAACTGCTCAAGCAAGCCGTGCAGATACTCAACCAATATGCCCCACACAGCGGCGCCGCCAGCGAGCCCGAGGTTGTCAGTGACGACAATGCCCCCTCGGTTGAATACGCCGCCGCGCCCGTTGCAGCACGCCCGACCGGCGACATCGCGAGCCGCGATGAAGTGCTGCGCAGCCTCGACAAAATCCTTGCGTACTACACCCGCCACGAGCCTTCGAGCCCGCTGCCGGTGCTGTTGAACCGAGCGAAGAATCTGGTGCACGCCGACTTTGCGGCCATCGTGCGCAACCTGATTCCCGACGGCATGTCCCAATTTGAAAATCTGCGCGGGCCGGACAGCGAATAAGCGTACGGATCGCGCAGTTACAACACCGTCGCTCAAGCGACCAGGAGCAGCAACGTGGCGAAGCAAAGTTCTCAGAAATTCATCGCGCGCAACCGTGCGCCTCGGGTGCAGATCGAGTACGACGTCGAGCTCTACGGCGCCGAGAAAAAGGTCCAGCTGCCCTTCGTCATGGGCGTGATGGCCGATCTCGCCGGCAAGCCCGCGGAGCCTCTGGCGCCTGTGGCCGACCGCAAGTTCCTTGAAGTGGACGTCGACAACTTCGACTCGCGCCTCAAGGCCATGCAGCCACGCGTCGCGTTCCACGTGCCCAACGAGCTGACCGGCGAAGGCAACCTGAGCCTGGACATCACCTTTGAAAGCATGGACGACTTCAGCCCCGCCGCCGTGGCGCGCAAGGTCGACTCGCTGAACAAGCTGCTCGAAGCCCGTACGCAGCTGGCCAACCTGCTGACCTACATGGACGGCAAGACCGGCGCTGAAGAAATCATCATGAAAGCGATCAAGGACCCGGCGTTGCTGCAGGCCCTTGCGAGCGCGCCGAAGCCGGCAGGGGACCAGTAATCATGACCGAGAATACCGCCCGCGAAGGCGCCCAGAACCTGGGTGCTACCGAAGAAACCAGCGAGTTCGCGTCGCTGCTGCTGCAAGAATTCAAACCCAAGACCGAGCGTGCCCGCGAAGCCGTGGAAACCGCCGTGCGCACCCTGGCCGAGCAGGCACTGGCCCAGACCGACCTGGTGTCCAACGACGCGATCAAGTCGATCGAATCGATCATCGCCGCCATCGACGCCAAGCTCACCGCCCAGGTCAACCAGATCATCCA
>Ga0105251_10001065_pt1 | contig 24035 bp, 18 predicted proteins | sample KBSS64metaG_FD_80424 | JGI IMG/M metagenome (GOLD analysis project Ga0105251, IMG submission 80424) | Switchgrass rhizosphere microbial communities from Kellogg Biological Station, Michigan, USA - KBS S6-4 metaG | ecosystem: Host-associated > Plants > Roots > Rhizosphere > Soil | place...
GTCTCGATCCAGCCGTTTCCATATCCTGACCTGATAGGGCTCGGCGCTGGCGGCCGAGAATGCGGGAGCCGAAGCGTCTAGAAAACGACGCGCTTCAGACGGATGCCGCCGCGCCGCCGCGATCTGTGCCAATGCCAGATCGACGTTTGCGCCCCATTGGGGATCGGCGGCAAGCTGCGCGACGGCCGCCCGGTCGATGCCCTGCAGATTCTTCAGGGCATCGGCATACCGCCCGGCCCCGATCTGGCAGGCCGCCACGGTGTAGGCGGTCGCGTCGGTGAGCGCGGCCTTACCGAATCCATCGGCAGCAAAGCGATGGGCCGTCTCCGCGTTACGGATGCCTTCCGCAAGTTGCCCACCCCGGCATTGCGCCGTGGCCGCATCGGATAAAGCCGCCACCGCAAAGAAGGATTTCGGGCCCTGCTTGCGCACGGCGATGTCATGGACGCCGAGGTCGTCGCGGATCGCGTCGCTCCAGCGCTCCAGAATGCCCTCCGACTGCGCGCGCGTGGTGAGAAGTTGCAGCGTCATCTCGTGATCCGCGCCGAGACGCGCCAGCATGCGGGGATAGATGGCATTGGCCTGCTCTACCGCCGCAGCGTGTTTGCCCTCCACCATCAAGGCCTGCGCCAGATTCATGCCGACCATCAGCACATTGGCACCATCGGGCCCCTCGATCGCGGTGAAATCCCGCTCGAGCTGACGAAACAGCCGCTCCGCGCCGGCCCCGTCGCCCAGCCTGATCTTGGAGAAGGCGAGCCGCTGCCGGAACGTCAGCCGCGCAGCGGGATCAAACCCTGGCAGTGCCTCCGCGCTCCGCGATGCCTTGCCGAATTCCGCCTCGGCGGTGCGGGCATCGTTGTCGATCAGCGCGGCCATACCCTTGGCCGATGCCAACCATACGGCCAGGTCCGGACGCACAAGGCGCTGCTGGCGGATATCCTTCTCCGCCGCCGCGATCATCGTCTTGGCGCGGGGCAGGCTGCCCTGCTCATAGGAGCGCGCCTCCATCATCGCCTGTTGTAGCCGGGTCGCGACGGCATCGGGCGATGCAGCGCCCTGCGCCTGCGTCCAGAGAGCGGTCGCCCGGTCATATTCCAGCCGCGCGCCGGGCCAGTCGCTGCGCTTGTCGAGCGCGTTGGCGATGGTCTGGTGCAGCCGCGCCGCGACGGCTGGGTCGCCCTTGAAGCGGATGTCGATCAGCGGCGACGCCTGCTTGACGGCACCGACCAGGCTTTCATCCGGCGACCCGCCGCGAAAGGGGCTGCTGCGCGCCAGCAGGTCCGTCGCGAGGAAACGATTGACCTTTTCCGCGATCACGGTCTGGTGCTCCGCGATATCGCGCTCATGCAGGGTGCGGACATACAATAAAGATGTCGCGATCACGCCGAGGGATAAGGCTCCCGCCGACGCGATCACCCAGGGACGGCGAACACGAACTCGCTCAAGACGCGCCTCCGCGAGACGCGCGCGCGTCTCGGTCTCTGCCAGCGCGTCCCGTTCCACGCGCCTGACCTCCAGCGAGCGCAGGCGGCGCGCCAGCTCGGCGGCGCTGTCGAGGCGCAGCAACGGATCGCCCGCCGCGGCCAGCGCGATATCCTCGCGCAGCAGCGGATCGGCGATGTCCGCTTCCCAGCCCGGGGCGAGCGGCTTGCGGAAATCGCCGACGACGATCTGATACAGGACGACGCCCAGCGCGAAGACATCCGAAGTGATGCTTGCCGTGGCCCCGGCAAGCAGCTCCGGTGCCATCCAGAGCGGTGTGCCGGTCGCATCCTGCGCGCCGTCACCGCGCCCCTCGAAACCGCTCTGCGTGATGTCCAGCACGGCAAGCCGGTCGGGATCGGACAGCACCGCGCTCCCGAAATCGACCACCTTGGGCTGCCAATGCCCGTTGCGATCGACCGCGACGAGGATGTTGCCCGGCTTGATATCCTTGTGAAGGATGCCGATGCCATGCGCCGCCGCCACCGTGGAAGCGACGGCGGCGACCAACTCCAGCCTGACCGCCAGGGGGATCGCCGCGAGGCCACCCTGTTCGATCGCCCACTGGCCGAGATCGGGACCGCCATAGGCGCTTTCCAGGGAATAGGGCGCGGTGACGAAGTTCCAGTCGAGCACAGGCACGAAGTCTGGACGCGCGCCGAGCGACTGAACCAGCAGTCGCGATATCGCGCTTTCCCGCTTCAGCGCGCGCAAGCGGCCGGCATCGGAGGCGAACTTGAGGACGTGCATTTCGCGCGTCTTCGTATGCTCGATCCGCCAGACCTCGCTGCTGGCGGAAAGATCGAGCCGCTCCACGAAACACCAGTTCGGCCGGTCGGGAACGGGGGTGCCCGGCTCGATGGAGAGCGCCTTCGGCGCTTCCGAACGAATGAGTTGCGACGAGACCGGCCCGGCCAGGCGGTAGCCGATGCGCGGGACGGTCTCGATCAGCCCGCCCGCGTTGCCCATCGCCTTGCGCAGCTTCGAGATCGCGGTGGTCAGCGAGCTCTCGACCACGACCACTCCGGGCCAGACGGCATCGAGCAGCTCGTCCTTGGTGACGACCTCGCCGGCATGGCGGAGCAATTCGAGAAGGATGTCGAGCGGCTTGCCCTCCAGTTCCACCGCGTCATGGCCAACGGTGAATAGCCATCGCGCCTCGTTGAACGTGCAATTTCCGAACGTCCACAGACGCCTGACAGCAGAATCGGAAGGCGATGAAGCAGAGGCCATGGGGTGTCGCGCGAATCCTTGAGAAATCCTTGAGATATTCGTGAGGACAATTCTTACGCCGCTGTTCCAGATTGCCGCAAGGCAACAATGCACGACATCGCGACGACAAGCGCTTTCGATGTTGTGCCCTGTCTTGGAGATCGTGATGAAGGGCAGAATATTGGGCTTCACGCCCTCATCGGGGACCGGCACCATCACCGGGGATGACGGCAACCGCTATGGCTTCAGCCATGTGGAATGGCGCAGTGACAAGCCGATCGCCGCCGGCACTGCGGTCGATTTCGAGCTGCGCGGCAGCGAAGCGATCGGTATCTATCAGATTGCGGGCGCTGGCATCGATGTCGCGGCGCTGACATCGTCTCCCGCGGTGACGAAGGCCCGCGCGCTGGCCACCGGAACACTGGCTTTTCCGCTCGCGATCCTGCTGCTGATCGCCAGCATCATGCCCGCCACCAACAGTCTCGCGCGCGGCGGACAAAGCCTGTCGCTGCTCGGCCTCGGCCCCGTCGTCACCGAATTGTCCCAGGAAGCAAAAGCCGAGCGGGAGATGGCCGAAAGCCGCGCCAAGGACTTCGACGAACGCGAGAAGCGGTTGCAGGCGGTGATCGCCACGACGGGTCCCGGCACGCCGATCGGCATGTTCGGCAGCGGCGGATCGGCGGGTGACGCCCTCAAGGAACTGCAGGACGAGCGCGCCCAATCCGCCGCATCGCAGGAAAGTCACATGGGCGCGTTCCTGCTGAGTTTCATGTGGCTGGTCTATGCCGTGCCGCTGCTGGCGCTGGCGCTGATCGGCCTGAGCTGGACCGGCCGCTCGCTGCGCACCGCATCGCTGGCCGCCGGTATCTCCGGCGTGATCGCCTTCGGTTTGCTGTGGAATCTGACATCGCTGGCGACGATCGGTGACGGCATGTCGATGCTGACGCTCGGCTTTGGCGCCTGGATCATCTTGCTCACCAGCATCGCGCTGGGCCTCTCGGGTCTTGGCAAGATTCGCAACCCGCTCGCCACGGCCTGAAGGAGATCACTGCCATGCGTTATCGTTCCGCCATCTGCCTATCGCTGCTGGGCGCGAGCCTCGCCACCGCCTGCTCGGCCCAAACGGCGCCAAAGCCGGCGGGTAACACCGGGTTTCCCGCAAACATGTCGGTCGCGGATCGCCGGCAAATCCTGCAGGTTTCCGGCTTCGATCTCAGCGCCGACCTGCGAAACGCGACACGCACCTGCGACGACAAGCAAGTCGTCGCCAAGGTCGGGGTCGGGCGGCGCGACATCAACAAGGACGGCAAGGAAGAATTCTTCGTTCTGAGCCAGAACGATTGCCCCGGCGGCAATGGCAAACTGCACGCCAGCATCGTTTTCTTCGATCCGCAGACCAAGCTCTATCAGAACATGCTCGACGTGGACGGCCAGCCCAGGATCGGGTCGCAGACCGGAACCGCCTGGCCGCTGATCGATGTCATCGATGGCGATAAGACCACCGGCTTCGTGTTCGTTGCCGGCGATAGCCGCTACCTGCGAACATCCACCGTCCAATACCGCAGGAACGTGGTGCTCGCCCGCCTGCCTGACAGAATCCCGCCCGGCCAGCTCCCCACCGCGGGATGGGCCACGCCGTGGAGCGTCGGCAATCTGACGCCAGGCCAGATCGCGCAAATCTTCGCCGCCGCGGGCTACAAGCGCGGCCCCAAGGGCTGGGGGGACTGCGACGGCGCGGGCGGCGTGCGGATTCCTGACGAGGAGGAGATCGGCAACGGGTCGCCGGTCATGGACATGAACGGCGATGGCAATCCCGAAGTGATCGTGAATGAAATCTGCGAGGGCGATAACAGCGGCGGCCGGTTCACGATCCTGACCCCGGTCCCCGGAGGCTGGAGGGTGATTGGCGAAGGGCAGGACAGGCCCTTCTTCCTCAAGACCCGCAGCCGTGCCGGATGGCTCGATTACGAGGAAGGCGGCCCAGGGTTCTGCCACACACGCGGCAGCAATGACGGCAAGGGTTATCGCGACGCCGGGCGGATCGAGGACACCCCTGGCGCGTGCTCCTGGCGCTAGCCGTTGCCAGGGCCAACGCCATCCACTCACATTAGGAAAGACCCAAATCCATGAAGGAATATCGCGGTATCCTGAAGCGCATTGGTGCCAAGGAAGGAGATATGATCGTCAATACCAGGGCGAATAGTTCCGTGGGCAATGTCCGGGTGTCGGGCTCGGCCTCGGTCGTCGAGATCGGCGATACCGTGCTGCGCGATGTCGGCTGCACGCGGGATATTTATGACCTGCTCGATGTCGGCAAGAGCGCCATTCTTTACGTGCATTACAAGAATTTCCGGAAGCCGATCATCCTTGGCGTGGCCTATCCGGCTGAGGGGCGCGGCTTCACGGTGCCGCTTATGTCGGTCGTTGCCAACACGGTCCTGTCGCTGCTGGTGTTCCCGATCATGTTCTTCATCTTCGGGCTGATGATGACGGCGGTCGTCGGCAACTTCCTTGGAACGCTCATCATCCTCGGGGGCATTGGCTTGACGCTCTACAACGTCGTCACTCTTGTCACGGGCTACATGAGTGCCGCCGCCAGTGTGCGGGCGCTGCGGCCCGCCTGAACCCGGTCGCCGAGGTACTCCAAACACGAAAGGAACAGCCAAAATGACGCACACCGCTATGGCCTTCACCCTCTGCGCTGCAATCGCCCTCGCCATACCCGGCGCAAGCCCGGCCGCGCAGCGCCATGCGGCGAAGGCGCATCACACCAGGCTGATGCCCTATGTCGAGATCCCGGTAGATCATGGGCTGTGGCTGTTCGCCGACATCCCCTGCAACAGTGTCTCCAATGCAGCCGGCCCGTTGATGTGGTTTCCCGCGCCACCACACGAGGACAAATTCCTCGACTGCGCGCCAGGCTTCAGGAAAACCGGCGCTGACACGTATCAGGACATTCTCTGTCCAGCGCCGGATGCAACTCCCAGCACCTACAAGGTGATTAGCCGCACCCGCATGCTCGTGGATGGCGAAGCCATGCGCCTTTGCCCGGTGAACCAACTGCCGGAGCCTTTCCGATCGACGGTTCTGGAACAGCTCGCGCGAGATCGCGCGGGACGTTAAATTTTCGAATTTCAAACGAAAGCTGTCTGTATCTTCCGTATATATACACATCGCTACTTTTGGCGCGCTTCGTTGCAACTGCTTGACGTCTTATGATGTCGTCACCGCGATCAAGGATCATCTCGCTTTCTATCCCGATCGTATGAACGTCGTCGAAGAACGCGCTTGACGCCTCTGATTCCTGCCCCCTTCGGAAAAAGCGGTGTCGTACACGAGATTTCGCAGCGCAGCCGCGCTGTGGCTTGTCAGGTTGGAAATCGATGGCGGTTTTCGCCAGCAGCGGACATTCATGCGGATCGGTAGGAGTGGCTTAGAAAGGGTCGAATTCCACCGTGGTCCGACTGATTGCCATCAGCCGAGCGCGGCTTGCCCGACGTTCGGCCGCAGCACCTTGGTGCCATTGCGCAAACTATCGATATAATCCGGCCAGTGCTGCATCATGCGCACACGTTCGTCCCAGTATTGGCCGCGCGTGTAAGTGCGGCGGACGGCATTGGCTTCGACGTGGGCAAACTGGCGCTCGATGGCATCAGCGTTCCAAATGCCCATCTCCATTGATGGGATCGAACCAGGCTTATTGGCGCAGGTGCCGTTTGACGGCATCTGACAGTTCCGCAACATAGAAGCCGCTCAGGCAGGCAAACCAGATCTGACCATCACCCACGAAATAGTCGTGCGACATGCAACTGTCCGTCACGCGCGGCCGATTGCCTGGAAGCGTTGTCTTGATCGCCGTTGGCAAGCCTGGGTGATAATAGGCAATTTCGCGTGGCCGGGCGGGATCGCGCAAGTCGACCACGCGCAAGCCAGACCCCATGAAGTTGAACATGCCCAACGCGACACGGCCCCACGCATCGTCGACGACGCTGTTGTAGTGGAGGCCGTAGGTGCCGGCGGCATTGGCCTTGGCCCAGGCCGGATCGGTTAGGCAACGATCGTTCGACTCCAGCCGGAACTCGCCAACCGGTTGCAGGTTGGTTTCGTCGCTGATGTCGAAGATGCGCGGAAAGGCGCTGCAGCGCAGTTCGTTGGCGGCGACCATGTACGGTTTGCCGTTGATGATGGCGATGGGCGCGTGGTGATCGCCTTGGCCGCGCGCCTTGCTGGTGCCGACGAACCTGATCGCTGGCCAAGCGCCCTGCGGGCCCACATCGGTTTTGCCGACAAGGGAAATGTCCCAGATGCTGGGAGCTGAATCGTCCTTGCGGTTCTCGATCGTCGGGACGCTGCCCGCGCAATAGAGGCGGGTCTGCGCAAGGTTGATCGTCACGTCGTGACAGCGCTGCTGGCGCCCGCCGGGAAGGATCAGCGGATAGTCGCCCATATATACGGGCGCTGCGGGGGCGCGGATATCCAGCACCATCAAGCCGGCAGTCCCGAACTGGCGGCCGGCGTAGATGCGCATGCCATCGGGCGTCGCTTTCAGTGTGTGGACATTGGCGGGCCAGAGGTAGGTCCTGATCAGCTTCGGCTTGGTGCAGTCGCTGATGTCGTAGATGTCGAGCGGGGCCGGGCCGGGCGGTGTCAGCCCGCCGGCATAATCGCCGGCGAGCAGCAAATGGCGATCGCCCGCGTCAATGACGTCCAATGTTTCCGAGGCTCCGCGGGCTCCCGGCGTATCGAGGAAACCGACGACGGCAGGATGCCTGGGGTCGCGCATGTCGATGACGGAAAGGCCTGCGCCTTTCGCTTCCGCCCCATGAAGGTAGATGCAGGTCCGCGACTTGACGAAGAAGCCGCTCGAGCCGCCATCGAACGGATCGATATGGCTGATGATCCGAAGGCCGCAGAAATAGGGCTGCTTGCTACGGCCCGAGGCGATGTCGGCAAGGGGCGTTTCTCCCTGCATGCCTGTTTCCGGCCGATCCCCTAACCCGCAAAGCGCCGTTGCCCTGACAGAAGCCGCCACCGGTTTGGGTGGCAATGCGTTGGCCGCGCCGGCGACCGGGCTGGCGAGCAGAGCGAAGGCGACTAAAGTCCAGATCAGGCGTTTCATCTTGGTTTCCGGCAGCGGGACAGAGGGAAGGGTGCTTCAGCGACAGGCAAAGCTTGAGGCCTGCTCGGTGGCACCCTTGCCGTTGTACGTGGTCACTTGCGGATAGGGGCAAAGCGGTCGGCTGCGGCCGGGCCATGGCGTTTCGGCTCCCGCCTTGCCAACGATTGTGTCGGGAGTTACGCCGTTTTCTGCCCAATCCACCATCACTTGCATGAGATCGGCCTGTTGGGTGGCGTGAACTTGGGGGTTGTGCCCATAGCCCGGCACGATGAACAGGCGGGCAAAGCCGTCGACCACGTCCTTACCATAACGCGTGAACACCGTGTCAAAATAGGCGGCAGCATCGGGCGCTGGAAAAGCAAGATCGGCGCCGCCGGTAAACACGATCAGCTTGCCGCCGTGGCGCATGAAAGCGTCCATGTCCGGCGAGTCCGCCTGGGTGAATGCCATCCCGCTTCGCCTGAACGGGGCGACCACCTGCGATGTCTTGGCAAGCTCTGCATCGATGTCGGAATGGAGCAGATAGCCGTTCATGTCGTCGCTCAATGTCGGCGGCGTGGTGTAGACATGCGATGCCTCTCCCCAGAACATCCGGTACAGGCTGTCGGGCATGTTGACCGCGTTGAGCGGATCCGCTCCGAAACGGGAGTAGAGCGGGCTGCCATCCTTGAGTCGTGCGCCAGCGAACAGATCGCGAAGATAGGCCGCCTCGGCGGGCTGCAGGCAATTCTGGTCGGCTTGCGCCGCGCAGATCCATTGCATCGGGTCGAGCGGACAATCGAGCGTGGCAAATATCATGCCGTCGGCCAAGCCGTCCTTTGCATCGCAAGCCTTGAGGATCTGGTACTGCGCGGCCTTGATCGCTGTTTCCGACAAGGCATTGGCATAGTCCGGTGTTCCGTCGGGCTTCCTTGGCGCGATGCGCGCAGCAAGTTGAGCGCGATAGATGCTGCCTTGTAGCGCAGCCTTCACCAGTCGGAAGCCCGGATTGATCGCGATGATGCCGTCGAACAGTTCGGGATGGCGTTGGGCTGCCATCATAGCCTGGCGGCCGCCGTTGGAACTGCCGTAATAATAAGCGTGCGTCGGTTCGCTGCCATAGAGCAGGGCTTGCAACCGCATGGCCGCCGCATAGACAAGGGGAACCTGCTGATCGCCGTATTCGTCGCGCGCCTGGGGATCGGCTGCAAACAGAAACTCGCCATCGCGTCTGCCGCTTTCGCGTTGATGGCCGGAGTCCGTCGCAACAACGGCGTAGCCGTCGAGCAAGGCCGAGTGGCCAGGCAGGATACCGCGATATTCACCATCGCTATTGGGGATGCCGCCGTCTACGCCGCCACCGCCCTGGTAGAAGAGACGTTGGTTCCATTTTAAGGGAAGCCGCATCTCAAAACGAATTTCGTAGGGTTTGCCGTCAAGGCCGACGCGTTTGTTCAGCGCGCCTGTCACGAAGCAGTGATCGGGCTGCGGGGGAACGGGTCGGCCGTTTTGTGGCGGCAGCGTTCGGGCCGGAACAAATTGTGCAGATACAACGCTGCCGCCACGAACGGCTGCGCCGGAGAGCGATCGGCATGGGGCCTGGAAATCGCTCCTGCCGGTTGTCGTCGCCCGCACCATCTCCGGTGACAGGCAAGAAACCACTGCCGCCGACAAAGCGACCAGCGCCCGCTGGATTGCAGAAATCCTCGTCATAGTTTTCCTCCTGCGCACCAGCGGTCGCGTCGCGGCTGGCGCGGGCCCGTGAAGGCGAGCGCAAGCCCGCCTTTACCGATTTCAGAATCGGTAGCGTACTTCGAAATTGATCATGCGCGGCTCGTTGTATGTTCCGCGCGTATAGCCTTGCGTGTCGTAGGCGTCGCTCAAGAAGATGATATAGGTCTTGTTCAGCAGATTGGATGCCGCAACGCTAGCATCGAGTTTGCTCCCCAAAACGCTGTTCCAATTGAGCCTGAGATTGAGCTGATCATAGGCCGGAGTTAGCGATCCCAGCGGGTTTGTCGTGAACAGTGTGCTGGTGTTGAGCGTTCCGCTGAACTTGCTTTGCCAAGAATAGGAGGCCACTGCCGAAACTTGACCGACTCGATCTTCGTCAAGAATCTTGAGGGTTCCATTGACAGAGTACTTGTACTTGGAAACACCGGCGATTGGCTGATTGCTGTAATCGATGCCGCCGCTGATCAGCGATTTGTACTTTCCATCGGTATAGGCAAAGCTGCCCGACAATTCGAACTGCGGTATAGGAGAAAATGCGCCGTCAAGCTCGATGCCTTGAACATGTCCGTGGCCCGAGTTCAAGGCAACGTTATAGACCGCGCCATCGTCACCATAGACCCGCCCAGAAATCTGCTTGTCCTTGAAGTTGGTGCGATAGACGGCCGCATTCAGGCGGACCGGAACCGAAGCGATCGAACCTGCGCCTTTCACACCGGCTTCATAGTCGGTGACGTATTCGGGGCGGTAGCTGGAATAGGCCATGCTAGGGAAGGCCGTGTTAAAGCCGCCAGATTTGTATCCGCGACGGTTCGTGGCATAGAGCATCACGTCACGGTTCACCTTGTACTGAAGGTTTAGCGTGTACGTCGGCGCATGAAACTTAGCCGATTGGTCAAGGCGGCAATAGTATCCTGACAGCGCGGCGGAAGCTTCGCATCCGCGCGCCTCGATATAGCGCGATGCGATCTGGTGCCGTGAATCCCAAGTATAACGTCCACCGGCCGTGAAGGTGAGGCGCGGAAGTACTTCATAAGCAAGCTGGGCATAGATCCCGAAACTACGGTCATAGCGCAATGCCTGGCCAACGACAGGGGCGCCCCCGAACGAGGACGACAAGTCATAACCATCTTCGGTAGCAGGGTTGCGTCGTTCGTAATAGAGGCCGGTGGTGAAGTCGAGTTTGCTGGAAAACGCCTTTCCGCTCAATTGTAGTTCTTCGGACAGGCCCTTGAGCGGCGGATCGGGATAGGCGTAGGTTTGCCAGCCCGGATGAGCGAAAAACGTCGTAGCGGGATAGATGGTACCATCGGTATCGTCGAAATTCAGCACGCGTGTATCACGATAGCCGATGATGTTCTTCAACTGGACGGTGTCGGACAAGTGCACCGTTGTCGTATTGTCCATTGCCAGTGCCCGGAAAACCGAGCGGCCGTCCTGGTAGCCATAGCGAACCAGACGAGGACCGCGCTTTTGCTGCGCCTCGACTTCCGCGATGATGCCGGGATAGCGAGTGGCATAGGTCGAGCCCGGCTTGATGTTGATGAGACTGGTGCCTGCCTGGTTGCCGTCGGCAAAGCTGTAGTGGAACGAGGTCATGTTCTCGATCACGTCACTGGGCTTGGCGAGCAGGATCGCGCGCACGGCCTTGTAGTTGCGATCGTCATAGTCCTGGCCGGTGTCCACGTCCCGGGTGAATCCCTTGCGCCAATAGAGGTCCGTCGCAACGCGCAGCAGCAACTTGTCATCGATCAGTGGCACGTTGACCGCAGCCTGCACGCGGCGATGGCTATAGCTGCCCACCGTCAGGTCCAGATAGCCCTCGGTGTCGTTGGTCGGCATCTGGGGCGTCAGCAGTACCGCGCCGCCGGTTGTGTTGCGCCCGAAAAGCGTGCCCTGCGGTCCTTTGAGGACCTGGACGTTCGCCAGGTCGAAGATAAACCCCGGCCCTGGCGTCGAGGTGGCCACATCGTTGAAATAGGTGACGACCGCGATGTCGCCGCCGCTGGTTTGACCTTGCCCGCGAATGGTGTAGCTTGAACCGTTGCGCACGGTGCCGCTGGTCGTGGCGGCGATGCCGGGTGTTAACCGGGCGATGTCCTCAGGTCCGACGATCGCTTGGTTGCGGATCGCCTCGGTGCCGAGGACGTTGACCGAGAGCGGAACGTCCTGAAGCCGTTCGTTCTTGCGCCGGGCCGAAACGATGATGGCGCCGCTGTCGGCTGGCGCTTCGACAGCGTCTGCGGCGATGTCTGCGGTGGGATCCTCCGCCAGAGCCGGCGAAGACATTGAAAGTGCGACCAATGCGCTTGCCGCGCCGGTAAGGTTCAAGATGGTTCGCCGTTGAAAGCAGTACATGATTTCCCCCGAATGCGTTAGATCCAAAACATGGCGAGGCAGGAAGACGTCCGTGCGCCTTTCCTATCGTTTGCTCACCAATGGCATTCCATCCTGCATGCCATTTCGGAATCCTCTCCGCCCGCGCACTATTTGTGCTTTTTCGGGTCGAATCGCGCTGCATTCAGCGTCCCATGTCAGAAGTGTGTCGTAAAACTCATACGTACGCAAACTAATAATGGCGTCTCAGCGATTCACGGTTTTGGCCGGCAACGACCAGACGATCGCGATGGCAACGAGCATGAAGCCAGCGAACGGAAGCAAGGCGAGGGAAGCATCGCCGGTGAGGCTGAGCGACAGGCCGACCAGGGCATTGCTAAGCAGCCCGGCGATGTTGGCGACCGAGCAGGCGATGGCAAACCCTGCCGCTGCCGCCGACCCGCTCAGGAATGTGGCTGGCAGGCTGAAGAACACCGGAACTGCGCCGGTAATGGCACCCGAAGCCACTGTTGCCACAAGCAGAAGCATCGCCACACTGTGTTGCGCCAGCGGGAAAAGCGCGATGGCGAGGGTCCCCAGGGCAAACGGTATCATCAGGTGCCAGCGCCGCTCGCGCATGCGATCCGAACTATAGCCAAGGCCCAGCATCACAACCAGGGTTGCCGCGCTGGGGATTGCGGCAAAGAGACCGATGCGCTGCGGATCGCTGACGCCTGCTGTCTTGAGAAAAGTGGGCAGCCAGAACGACAGGCTATAGGTCGTCAAAAGAATGCCAAAGTCGATCAGCCCCAGAAGCCACACCCGGATGTCGGTCACGCCTTCCCAAAAGGAATGGCCCTGGGCCTGTGTACCTTCGGATTCCACGATCTGCTCTAGATAAACCTTTTCCTGGTCAGTCAGCCATTTGGCATCGCGCGGGGCGTTGGGCAGGGTTGAAAGGACGGCCAAGCCCAGTATAACGGCAGGCGCACCTTCAGCCAGGAACAACCATTGCCAGCCGGCAAGGCCAAGGACTGCGTCCAGATTATGGACAATCCAGCCCGACAGCGGTGCGCCGAACAGTCCGGCCAGCGGCAATCCCAGCAAGAACAGGCTGTAGATGCCGCCGCGCCGTGCGCTGGGATACCACCGCGACAGGAAGTAGAGCACGCCTGGCAGAAAGCCTGCCTCGGCCACGCCAACCAGAAAGCGAAGCAGATAGAATTGCCATTCGGTGTTTACGAACATGCACGCGGCCGAGAGCAAGCCCCACGTAATCATGATGCGCGCAATCCAGACCCGGGCGCCGAATTTTTCCAGGAGGAGATTGCTGGGCGTTTCGAACAGCACGTAGCCAACGAAAAAGATACCGGCACCAAACCCGAACGCAACTTCGCTGAAGCCGAGATGGGCCGCCATTGTCAGCTTGGCGAACCCAACATTCACACGGTCGACATAGGCTATGAAATAGCTGAGCCCGAGAATGGGCAGCAGGCGAAGCGTGACTTTTCGGAAGAGTGCTTTTTGACCATGCGTATAATCGGCATCGGCGCCGCGCAGTGCAACGTTCATGATGACCCCCCTTCGGATCGCTGGCGCTGGTAAGGCGGTCGTCCGAATTACATTTGTGTACAAACGATATCACGGCAATGGGGGGTGTCTAGTGGTTTTTCTGCGGCCGCGAATAAATTGTTGCACATGCAATATGGGCAAGGCTGCTCGATGCGGGCGCGCGCGGCCGATGCCGCTTCCGATTGGCAAAGGCCGAGGCAGGGCGGCATTGTCGCCACTGCCAAGGGAATGAATTCAGATGATTTTAGCGAGCAGCCGATACAGTTCCGCCTGCTCTGCAGTGTCGAGCGGGGAGAGGGTTTCGCGCGTGACCGTGTGCCCGGCTGCTTCCATTTCCTCGGTCAGACGCAAGCCTTCGGAAGTGATGGCCAGGAGCGTGCGGCGGCGGTCGCCGGCATCGGCCAGTCGGCGCACCAGGTTGCGATCGGAAAGCCGCTTTATCACGCCCATGATAGTGGCTGGATCGGCATGGACCAAGCGACCAAGATAGTTTTGCGAAATGCGCCCTTCTTCGCGCAGCTTCATCAGCGCCGTGAACTGCAGCGGGCTCAATCCGGAATCTGCGAAATGGCTCGCGAAAATGGCGCTGGCCCGTTGGTGCGCACGCCGGATGTATAAGCCGATCTGCTCGTCGATGCGATAATCGCCGGCAAGGGGAGACGGATCGGCCGACGTCGCGGTGGCTTTGGCGGCAGTGGTCTTGGCGTTCATCAATACGTCCTCAAACGGATTCCTGACGCTTAGACCTTTGCACGCCAAAAGGCCACGTGCCTTAAGGCGCGATCAGGCCGCCAATTCCACCAAGGGCACCGAGAACACATCGTATCCGTAAACCCAGGCGGGTTCTTCCTGGGTACGCAACCAAGTATTCGCATTGGATGTGGCCTGAACTTGCGAGGCACGACCGCGGCGGTTCGCTTCGTAAAGCCTGAAGCCGCTGTCAAATGCAGCAATGCCGCCAACTTCGGCCAGGCACCGGTCCAGCATCGCCGCGTCCTCGATGGCCATGGCTGCGCCTTGCGCCATGTGCGGCTTCATCGGATGGCATGCATCACCCAGGAGAACGACTCTGCCTTCGCTCCACAAATCGAGCGGCGGTCTGGTTAGGAGGGGCCACTTGGTAATGGTATCGGCGGCATCGATCATGGCCTGCACTTTGGGATGATAATCGGCAAAGGCGGCCTGCAATTCTTCCTTGCTGCAATCGACGAACGAGGCGTCGTGCTCCCACGTCGCTTCTGGAGCGCCCGTCACGAAATACATTTCCTCGCCAGCGTCATCGAGGAAATAGACCACGAAGTGGCGATCCTGGGTCCACCACTTCTCGTTGCCGAGAAACTCGAAGCCGCTTTCCCGGAACTTGGCGGCAGGGAAGATCGCGCGATGCCCGACATAGCCGGTGTACAGCGGCTTTTCCGGGCCCAGGATCGCTTCGCGTACGGCCGAGTTGACGCCGTCGGCGCCGATCAGCAAGCCAGCCTGGATCGGGCCGCCTTGTGCGAACGATACAGTCACGCCGGTGCTGTCTTGCGAGAGCCCGACAACGCGGCGGCCAAAATGCAGCCGGTCGGCCGGAAAGGCATCGACCAGCAGGCGATGAAAATCGCCGCGATGGATGGTGACATAGGCCGCGCCGTATTCCTCGCGGCGGCGGTTGAGCGGAATATCGGCAAGCAAGGCCGCGTCCGGGCCGTTGTAGCTGATCCAGGCATCCGGCTTGAAGCCCATCGCTTCGACCTGCTCTTCAAGGCCAAGATGGCGCATGACCTTGAGCACGTTGGCGCCCAGCTGGATGCCCGCACCCTGGCGCGAAAATCCCGATGCCTGTTCGAACACATGCACGTCATAACCGCGCTTGAGCAGGGCAAGCCCCGCAACCAGGCCACCAATTCCGGCGCCGGCAACAGCAATTTCAATCTTGTCCAACTTTGATCTCCGGATGAAGGAAGGCGCGCCTTACTGCGCGGAAAGGAACGGGCGGATCGCGCCCAGAAAGCCAGGCAAATTGTCCCAGGGGATCATGTGGCCAGCATCGGCGACGCGCAGGTGCTGTAGCGATGGTGCCAGCGCTTGCATCTCTGCCGCCTCCTCTTCGCGCACCACGTCACCCCGCTCGGCCGTGATCAGCAGCGAGGGCTGCGTCATCGCGGGAAGGTCGGCGTGGATGTCGTCATGGTGGAAGCCGACGAACGAGGACAGGACGGCTGCCTGATCGCACGTGTGCAGCCATTGCGCACGCAGCGCGATCTGTTCATCGGTCCAGGTCGGCGTGTAGGGCCGCAGCGTTTCGACGCTGGCACCTTCACGCGCTGCCGCCATTGCATCGATGTACCACGGCAGCTGCGCAGGGTAGGGTCGGCGCCCCGGACCGGACACCGGCGGATCGACCAGCACGATCCTGGCAAAGCGCGAACCATCGATCCGGCAGGCGCGCATGACGTGGCGCGCACCCATGGAATGCCCGACCAGGGCGATGTCGTGCCAGTCCATGGCTTGGGCCAGTGCGACAAGGTCCAAGGCACAGGCATCAAGGCCGTAATCGAGCCCGGATCCACTTTCGGACATGCCCCGGCCGCGCACATCGAGCACATGGACGTCGTGGCTCTGCGCCAGTTCCTCGGCCACGAAACCCCAGGTTATCGCCGGACTGGTAATGCCGGGGACCAGCAAGAGCGGGCGACCCTGCCCGCCATAGCGCAGGACATGCTGTCGGATCTCGTTGGCACGCACATGAAATCCGCCAAGATATCTGCTCGTCATGATCGCATCTCCTCAATATGCGCCGGAAAGGAGCGCGCCGGCACCGGGGACGACCGTTTCCAGTTCCAGGGCACGGAGCATCTGGAACGTGGTGGCCACTGCGGCTGTCACCACCGGCTTGCGGAACCGGGCTTCGACTTGCGCGATTGCCGGCAACGAGGGCATCTGGACGCAGGCTGACAGCACGATGGCGTCCGCACCGGCCATGCTCAGTCCGGCAACGATATCGGGCAGGCGTGCCGGATCATGGCGGGCAACATCAAGGTTGTCCGGTATTTCCAGGGCGATATGATCGACCACCGTGATCCCTTCGGCTTCGATGTAATCCACGACGGTTTGCGTCAGCGGCTTCATGTATGGCGCCACCAGGGCAATGCTGCCGATGCCCATATGGTGCAGGCTATCGACGAGGGCGCCGGCGCTGGTGATTACGCGGATATCGGCGCCGGCGTCCTGTGTTCGCTTTTGCAGGCGCGCCTGGGATTGGTGGTGGTAGCCGGGACCCATCGCCATGATGGCGACGAGGCAGGCATAGCCGAGCACGTCGACGCGCGCATCGCTGAGCTCCACGGCGCAACGATCTGATTCGCCATCCATCGCGGCCAATTCTTCCTTGACCACTTTTTTCATACGCATACGGCTGGAATGAAAGGTGAATCGTTCGGCCCTGATCTGCTCTCTCGCCCGCAGCATGGCGGGAATCTCGGTCTCCATCGTGGTGTTTGAACTGGGCACAATCTGCCCAATTTTGAAGGCTTTCATCACCATCTGTCTCCATCGGGACGCTCGTGAAGGATTGGGATTGACAAGCCACAGCGCTTCACGTTTATTCGTTTGTAGACATATGATATTCAGTCTGTCCAGACGTTTTGTGGACGATCGCCTTTGGAGCTCCGGAATGCCGATCAGCGACTTTGAACTTACCCAAGCGTGGACCAAAGTGCTGGCGCTCAGCCGTGTCGAAGCGGGCCAGAGTGTCGCGATCCTCACCGGTCCGCAAACTGACCAGCAAACGCTGCGCTGCGCTACGCACGCGGCCATGGTGGCCGGCGCATGCGTCAATCGGCTGGATCTCCAGCCCGTCAATGGCGCTCTGGCACACAGCCGCGATCCACTGGCCTATGTCGGCACGACGCCGCTGACCGGTAATCCTGCAGCGATGGCCTTGTGCAAGGCGAGTGATATCGTGCTCGACCTCATGCTACTGCTGTTTTCGCCCGAACAGGCCGAAATCCTGGAATCAGGCACCAGGATCCTGCTCGCGGTAGAGCCGCCCGAAGTCCTGGTGCGCATGGTGCCAACCCCGCAGGACCGGGAGCGGGTGAGGGAAGGGGCCGCGTTGATCCAGCGGTCCCGGACGATGCGGGTCACATCTCCTGCAGGAACCGAACTGGTCTGCCCGCTGGGGCAATACCCCGCCGTGCTTGAATATGGCTACGTCGACGAGCCAGGTCGATGGGACCATTGGCCATCGGGTTTTGTGCTGACCTGGCCGAACGAGGGTGAAGCGTCGGGCACGATCGTCATCGACCGTGGCGATATCCTCTTGCCGCAAAAGGCCTATGCAACGGCGCCGATCACGCTGACCGTAGAGAAGGGTTACGTCACCGCGATCGAGGGTGATCTCGATGCCGAACTTTTGCGTGACTACATGGACGGTTTTGGCGATCCTGAAGGCTATGCAATATCCCATATCGGCTGGGGCATGCAGCATCGCGCCCGCTGGTCGACCTTGGGGCTTTACGACAAGGAGCAGACGATCGCGATGGATGCGCGTGCCTTTGCCGGGAACTTCCTGTTTTCCCTTGGACCCAACACCGAAGTTGGTGGGGAGCGCAACACTGCCTGCCACATCGACATTCCCTTGCGCCATTGCACCGTGGCGCTCGATGATCGCGTCGTGGTACGTGACGGCGTGCTGGTCGGGGAAATCGCGGCATGAGCGAAAGCGCCGTCTATGTCGGGCAGGGTTTTGGCAACAGCTTGTGCATTGCTCCACCGTTCGGCTTGCTCCTGATCGATTTCGTCAACGGGTTTGCTGATCCCGGTGCGTTTGGCGGGGGTAACATCGGGCTGGCCATCCGGCGCAGCGTGGATTTGCTGGCTCATGCCCGCAATGCAGGCTGGCCCATTGCACACACCCGCATCGTCTTTGCCGACGATGGCGCCAACGCCAATATCTTCTCGGAGAAAGTTCCCAGTCTGCTTGGACTCACCGAAGACAGCGCCGGCAGCCAGATCGTCGATGAACTGGCCCCGCTCGCCGGTGAATACGTGGTGCGCAAGACGGTTCCCTCCGCCTTTTTCGGCACCGACCTGGCGGCTTGGTTCACGGCACGGCAAGTGCGCACTCTGGTCGTGGGAGGATGCGTGACATCGGGGTGCGTCAGGGCCAGCGTGGTCGATGCCATGTGCCATGGCCTGCGCCCGGTGGTGGTGGAGGATTGCGTGGGTGACCGAGCGATCGCCCCGCATGAGGCAAACCTGTTCGACATGCGCCAGAAGAATGCTGAAGTCATGACCCTGGATCAGCTGATCGGCATGGCGGCAATGGCATGAGCGGCGACGGGGATTTTCTGTTCTACACGCCTGGCGATGGTTCGGGACTTGCGCGCGATCCACTAAAGGCCATCGTAGCGCCGCGCCCGATCGGGTGGATTTCCACCCTGTCGGCAAAGGGTATTCCCAACCTGGCGCCCTACAGCTTTTTCAACATGGTCTGCGATGCGCCTCCGCTGGTGGCTTTCTCCAGCATGGGGCGAAAGGACACGCTCGACAACGTTTCGGCGACCGGGGAATTTACCTGCAACCTGGCCACCCGCGCCTTGGCCGATGCGCTGAATATGTCTTCGGCGCCCTTTCCGGCAGACGTGGACGAATTCGCCGCAGCCGGCCTCGCGACCGCGCCGGGGCGCGCCGTGGCATGTCCGCGCGTGGCGCAGAGCCCCGCAGCCTTGGAGTGCAAGCTTGCCGACATTCATCGCCTGCGCGGTGCCGATGGGGCAGCAGCGGAAGGGTGGCTGGTGATTGGTGAGGTTGTAGGTGTTCATATATGTTGTGATCACGTGAGCGACGGGCGGTTCGACACGGCGCATGCCGGCATTATCCAGCGCGCCGGCTACTCTGCCGATTATGCCGAAATCACGCCCGACATATTCTTCGCCATGCCACGACCCCGCGCTCCCAAAGGTTGAACGCGCCATGCAGCGATCCATGACTCCCGTGCCGCGCGACATTGCGTTCACTTTGAACGACGCTCCTTTTTCCGCCAACATCGCGCCGGCAACCCGCCTGCTCGAAGTGTTGCGCAATGATGCACAGTTGAACGGGCCGAAATATGGCTGCGGTTACGGGCAGTGCGGGGCTTGCGGCGTGCTGGTCGATGGCCTGGCCGCGCGGGCTTGCGTGCTCACGGTCGCTGCGGTGGAAGGGCGGCGCGTCGTGACGCTGGAAGGCCTGAAGGATGGCGAGGGACCTGGGCTGATCCAGCGCGCGTTCATTCGCGGGCAGGGTGCTCAATGCGGCTATTGCCTCAATGGCATGATCGTGACTGCCCATGCCTTGCTCAGCCATGATCCGGCACCGAGCCGCTCTACCATCGAGCAGGCCTTGCGGCACAACCTGTGCCGTTGCGGCACCCATGTGGAAATCATCGCTTCGGTGGAACTGGCCGTAGCCGCCATTGCCGCAGGGGAGACGCTGTGAGCGACATTCAATCCGGCGGTCGGGGTGCCTTGCCGCCTTCCGATATTGAAGAACTGCTCGCGCTGCCCGATAGCCTTGTCGTCCTGGCGCGAGAAAGCGACGGGCGCGACCTGCCTTATGTCCTGATCGATGGCAGGGGCTGGACTTATGGATTCAATGGTCACGTCGATCTGGGTACGGGCGTTCGCACCGCGCTGGCGCAGATCGTTGCCGAGGAACTCGACGCCGACCTGTCGCGCGTGCGCATGGTGCTGGGCGATACGGCCCGAACGCCCAACCAGGGGGCTACCATTGCCAGCGATACGATCCAGAATAGTGCCGTGCCGCTGCGCGCTGCGGCGGCACAGGCACACGCTGCGCTGCTTGCGCGCGCTGCGGCGCATTTCGGTGTGCCGGCCGAAGCACTGCGGACCGAGGCCAGCGCGGTCTGGCACGGCAATCGCGCGATCGGCTTTGGCGATCTGCTGCGCGGCGAGTGTATCCGCCTTGCCCTAGACCGCGGCCATCGCGTCAAACCGCCAGCCACATACACGCAAGTCGGAAAATCCTCGCCGCGGGTGGACCTCCCTGCCAAGGCGACCGGATCACTGACGTTCGTGCACGACATGCGTATGGACGGCATGCTCCATGGCCGCGTCGTCAGGCCGCCCTATGCCGGCGTGGATGCGGGTGCGTTCGTCGGCAACAGCCTGATCGGCGTCGATCGCGCCTCGATCGCGCATCTTCCCGGCATCGTGGCGGTTGTGACGCAGGGAGATTTCGTGGGCATCGTGGCCGAGCGGGAGGAAATTGCCGAACTGGGGATGCACCTCCTCAAGGTGGAATGGCAAGACCCGCCGCCGCTGCCCGACATGGACGATCTGGTCTCGGCAATCGGCGCCGGTGCATCGCGGGCGCGCCATCTGCACGAAAAGGGCGATGTAGACGCTGCCATCGCGGCGGCGGCGACGCCGATGGACCGCGACTATGTCTGGCCATATCAGATGCACGCGTCGATCGGCCCGTCGTGCGCAGTGGCCGATTGGCGGGACGGTTCTTTGCGGGTGTGGAGCGGCACGCAAAATCCCCATCCCATGCGCCAGGATCTCGCGCGGCTGCTGGATCTCGCACCCGAGCGGATCGATGTGGTGCGGATGGAGGCCGCAGGCTGTTATGGCCGCAACTGTGCTGACGATGTGACGGCGGACGCCGCGCTACTGGCGCGTGCCGTCGCTGCTCCGGTGCGTGTGCAACTCACGCGCGAGCAGGAACACCAGTGGGAGCCTAAAGGCGCCGGCCAGCTCATGCAGGTGCGCGGCGGGCTGGATGAGCGCGGCGACGCCCTGGCCTATGACTTCACCTCGCGCTATCCTTCCAATGGCGCGCCGACACTGGCGCTGCTGCTGACCGGCAAGGTGCCCAACCAGGCCGAGATATGGGAAATGGGGGATCGCACTTCGGTGGCGCCCTACGCCTTTCCCAACAAGCGCGTCGTCATCCATGACACGCCGCCCATCGTGCGCGCGTCGTGGCTGCGCGGGGTGTCCGCCTTGCCCAACAGCTTTGCGCATGAAAGCTGGATCGACGAGGCCGCGACGATGGCCGGCGTGGACCCGGTCGAATACCGTCTGCGCTACATGACAGACAGGCGCGGCGTGGCCGTGATCGAGGCCACCGCCGAGCGTGCCGGATGGACGCCGCACACGCGGCCGCAGACCCTGGCGCGCGAAGGCGATTGGCTGCGTGGGCGCGGCTTTGCCTATGCGCTTTACGTCCACTCCAAATTTCCCGGCTATGGGGCGGCTTGGGCAGCCTGGGTTGCCGACGTGGCAGTCAATGCCCGAACCGGCGAAGTGAAAGTCGAAAAGGTCACGGTGGGCCATGACGCCGGGCTGATGATCAACCCTGATGGGGTGCGCCATCAGATCCATGGCAATGTCGTGCAATCCACCTCCCGCGCATTGGTGGAGCAGGTTCCCTTCGACGCAGACGGCGTGGCCGCACTGGAGTGGAGCAACTATCCGCTCATCACGTTTCCCGACGTTCCCGAAATCGACGTGCTCATGCTGCCGCGACCGGATGATCCACCGCTGGGCGCGGGCGAAAGCGCTTCGGTCCCAAGTGCTGCAGCCATCGCCAATGCCCTGTTCGACGCGACCGGCATCCGGTTCCGTGAGCCGCCTTTCACGGCAGAGAAGGTGCGACAAGCGCTGGCCGAGCACGGCCTGTTGATCGCGCCCGAGCTGTCTGCACTGCCAAGCCCCGAAACTGAACGGACGCGTTTCAATACCGTGAGGAGCCCGTGGCGCTGGAGCTTTGCCGGCGTCGGCGCGGGCCTTGCAGCCGGGATTGCCATCGCTGCTCCCTGGCGCCCGGCGATCGCACCGGCTTCGCCCCCATCGGCGGGGTTCTACAGCGCGGAGACACTGGAGCGCGGCCGCCTTATTGCCGCAGTGGGCGACTGTGCGGTGTGCCACACGGCGGAAGGCGGCGCGGTCAACGCCGGCGGCCGTCCCATGGAGACCCCGTTTGGCATCGTCTATTCCACGAACATCACGGCCGATCCGCGCCACGGCATCGGCAACTGGTCCCTGGCTGCCTTCACCCGTGCCATGCGCGAAGGCATTTCGCGCGATGGGCGGCACCTCTATCCGGCTTTCCCTTATACGGCCTTCGCCAAGCTCACCGACGCAGACATCGAGGCACTCTATGCCTATCTGACCAGCCAGCCTGGGGTCGATAGCAAGCCGCCTGAAACACGCCTTGCCTTTCCTTTCAACATGCGCGCCGGGATGGCGGCGTGGAACGCGGCATTCCACGATCCTCGCCCTTTCACACCAGATCCGGCGCGCTCGGCGCAATGGAACCGTGGGGCCTATCTGGTGGAAGGCGCGGGCCATTGCAGTGCCTGCCATAGCCCGCGCAATGCCGCTGGCGCCGAAGTGCAGGGCACAGGGCGCTATATGGGAGCGCATGTCGATGGCTGGTGGGCGCCGGCGCTGGCTGCCGCTGGAAATGAAGGCCCTGCCTGGTCAGAACAGGATTTTTACGACTATCTCCGCCAAGGGCAATCGCCTCGCCACGGTGTTGCAGGTGGCCCGATGGCGCCGGTGATTGCACAGATGCAGATCCTGCCCGACGACGACTTGCAGGCGATGGCTCACTACCTTGCCTCACTGGGACATGTGACACAAACGCCCGCTGTGGCGGACGCGCAAGTCGCGCGTCTTGAAGCCCGAGCGGATGCAGCTTCGGTCGTGACAAGCAGCAGTGCAAGGGCGTTCGAGACGGCCTGCGCGGTCTGCCATACCCAGGCATCCGTTCCGACGTTCGGGCTACGGCCCTCGCTGGCGGTGAACAGTGCGGTTAGGGCGCCGGTACCCGACAACGTGATCCGGGTTATCCTCCATGGCGCCAACAATCCAGATTTTCCCGCGCGGGGGATTATGCCCGGCTTTGCCAAGTCTATGTCCGATCGGAAAATTGCCGATATCGTCCGATATGTGAGGGCGCGCTTCGCTTCGGACAAACCGGCTTGGACTGATGTCGAAGCCAGGGTGAAAGCCTTGCGCGGGCACTGATGGTTTCGACAGCGTGGTCATGCTCCATGCGCAGTGCCTCCGAAATGGCGTGCACCTTCATATTCAGGAGGTTTCTCGCATGCCGCTTCCAACAGGTTGCGGAGGAGTGGAGAGACTGGGATGACCTTCTTGGCATTCCCCAGGGAGCCAGGGGCTTCCGGTTCGATCAAAACGCTGCGCGTGCTGATTGCACCCATCATCCGCACAGCATGGCTGACATCGCCAGGCGTCCAGATGGTCCGTTCGGGCGGGGCGACCCAGGCGCCATGTTGCGTGCTGACGACCACGACACCTCGCGCTGCATAAAGCAACTGGCCGCGGCGATGCTGATGCCAATCGAGCTCGAATGCAGGGGGACTGGAACGCCTCGCCCGGCATGAACGCCAACAACACGAAGGTGCCACGGCCGCTGGTATGGGCATAGCGCTGACGTTCAGTCTTCCAGTCGCGCACAAAAGCAGCGACGCGGTTGTAGGAGCCGTCATAGCCCAGCACCACCAGATCGGCGTGCATTTGCCTGGCCGTGCGCCGCTGCTTGCGCGACCGGCTCGCCTCAATCCGCAGCCATGCCGATAGCTGCTCGGCAAACGGGTCCA